>Ga0210365_10443097_pt1 | contig 16394 bp, 23 predicted proteins | sample S637metaT_FD_159655 | JGI IMG/M metagenome (GOLD analysis project Ga0210365, IMG submission 159655) | Metatranscriptome of estuarine sediment microbial communities from the Columbia River estuary, Washington, United States - S.637... | ecosystem: Environmental > Aquatic > Marine > Intertidal...
AGGGCTAAAAAACCACCTGTTAAGTATAAGGGTGAGAAGCCAAGACAGAAGCGTATTCCTGATATGGCTTGGCTCAGGCATTTTGCGGCGACGTTGTACGTAACTTCGCTCGATGGTTTGACGATCAATGATTTGTACACTGATCCTCGATTTACTGGGTTGAAAAAAGAGACTCTGCAATACTGGTGTCATGTGGACAATTGGGTTGATCAACGAAATGTGTATTTTACAAAAATTCGAGAAGAGATTGAAAAGAAGGTGGGGGATAAGCTGGTCCAAGAAAGAATCAAAACGTTGCATACTGTCTCGAGTATGGTGAACAAAGGGATTGAAGGCCTAGAACGAAATATGGGTAAGGTGAGATCTTACGATACATTGATGATGGCTGTATTGAAGGCGATGGAATTTAGAGAAGGGTTACTCGATAAAATCATGGTGGCGGTCGATCCAAAACAAATAGAGCAAGAGGGCGGTCGTCCAATTCGCCAAAGCGCACAGTTGAGCAAAGAAGAACTTGTGAAAATGACCCAAACGGTTTTGGAATTGCGACGAACAGAACAAAGAAAAGCGAAAGCTGCAGCTAAGGTAAATGAAGGAGAAGAAGAAACAACGCCACAATTGCGCATCGTGCGGAAGCCGGTAAAATGAAGACGTTGAATGCCGCGTATTTGCAAGCGCAAGAAATTGCGCGGTCGAACGTCAAAAGGCTTGTGGCTTCCCAGTCAAAAACGGTTACTGAAATTGCGCGATTTGCAGGCCTAAAACCGAGGACGTTACAAGCATTTTTGGCGGGTGACTATTTTGCAGGCCTGCAGACCATTTGTTGTCTGGCGGATACTTTTGGCCTTGAGCCTTGGGAGTTATTTCGCCGATGGGACGGGGAAAAACTTGGTCAAAGCAAGATGTGATGGCCCTTTGGAAAGGGGCGGGTGTATTTGGCTATAGTTGGTTTTGTTCGAACACCGGTGATTCTTACGAATGGCCAAATGCTCCCAAAGGCAGATCGATCGCTGCGATTCGGGCAAAAGCCCGTGCGCTGTTTGGCGGTAGCATCACCCGTGGATCTTACTCTGTGAGGCGGTTATGCCAAGAGACCGGATACAATCCCAGGCAGATCAAACGAGCGATGCTAGCGCTAGCGCAAAAATGGAAAAGGACCAGCCCGAAGGGCAGGTATTTGATTTACGAGGATCAAGCGAACGAAATCATTCAATGGTTGAAGGTGGATTATTGGAGCGGGAAGCATCGGCTGTATGCATGCCATTGGTGCGGCGAAAGGGAAAAGCCGCACCAAGCGGCGGGGCTTTGTCGGCGTTGTTATCAACGGTATTCGCAAGCTCTGTATCGAGCGGGTCTGCCGGTACAGATCCAAAAATTGTTGGAAATGGTACAAGCCAGAAAGGAGAATCTAGCGCCAGTCGAAAAGAATTTGCTCAGGGGTCGGGCGATGCCAGAACGTTGGGTGTCGCCGGTGATAAAAATACTCCAAACGGGGTAAAAAAAGAGTTGGCTTTGTTGGTGCGAGCGGTTAGTGTAGCTAGGTTGAATCGAGAACATTTCTCGGCGGTCGAGCGGGAAGAGTTGAAAGATCTAGCAAAACAGTTGTATGATTTGTTGCATAGCTTGGAGTATGGAAAATGAATGCACAGCCAGCAAAGCAAGATCTTGTGGATTACGCTGATCGAATCGTAGATACCTTGCTGCATCATTCAAGCGAAAACGATATCGCACTGGATGATGTTTTGCAAGCGGTCGTGATTTCGTTGGAGATTTTGAAAGCGATCTACCCGGACCCTGAGCGTTTGTTCCAGATTTTACAAGAAGCTGAGGGAGAGTTTCAGCTTTACGCTCAAGTTGCCGGGGAGTGTTGATGGACTTAAAAAGCGCGATCAAAGAGACAATTAAGGTAGTCCCGAAAGTCACAGCCAAAAATCGAGCCACAGAAACCCTAGCGTATTTGCGTTTTCGGCCTGCTACTCAACACAATGCGGCGCAGATTTACGGGTCGGACGGTGGGCGGTTTTACACAGCCTGGGTGGATTGCGATCTACCGCCAGCGTTGGTCAACGCTGAGTTACTAGGCAAGGCGATCAAAGACCCCCATGAATTGCGAATCCAAAATCATGGTTATGGGGATTTTGATTTGTGCGCGGGCGATCAACGGTACAAGTTCAAATCAGCGGATTGTGATTTTCCAAACCTACCGGAGATACCTGATTTCGAAGATTTCGAAGATGCGCCGAAATGGCCTATCCCAGCCGTGTTGCATGCCGCGGCCAACCCGAGGGATGATCCACAATTGGCGGTCGTGCGGTTTACTAAGCGGTTTGTGGAAGCCATGGATCACAATCGGGTAGCTCGAGTGTGGATGGCCGAAGATTGGGAAGCCATTGTTCAGGCGAACATGTTCGCTCAAGTGCCTAAGGGGTCGGTCAAATGGCATTTCACCGATACCCATTGTTTTTTCCTGTTTGCGGGCGAGGTACTTCGAATTGCACCCAAGCGGTTCGGCGAATACCCGGACACCGAAGCTGTAATCCCTGCTCAGCACACGGGGCCTTTTGTTCTGATCCAGGTGGATCCTTTGTTGGTGGCCATCAAGCAAGGGACGGCAATTTCGGAATTGTCTTTGGTGCATTTGTTGTTCAGTCCAAATCAACTTAAAATTCGGGCTTGGATTGAGGGCACAGTGGGCAAGGTCTATGAAGCAACCTTGCCCATTTTGCATGGTAGTGGGCACGAAGGGCAAATGTTGGTAGGTGGCAAGCCATTTTACCAAGCGTTGAAGGTGGTGCGGACTCCGAATGTGTTGCTTGGCCATGGGGAAGGAAGTGCACCGCTTAGGATCGAATCAGGCCCATATGTTGCTTGTTTATGGCAAATGATTTATTGATCAGAGTATGGGGATCGTAAGCTCGAGCTTGTTTTTCAGACAGCTGAGCCAATTTTCAGAACGGGTCTTTCACCTGATGGAAATTGACGAGCGGCAATCCCCTTGGTCTTCGGGCATGTTTCGGCAAAACGAACCTTCTGGGGCGATCATCCATTATACGGGTAGCAATCAAGCGGGTTATGCAGTGCGCTGGTTTATGAATACGAGGTATCAATCAAAAGCAAGCGCCCATGCAGTGGTTTTGGATCATTGGCCTGACGTTTGGAGGCGGCTTGCAGAAGGCCTGCCTTTGGTCCAGGATTTGCCCACAGCGGTCGTTCAATGCCTTCCCCCAGGCAAGATAGCCTGGCATGCCGGAAGGGCTAATACGCACTCCTATGGCCTTGAGCTAGTCAATGCAGGTGAGTTGAGGAAAGATCAAGGGCGTTGGGTCTATTGGCGCAACGATTGGACACAACCTTGGATATCGATCAAACAACCAGTGTACTTGTATGGTAGGCATTGGGAACCTTATTCGCTTGCTCAGATCATTACAACGGTTCAGCTGTTGAGGTACTTGAGGCAATTTGTGGGGACGTTGAATTTCACCAACATTTTAGGGCATGATCAAGTGACCCAAAGCAAGATCGATCCAGGCCCGCTTTTTCCCATGCAAGACGTTCGCACTGCCATGCTTGAAGATATTGATCCGATGCTTTATCAATGGGCTGAACGTTACGCGACGTTGGGTGGAAGGTACATGCGTTATTATCGAGACTCAATCGCGTTGCAGTGGCATGAACAGCGGGTGGGTTTTACGATGGACAAAGAAAAAGCAGCGATGGCCTGGCAGAAATTAAAAAAGGGTTTGCGCGTGGATTTGCAAAATCCAAAAAAAAAGTTTGGGGCAATAGGGAAAGCAGGTTTGCGCATTTTAGGATTTCCAACTTCTACGTTGATCAATGATCGGTATACAGGGATTGATCAAAAGTCAGTGATCAACTTACAACGGTTGATGCATTTGGTTATCGATGGTGTGCCAGGGCCAAAAACCCGGCAGGCACTAATCGCACGAATCGGCGTGTTGAAGTATTTGCCTGAGGACTAGGACCATGTCTCGGGTTGCGGTCGGTGACATTGTTTTGCGGTTCAAGCACCGATCGGCCAAACGCAAACAATACCAGGTTATCGGGGTCAGGGACAAAAGCCTCGGTCCAGGCGTGACCGATCAACGGGTTCATCTGTTTGACGAGGAGACGGGCAAAAGTGTAGGGTGGTGTTACTCGTGGGATGTGCAGGTTATCAAAAGCGCCGATCGAATAGAATTAGAACAAGTGCGGGTTAGCTTGGCTCGAATTGCGCTACGGCTAGAGTTGGGGCATCGCATACCAGGTCAAGGCTCCGTTGACACAAAAGAGGGGTTGAGAAATCGAGCGCAAAAATATGACAAGGGTTGGGATGATCTGGTTGACGCTTGTCTTAGGCGGATCAACCGTTTGATCATTTTGACAGAGAGGGTCTGATGAAGAAGAAGTATTTAATACTACCTGATTGGGTGCGATCGATGCATGATGGTCAGGAGCATTTTATCAGTGCGGATGAATTGGTGCGTTTATATGGGGTGAATAAAGCAGAGTGTCAGGTGTGTCGAAGTACGTTGCACAGTCGGATTTCACCGCCGGGGCTCATCGTGCTTAGACCACGCTATGATGGGGATTATTCAATTCCTGAACAGTAAAAATCTAAAAAAAGGGGCGTGCATTATGGACTCAAATGTTTCAGTGATTTTGCATTTACAAAGGGGCATCCAAAACAAGATTCTTCCGCGGATCAAATTGCGGGCATGCGAGGGGGATCATGTGTTGCTGCAAACAACGCGAGCCTTGGAGCCAAAGCGTTTGGTGATGGAGCTTTGCGAGGCCATAGGGCTCGATGTGGTGGCGTTGAGGGAGAATCCACCGGAGCACGCAACGGATATCGTGATTACCAAAGATTCGATTCGCACAGTGTTGGAGGCGGCTTTGGAAGGTACTTTGCGTTTAGAATTGATCGAAGATCATGCTGAGAAAATTTCTGGTAATCAAGAATAGTGCGTGGTAACGGTAGTGGAGAAGAAAGGGGGCCGTTATGGCGCGTGCTAGGTGGGACTTTGGTAATCTCGGCTGATTGTGATCCGAGTTGGAAAGATGGTTTGTTGGAGATCAAAGGCGTAAAAGATGCATCGGTGTTGGTTGACGGGTTGTTTCTCGTGGTCAATGTCCGCTATCGATTTTGGGTCTATCTCCTACCAGGCTATCTGGGCCGGTTGCAAAAACGAATAGCAGAGTTTTTTGTGGATTGGATCGAGCATGGATCGAATAACACTGACGAGTGAACAGATAGCGGGCTGGGTTGACGCGTTGACTCAGGAGATGATGATTTGGCGCCGAGCGTGCGACGTGCCGATCCCTGACCCAAATTCCATCCAGGCGCAACAACAACGAAGGAACACTTGGACGTTTCTTGCAAAGCAGGGGGAATTGTCTGGAGCGTTGAAAACACTGCGTCTGTTAGGTTTGATTTCGGATCGGTTGTTCGAGGAATACAACCAGAAAGCGTTGAACGCGTTAGGGCCAACGGTAATCAAAATGCATTGACCCTGCAAGTGGATTGTGTTTTGTTGGGTGGTGTCGAATTCGAGGCCCAGTACCTGCTAAAGGGCGTACCGTCGAACAATGGTGTTCGGCGGTATTTTTTTGTTGATTAGGTTCGATTTTTTCTTGCATTTTTCTTCTATTTTTGTCTTGGCTAACCTTGCGACTTGCAAATACTTCTTGAAATTTCAGGAAAAGTGTGTTTTGGAAAAATAATTGCAAAAATCGTTGACATTTTTCCTGAAATTGGGCATATTAGTAAGTGTAACGCGGGGAAGGCCATTGGCAACCCCCAAAACCTGTAGGGCAAGGCCCAAGGAGAAAATCATGTCAAATTCCCAAGAAATCCAAGTAATTACCGTCGACGAAACCGATCTCACCTGCCTATACCATCGCTATCCTGGCCAATTAGAGGCCCAGCCCGTTTTTGTTGAGGTTGACCTCGAAAACCGCACAATCTCGATTGATTGGGATGGTGAAATTGGGAACGCAATTCCCGTGCCAGTTTTTCACGGGCGGACTTTACGTTTCAGGGGATTGCCGTGGGCGGCTCATGTAGCCAACGCTCTGTTGCAAGAGTTGGCTCCCCTAGCGGCTCAGTTGGCGTCTGAGGCTACGATCGATTGGGATGGCTCCAATCGGGTAGGGGCGCTCTCGGAGGCCGGAGAACGGCTGCAGGAGGAGATTGAGGGGGTGATCTCTAGTTACCAGGACGAGCAACAGGTGGTGGAGATGGATGCACACGATTGTTTCTGTGAGGATAGTGATTATTATATAAATGAAATCAAAGAGTTAGGGTGGGATGAATTTGAAGTGCAAATGAACGAAGCGGCGGAAGTTTCTACGTTTTTTGATGGGGATTTGGTGGTTGTTGCAGGCCTGGAAATTTGGTTGGAAGATCTTTGGGTGTCGTGGCGGGACGCGGTTGATCCTGAAGGCCAAGAAGCTTAAGAAGCAAATCAAGAATAAATCAGAAAAATCAGGAGGTTGTCATGGATCCAAAATCTCTATTGGAGTGTGATTTGGATAGGCTCCAGCAGGCTATCGATCAATTGCGAGCGGGTTACGTGGGCACGTCGGCTGCCAAAATACGGTATTTTGCGGCGCTGGTGAGCCGGGGTGTGGAACAGTGCGATCTAGAACGACGGACCAGCTGTACTTGGGATTTGACGGAGAATCAAAAAGAAAGAGCGGTGCGTGATGGATCCGAACGCTAATCTTGAAGAAGCTTTGGAAATCGTTGGAGAAATGCTAAATGAAAGTGAACACATTGACGTAGGGGACGCGGTGCGCTTGGCGGAATTGATCCAGGCGCTTGACGGCTGGATTTGCCAGGGTGGGTTTTTACCGGAGCGGTGGGATAAAACGTTATCACAGATCGAAGGACCGTGATGATATCTCGAAAAGAAGCCAGGGATTTGGCAAAGGGGGAGCCCCAATTTTTTACTGCGTTTTGCGCGATTGCGGGTGAGGGCGCTTTGACTGGTCCGCAATATCAGAGGGTATTGGAGGAGTTTTTCTACTGCACCTACGACGCTTATATTTTCGGGTCGGGCGATCGCAGATTGGCTATGGGCCGATTTGGCCAATGGTTGGCTGATCATCATCCGGGAATCGAAGTCGCGTGGGTGTTTGCATCGGTGGATAACGTACATTCGTATACGTAGAAGGGAGCAAGAAAATGAGGTTGCAAAATCTAACAGGACAAGAAAGCGGTGTGGTTGTCTATCCAGACGGCAATAGCGCGATCGTCTGCAATTGGTCAGGGCAGGAGGGTTTACCTAGCGTTTTTGCGGGTCAGCTGATTTGGATTTTTATGTCAACGGATGCTGCTGATTTGGATTTAAAACCGGAATACGTGGCGAGCATCGCCGAGATCTGTGGAGATTGCGAGATCCTCTATAACGCCAACGGCGACGAGTTGGTAGGGCCAGGGCGCGTTTATCGTTTGGAGCATGTGATCATTATTGCGCCAGATGATTGGTGCTGAGTTTTTTTTTGAAAAGGAGATCAAAAATGTCGGAAAAAATCATAGTGGAATTTCGTTGGACGAAAACAGGGGACGAAGAGCCAAATCAACGATTGGTCAAGCTGACCCAGGAGCTACCGGTCGTCAAAACCAACGAGGTCGCCGATCTGCTACTTCAATTGCCTCGATTGCGCGACGGGCAGGGGAAGCCGCTCTGCAGCCAATCAAATGGGCGGCCTTGCTATCGGTACTACTATGATTCCCCTCAGCCGTTGAGTGCAGAGCCAGATTTCAATCAGCTCGCCCGGGCGATCGCAGATCTCAAAAACCAAGTGCTCATGGAAAACACAAAAAGGAAAGAAGAAGCAACCGTAAAACAAAGGAAGCAAGCGCAAGAGGAAAAAGAACGCGAAAAGAAACAGGCAGAAGAAAAAAGGCAAAAACAAAAAGTATTGGCTGAAATCAAACCTCAGGTGATCGCTGCCTTGGCCAACAATGATGAAAAATGGTTGCGAAAACATATCGAAATAGTGGCTCCGTGTGTGGGTGCCCATCGGGATTTTCGAACCTTCAAAATTTGCGGTGTGCCCGCGGCTGATTTGACGTGGGATCTCGATGATCGCGACCTTTTGGATCGGTTGGAGGCCTGGGGAGAATTAGAGGTTGATCGCCCAAAGCGCGAAAAAGCGGAACGTGAGGAACGTCGCAAAAAATATATCGCGGACTGGGCGCAGCAACACGGGAGCGATCGGCTCAAAAAACAGGTTGAGCAGGGGTTCGTGGGCTGGCCTTTGTATCTGCACGAAAAGATCGGGCATGATTTTGGTGAGATCATCGAAAACCGAAAAGTGGTGCTTGACAACAACGATTCTTACGAGGGGGAGATCGACAATCCGAATTTGGAATATTTGGAGATCGGAGAACTAGTCCTTCAGCGGATCAAAAAATTAGAGCAGGAATTGACGATTGAATATTGCCGTTATCGTTGCGACGGCAATCAAGATCAATACGATGCGATCTCAATCGAGGACTACCGCCCAGGCCCAAAAGACGCGTTTGAGAAAACCTACAATTTGCGGTTGCGAGTTTCGGACTACCGGAGCTGGATGGACGAGGAAGGGTGAATCATGGAATCCGAAAAATTGAAAATGGAAATCTGCGCAGCCTATCAAGCCCTGGAAACTGAGATCGGAAAAATCCAGGTGATCAAAAACGGGCGCGTGGATCCGATTGCGCTGGAGCATTATAAATTGCTTGTGGCTGCACTTGGCGAAGCGGTGGATCGGTTGCAGGCCTTGTTGGAAGAAGAGGGGGAAGAAGAATGAGACTACAGCTGTACCGCCAACTGGTTGAACTGGCGAGACGAGGAGAGTACAAGGACCCCCAGGCGTTGGCTGATTTTCGAATAGGGTTTGAAGCGGAGTTAGGTTTAAAGTTCAGTTGGTTTTTAACGTTTTCAAAAGGCAACTATTTTCAAAAGGATTTATTTCACCGGTATTTGGTGGTCAAGGAAAATCGTTTTGAAGTTGTGCGATGCCGGATTTGTGGGGGCTATGATATTCGGGCAAAAGAATTGCAGGCTTGTTTTTGGTGTAGGCATGGGCGCCAAAAGTCTTTATCGGATTTAGATTATTATGACATTTTGATCGCTAGAGCACGAAGGGGGAAAGGATGGAAAGGATGAAAAATCCATCACGAAAACTTATTCGGGCAGTGGCCCTCAGTCGAAAAATAATAGCAGGGGAGGTCGACCTAGAATTTGCAGGGCCGGAGTTGGCCGAGATTGTGTACGGCTTTTACAAAATGGTCTGCGAAAAACGAATCATGATTTTTGATCGAAAACAAAAAACGCTGAAAGAATTGTCAGGAAAATACGTGGACAATGATGATGCGCTGCAATTGGAGGTTGAGTGAAATATCGGCATAATAAGTTTGGTTTGATCGCGGCCAATCGGAATCAAAAAACAACGAAATCAACGAAAGAGGTTTTGCCATTTACGGTGATTGTGCACGCTGATCCATGGACTCAATTGGGAGTGTACGCGACCCGAGCAGATGCCCTTCAGGCGATCCAAAAATATCAAGAGAAATTTGGTAGGGAAGTTTTGTTGACGGTGGAAGAAACGTTGAAAGTGTTAAGGGGTGAAAAATGGTACCGGGAATGACTTTTGATGGAAAATGAACAAATTCGAAAAATTAGATTTTTGATAAAACAAATTCAAGAATTGAAAAAAGAGAGGTACACGCAAGAGGCTGAGGATGATCTCAAAATTGCAATTTGTGAGTGTTTGAAAATGTCGTGGGAAGATTTGCACGATGATCTTTTTTTGAGTCAAATGCATCGGCATATCAGGAGTAATTGGGGAAAGCAGAATTTGTTTTGGAGATTGCGCGACGTGTGGAGAGATTATTTGAAAGGGAGGGTAAAAAGAAATGGAACCAAAAAAGGGGTCTGATACGGGGAAATGTTTTTCGATTGCGCTGATTGTTATTGCAGTGGCTTTGTTTGGGTGGAGTTATTCAAGGCTGGGGACGTTCCTCTTTTGGGATGATTGCGCTCGGCTGCAAGCGTATTGTTCAAACAGAACAAACGTGACCTTCCGAAAAATCGGGGAGTGCTTGGCGATCAAATTGAACGAGCACAAGCTCAAATCCGAGCATTGCGCACCGATCCTCAAGGAGGTTCAAGCGAAACCCTGGCTCGTGCAATTGTTGAGCGACATGGGCCTGAAGTAAAAACCCAAGAACTAGACAAACAAAACAGAATCCGTCAAAACGGAAGAAAGGAGCAAACAACCAGGGGGCATGAATGACAAAGATCAGACGAACGCCCGTGATTGACGAGATTGAGATCATCGAGGAAGCACGCGAAATCGACGCGCACGACATGACAGAATTCCCAGAGCAGTTAGCACGAGAGCTATGGGAACGGGAAGAACAAGAAGAACGAGCCCGCCACGAAGAACACCAACGACAATTGGAATCGGGGAAAAACACGATCGGGGAAATTTTCTCCTTCCAGACGGGCGCCAAAATCTCAGAAGAAGAGATCCAAGCAAGAATTCAGAACAGTTTGGCCGAGGCACAAGACAAGGAACTAGATCAAATAATTGACGACCTTTGCCAAACGTCGTGCGCGTTCTTTTGCCAGGAGGTACTCACCGGATCCCAAGAATACGGGGATCGATTTTTCATCAGCGAACATCACCAACAATGGGATGAATTGATTCAACAGCATGATCGATTGTGCGTGCTCGCCCCAAGAGATCATGGCAAGTGCGGGACGGGGGAAGAGTTGCTGTTGACCCCCGAAGGAAAGCGCATCCAATTGGTTGACTGGAAGGGGGGAGAATTAATTGCGTTCGATGAAAAAACCAAAACTCTAATCCAAACGTATGCTCCGCCAGTCAGGGAAAATGGGAAAAAACAAACCCTGAAAATAAAGCTGAGGTCAGGGCGAGAAATCAGAGTAACAGAAAACCATCCGTTCTACGTCAAAAATAAAGGCTGGGTGCAGGCGCAAGATTTATTTCGTCAAGACAAAATTGCGATCGTCAAAAAATACCCCGAAAATATTGGAACCCAGCACGTTCAAGATCCATGGCTTTTAGGATTGCTTCTTGGAGATGGAAAATGCCAGGGTACAGCAATCCTAGCAACAGTGTTTGACGCGCAAGTGCTGCACGAATTGAAAATATTAACGATGCAACGAAATTGGGCTTTTCGCACGGTCGACAATGGGCTGAATTGGCAAATTGGAATTCCCAACGGGCAGCAGACAATTAAATGGAAAATGGAGCACCATAAAAAAATACCGCCGTATGTTTTTCTCGCCCAGGCAAAATACATCAAAGAATTCCTTGCAGGCTACCTCGATTCAAACGGGCATTTTGATCTTGAGCTAAATGGGGCGATCGAAATGTATTCGACGAACAAAGAACTACTCCAAGATATGCAACATTTGTTTTCGAGAATCGGCGTTCCTTCCAGGCTGGCGACCAGCCCAAGACGATTGCGAATCGAAGGGGAAGCACTCAGGTTGTTAGACGAACAAGTCAGGCTGAGGTCATACAAGCGGCACACACTCAAGACGATGGCCGATGCACAGCATATAACTAGTAATGATGGCCAAATCCTTTTCGATCAGGTGGACGAAATTTTACCCAATGGTGATAGGATGACTTATGCGCTCAGCGTCCCTGAGCACTGTACCTATTGCGCAAACGAGATCATCAACCACAATACATATTTTTTCGATTACGGATATCCGCTGTGGAAAGCCACGACAATGCCCGGTTCTATTGGCTATATCTTCTCGGCGACCGCTCCACAGGCTGAAAGGATCTTGGAAGATATCAAGGATGAGATTATCAGAAACCCGGAGCTACGGTACCTCAAACCTGATGTCAATGGCAAGCATAATCGGTGGTCAGCAAGATACATTCGATTGACGAACGGATCGCGCATCTATGCAAGGGGTTTCGGGACCAAGGTCCGCGGGGCGCATCCTCATTGGCTGGTAGTGGATGATGGGTTGAACGATGAGACGATCTACTCGGAGACAACGCGCAAGAAAGAGATTGAGTACTTCAAAACGGCTATCAGCAACATGATTGTGCCGGGGGGTCAGATCATCGTTGTAGGGACGCCATTTCACGCACAAGACTTGTACGCTGACCTTGCGGAAAACGAAGAGTATCATTTCGCCAAGTACCAAGCGATCGACAAGAACGAACAAGCGCTATGGCCTGAGCGTTACGACAAAGAACGATTGGAAGCAAAGAAGAGGGAGATCGGATCGATCTGTTTTACGCGGGAGTTTCTGTGTGAGCCGATCGCCGATGATATGAGTTTGTTCCCCAAGTCGTTGTTCAGAGGTCAGCAGGTGGAGGAATTCAATCTCACGTTGGGCATGGAGAAAAAGTTTTGGGAGCAAGCGGGAATCTCAATCTACATGGGCGTAGACTTCGCTCTTTCAAGTTCCGTCCAGGCGGATTTCACAGTCATTTGGACCATGGGTGTTGATGGTTTTGGGAATCGATGGATCATCGACATTCAACGTCAACGCGGATTACCTTATCAAGAGCAGTTGAGTTTGATCAACCAGGTGGCGCGGAAGTACGAACCAGGTTTGATCTTCTTGGAAGCAAATCAGATGCAACGGATTTTTGGTGAGGAGTTGATCCGAACGAGCGACCTACCAATCAAGCAATTCACAACCGGCGTTGAAAAGCATTCACTGGAGAAGGGCGTTCCTTCACTTCGGGTGCTTCTCGAGAATGCAAAATTTCGCATTCCAAGAGGGGACGCAAGGGCCATAGAGTTGACAGATATTTGGATAGATGAGATGAACTGTTTTACGTGGCACGATGGCAAGTTACAGAGCGTGGGAGGTCATGACGATATGGTTATGGCCTGCTGGATTTGCGATCAAGCCATACGTCGTGGGGGCTTTAGTTTTACGTTTGGCGAGGAAGAGGACGATGGTTTGAGTTTGGACGAATTCCTTGCCAAACAAATGGGGGAAGAGCCACAATCAGAAGAACAGAAACGGGAAGCGAGCTTGGTTGACAACCTTTTGCTTTGATCAGATCGGTGGTGGGCGGGTGTACTGCTCTCTTGCGCTTGTCTGCCACCGATCCATTTAGAAGGGTCGAACGAATGCCTGCAAACGTGGTGAAAACCCCTGAGGATGAACGTTTATGGAATCGAGCCAAAAAGCTAGCTGAGGATCAAGGTCACGCCAAAGACTATCCATACATTATGGGTATCTTTCAACGTATGAAGGGCTTGCGTAAAGCGTTTATCGTGCCTGCAGAGTATCGCAACAATTCCTATCCTGGTCAGATCCCCACCCAAGATCGCATCCTGCAAAAGCTGCAGTTGGACAAGCGCCCACCGGGGATAACGATGGATCGGTTGCTCAGCGAACCCACAGGGCCAATGCTTCGAGCAAGCGAAGTGGTCAAAGGACTGGGGTTCGACATGACCCGAGAGAATGACCTCGAGAAGTTCGTTCAAGAGTCTCTCCAGTCATCTCCCAATGAATTGGTGTATCGGCAAGGGTTGATCGAAAAGACACGCGACATGGGCTGTGAGCCGGCAGTGCGTCGATTGTTGTTGCAAAGGAGTTTGGAATTGTGGCGATCGTGCAAGATGCATAAGAGCAAGGGTGGGCCGTTCATCGGTCCTCGAGGGGGTAAGTGGGAAGATCCACAGCATACGAGACCATGGAGAGAACCATCCCCGGTTGAAATACTGGGTTCTTTTCGGGGTGGTCAGGTGGTTGTACATTGGGATGAGCAGAATAAGATGATGGCTTTTGTAGAAACAAAGACTGGGGATTTGTTACGACCTCCGGGAATAGTGCGGGTAGACAGCAAGGAGGAAGCCCTAAAACAAGCAAAAGAGAAATTGGGGCTGCAAACGAAAGCTAAGGCAAAGCCAAAAACAAAAAAGCAAGCAAAGAGAAAGCAAAGGGTTGATATTTGGGGAGAGAAGGTTACTCCTGAGATGGTGCAGCAATTGAGATCGGATATGCGATCAATGGCCAAGTTGTATCGGGATCTTGTAAAGACTATTCCTGATAGGGCTGATGGGGAAAAACAATGGAAGGAGAAATTTGAGGAAGTAAGGAAAGCGTTTGGTCAGTTTTCAAAAACTATGCAGTTATGGGGTAAGACGCGACTTCTTGATTTGGAAGACGAAAGCTATGCAGGGGAGTTGGTTGTCAAAAAGATGTGGGATTTGGGTTTTCGTTTGAACGATATGTTTCCTGAAGTGTGGAGTTCAAAAACAGACGAGCATATTCCTTCTCAATTTGGAGTGCGATCCGAAGGTGAAAAAGCTTTGAAGAGAATGCAGGGGGCAGTGCGCGATTTTTTACAAGAAGCTGATCGGTACATTGAGACCAAGGGGAAAGAAATTGAACGTGCTCCAGTCGTAGAGAGTATACGAAAAGGGGATATTAATTTTGTGATTCATGGGCGGGGACTAACTTCAGAAGAACAAGCAGAGATACAAAGCACTTTGCAGGGTGTTGAACGGATGCAAAGTAAGTTGACAAAGTTGGGATTGGAGAAAGCAATACAAGATCTCATAGTGCACATGCATGCAGAATCGGCTAGTACTTTAGCTCGATTGCTGGATATGGCATCGAAAGGTGATCTTGTTGCCGGATTTTATCGGCATGATAAAGACGAGCTTCGTTTGTTACCTTTGGGCATGGGGAACCGTGATGAGACTTTGATTCATGAAATTGGGCATCGGGTATGGTTTCGGATGCTTTCAGGTAATGCACAAAAGCATTGGGAAGAAGCAATTCAAGCAGAGCGTATCAAGAAAGAACGAGCGCACATTGATCAGTTTGCTGAGAAGTTTTTGACGAAAGATGTGTTGTATGATGTCGGTGACAAGTTGGTAATTGATTGGGAGAAGGTTCAGGCTAAAGTGGAAAAAGACACTTCAGACTTGCAACCTGTTTGGATGGATTTTGTTCGTCATCATCCAGGCTATGCAGAAGGGCGGACAGTCGATGGGTTTAAAGCTCATTTTCAAAAATTTTTCAAAGAAAATGAGTATGTCAATCCAGAATTCATAGGGGACTATGCGGCTACAGATCATCAAGAAGCGTTTGCTGAGGTTTTTCGGTTTTATGTAATGCGGGGTCCTAGGGCTATACCGCGCAAGTTCAGGGCTCAATTTGAAAAGGTGCTTGAATCTACTGGTATGAAGCTAAAGAAAGCATTGGATCAAATATTCGAACTCCACAAAGCCATGTACATCGGTCCTCGAGGGGGTAAATGGGCAGATCCAGCCCACAAGATCCCCTATGATCCAAAGAAGCATGGTGGGGGCACGGTCGCCGAAGCGCACTTGCATCAAGCGGAGTTAGCCTACCGCAAGGCCAGAAAAGCCTTAGAAGCCAATAGGCCTTCAGAGGCCAAGAGAGCCCTCCAGTCGATGTCCGCTCATTTGGAGCAGTCTAGGAAGGCAGGGCTTCCCCAAAGCCAATACAAGCAGGTTTCTGCCGCAAAGGCAGCCCTCGAAGCCAAGCTCACCCAGCCAAAGAAGAAGAAACAACAAATTTTCGTGATTGACAAAACTGTCAAACCTGAACAGAAGAAGCCTGAACCGGGGAAGAAGAAACAGATCTTCATAATCGACAAGACTGGAGAACCGGGAAAGAAAGTTCAGATTCAGGGTGAAGTGTTGGGCGAGGAAAAGCCCACCGGGGGAACGAGCGAACAACAGAAGGTTGTTCAACCGGTGGAGCAAAGGCCCGACGTTGAACAATTGAAGCGCAATCGTGCCTCGATGCAAATGGGTTTGCGGGCATCCAAGGAGACCACAGGTTTGCTTCAACAAGCAACCCAAGCGCTGCAGAAGTATCAAGCGGATCAAAGTGAAGCGAACTATCGGGACGTGAAAGAACGTTTTCGAACATTGATGGACGCAGCAGACAAAGCCCGCTTTCATTTTGAAGCGGCCTCAGCGCAAGACCTAACGGATCGTATGCGCCAGATTCGCGATGATGCGGTCAAAGCCTACAACATTCTGGTAGCCACACCGCCAAAAAAAGAAAAGCCCAAACCGGAACCCAAACCAAAGATCGACAAAGCAGCAAAGCAAGCTATTGATCAAAAGGTACAGCAGGCAAAAGACCTTTGGGGAAAGGTTAAGAAGAAGTATGACGCACTACAATGGGCAAAAGAGGGAAAGGACCCTGCATTTGTGCGAGCTGAGTTTGACGCTGCGATAAATGTAGCAAGAGAGGCAAGTAAACAATACAAAGAAATGGGCATGCCACGAAAGGCAAAACAAGCGAGGGATCTAGAATCTAAGATTTGGGAATCAAAATCCAATTGGAGTCAATCACATTCTGGGTGGGTTGTAGAATTGAAACTTGAGCGCAAGCGGG
>Ga0210365_10080148_pt1 | contig 16353 bp, 12 predicted proteins | sample S637metaT_FD_159655 | JGI IMG/M metagenome (GOLD analysis project Ga0210365, IMG submission 159655) | Metatranscriptome of estuarine sediment microbial communities from the Columbia River estuary, Washington, United States - S.637... | ecosystem: Environmental > Aquatic > Marine > Intertidal...
AGGCACATGCGGATACCGACCGGCATATCCGGCGGACAGACCGCCTTGACACCTTTGATGATCTCGACGACCGCCTGCATTCTGCCACGGATGTCACCGCCGTATTCATCCGTGCGGCGATTGGTATAACTGGAAATAAAGTTGGAGACCAAATAACCGACAATGCCGGATATTTCCATCACATCAAACCCGGCTTCAATACCCCGTTTGGCCGCGTCAACATGCTGTTGGACCATCTCTTTGACTTCGGCGTTGGTCATTTCGTACATCGGCTTGAAAATTCTGAGCCGCTGGGGTACCGTGGAAGGTCCGTGACCGGATTCAACCTCCACCGCACCGACCCGGCCGCAATCCATCAATTGGAACCCGGCAACCGCCCGTTGTTCATGAATCGCATCGGCAATGCGTTTTAAACCCGGAATAAACTTATCATCCCAGGCCGCTGCCTGCCCGACATACCCCTGGCCTTTGCGGGCCTCATCCATATAGACCCCCTGCATAAAGCACAAACCGCCGACAACACCTTTGGCCCTCTCCCGCATGTAGGCCACACCGGAATCGGTGATGAACCCATCATGCCCGTTCAAATTTTCCTCTGTGGCCGCATATTTGATGCGGTTTGGCACCAGAAGATTGCCGACCTCAATCGGCTTGAACAGGTGCGGGTATTTTTTGGCTCCCGGATAGTCCGAATAATCCCATTCAAATAGTGTTTTTGCCATACTTACACCCTCCTCCTAGTTTGAGTAATTTCTAGTTTGAGTGATTTGCCTTAAAAGCATCCACCATGAGTTCAAAAGTGTTTTCCAGATTGTCAAAAAGGGAATAAGACATATCTTTTAACAGCCAGCGGCTGATGATGTGGTCCGTCGTTCCCACATAAATATCCCGGGCCGCCCGAGAGTTGAGATCCGGCTTCATTTCTCCGGTCTTACGACCTTCATCAAAAATATCCTCCAAATACGAATAAAGGTTTTTAACATTGGCGTAAACTTCGGTCTCTAAAAAATTGGCGTTGGTCTTTAAGAAAAGATAAACAATTTTTGCGTCCAGAGGCGATTGTTCCACGCGGCGCATATACCACCACAGATATTTGCGCAGCTTGTTGACCGCACCTTTAATACCGAACAACTGCTCATCCAGGTCACGCAGCAGCTCCGATACCCACAGATCGGGAATCATCAAAAGCAGATCTTCTTTGCCCTGAAAATAATCGTACAGCGCCGCTTCGGAGAGTCCTGCCTGTCTCGATATGTCAACGATGGTGGTCTTCTGGTATCCCTGATCGGCAAACAATTTCTTTGCGGAATTGATAATGCGTTCGCGGGTGTGTTCTTTGGAATTATTTTTGGCCATTATTTTGACCGGAATTCATTCGGTAAATCGCATAATATCAAGGCAATAAATTTTATAATATATTGTAATTGATATAAATATAATTCCGAACGATGTTTAATAGTTTGAAAATTATGGGTTGATACAAGGCAATTCGGTTAAATTTCTTTTGAATTTGAATCTATTTTCAAATAATATGTTAAAAATATTGAAAATAAATAATTGTTGTTAGGTGAATATCTATCTGTTATCTCTATATATAATAAAAATTTTTAGTAATTATTATAAAATACCTAATAACATTAGAAAAGTTGACTGTCAAGTAGAAATACAGTATTTATTGTCAGCTCAGCGGGGAAAAAATTCTAGAGCTGATTTTCTTTGAGAATTGAACTAAATTTCAAAAAAATGAACCCTGCCTTGAGGCAGAGATTGAACGATCCGGTTTTAAGATAAACCTTATCATACCTCGATCATATTACCAGGATTCCACAGGTTATGCGTATCTAATTGCTTTTTCAATTGATGCAGCTCTTGGATACAAGCCTGCGAAGCTGTCTTAAGAAAGATCGATTTCTTTAGTTTTCCAATGCCATACGATGTGATGGCATTTCCCAGAGCGGCAGGAAACCTTTCAGCCCACGTTTCAAATAATGCCTTACCTTTGACAAACTCCCCATAACTTCCGGGTAAGATATCAATGTGCAGGCGGTTACTGCCAATATGCCCCCAATAGCCGGCGTTTAAATTTTCCTTTTGAAGTGTTTTTTCGATTCGACTGACCCAGGTTTTTAACCCAACACCCTCCAAGCTGATGTCGATACCGAGTTTGGTAATTCTTGGATCTTCAGACCGGACTTTTTCAATGTGAAAGATGGCAGTTTCAGCAGCGGCACAAAGCAAGTCTCTCATCTTATCAATCTCCGGCTCTCCGGAAAATGCCCAGGTCTTATCTGGATCGCCGTTAAAGCCTGAACCGATCGTCATCAGCGCTGCGGCAATTTCTTCGATGGCGTCTTCCTGATCTCCATGTATTTCCACATAAACCATCGCCGCAATATGGGTTGCCACGTCAGGAATACGTTTTAACTTGGTCATATTGTTTTTATGTATTTCAAGGGCATTGAGGATCGTGTGGTCAAGATACTCCATCGCTGCAATTTTGGCACCTTGCACTTCAAAAGATGTGGCTTTCAGCTGATCTGAAAAGGACATCCCATCCTCTCGGTCCTCAAAGAAAAAACCAATCCCCCAAATTTCTCTGGGTTTTGGTATCAGCCGCAGGGTCAACTCAGTGATCACACCATACATCCCTTCGCCACCCAGATACACATCCAGCAGATCTTTGGATTCACCATTGATGACAATAGCACCCTGTCCCTTTTTTAGATCACGGATTGATCCTTCCGCGTTCATGACGCGAATGCCCGCGACATATGAAACAGTTTTTCCATAAAGTTGAAAACAGATGCCCTTGGCATCGGTAGAAGCAATGCCGCCAACGGTAGCTGTTGACTCGGATGGATCGGGTGGCCAGAAAAACGCTTTGGGGGTTTCCAGTCGATCAATCGCCTTTCGGAGTTCCTTTAGCGTGATCCCGGGTTCGACCTTCAAGAATGCCTTACCCTCCTCGGCAATGAAAAAGGATTTGACCTTGTTCATATGGGAGAGGTTCATAATATGGCCCCTTGAGGGCACGGCACTGCCGACGACACCGGTCTTGCCACCCTGAATCGTGACAGGCATCTGGTTTTCCCGCATCACCTGAAGGATTTTGCCGATCTCCGCTTCGCTTTCAGGAAAAGAAATACTGTCTGCTGCACCCCTCATCTTGGATTCGTCTTTCAGATACTCATGATAGGTGTCATCCATTGGATGAATGAGTTGCCTTTCCAAACCGGATATCCTTCCTAACTTTATTCCCTGTTCTTATAATTTGACCTAAACTGAGCGGTTCCAGGTTGAACCGCTTAACCCAGGTTCCAATCGCTCAGCTCAGGACGATTTTAGCAAGTTCCGCCATCACCGCTTTGTAATCATCGATGACGGCAACATCGGCGGCTTTGATAATCGGCGCCCGAATGTCGGTATTGATAGCGACAATGGTTTTGCTTTTTTCAATGCCGGCATAAAAGGCGGCTGTGCCGGAAACACCTGCTACGATGCAGACTTCCGGCTTTGTGATGGCGCCGGAAACTCCGATCATGCGGTGCATGGGTGCCCAGGCGCTCATGGCTACCGGACGACTTACGCCGAAAGCGGCGCCCATGGCATCGGCGATTTTTTTCAGGCTTTGGGTATTTTCTTTGGTTTGCATCCCCCTGCCGCCGATGATCAGGAAAGTGGCTGCTTCAAGATCTTGGGTTGTTTCTGAAGGGATCCATTTTGAATGCTTAATGAACTGATCCTTTTGCAGACCGGTCAGGTCATACTCCGTGACAATCCGCTTGTCCCGTATGGTAATCGCTTGGCTATCGGCACAGCCTTTGGCCAGGGAGATGCTGTAGGGCCTTTTGGTTAATTTGAAGGTGCCCAGAACGTGGTTGGCATAGACCGTCTTCCTGGCAATCAATTGCGCCCCTGAACATTCAATCTGTTTCACCTGAACAAGGGACGAGCCTTTCATTCGACAAGCCCAGCGAACGGCGATTTCAGATCCCGCATATCCGCTGGGGAACAGGTAAAGATCTGTTTTTTCAGTGTTTTCGACTGTCTGAAGCGCTTCCAGGATATTTTCCGGCTGGTAGCGGGCAACGCGCACGAGTTCTACGGATTCGGTCGGCACCAGGCCAAGAAGCGCGTTCTTTTCCTCTTTTTTGGAATAGAAAGCGATCGTACTGCCAACGTTGTCCCCGCAACTCAGGTGCTCACGCATAAAGCCGTTCAATTCCTCGGCTTGCGCCACGATGTTCGACGAGCACCCATTGAGTATCCCCTTGAATATCAAATTTTTGCCAACCTTTCTTGCACCCGAACTGAGCGTTTCAAATGCCCTTCATATAATTTTCTGGCTTTTTCTTCAGGGCTTTTTCCTTCAATCAGAATTCCCGCTCTTTTATGATGGATAACCTCCAGGCCAATAAGCTCCTCGGTCTCATCCGATAGTTGAAAATCCTTGCTGGATAGGGTCTCAATCGGCCGTTTACCGTAACACATCCGGTCCTTGAGTGTGGGAACCCGCATATACGTATTCGGCGCATCTCCGATAGAAAGCACACAGGGCGTTTGGATTCGTTGCCGGAGCCGGCCGTCATCCATCTGACTGGTCACCATCAAGTGGTTCCTATCGACAAGTTCAATCCGGATTGCCTGGGTGACGCAGGGCCATCCCAGCATTTCCGCCGCGAGCAGATGTGTTCTCGCATTTTCACCGATACGGGTTTGTCTGCCCAGAAGCAGTACATCCTGGGGTGCGTGTTTGAGAACATATTGGGTCAAAATAGAAGCAATGGCAATCGGCCTGAATCGGAGATCATCATGACTGTCAATGCGCACAACCCGTTTGAACCGCAGCGCATTGAGGGTTTTCAGGATGGTCGTTGCGCCGCTGCCGGCTACGGTCAGAGCGGTGAGTTCTAGAGGCACCTTAACGCTTTCAGATGCATCTGAAAGCGTTAAAGCCATTTCCAGCGCGCTCTCATCATAGCTGTTCAGGGTGGGTTTCAGAAAGCTTGTATCGATTTGAAGGTTTTTATCGAAGAGCCAATCTTCGTCTGTCAGCATCTCCACGTCAGGAACTGTTGTGAAACACACCAAAATATTCATTTACTTTTCCAACGGAATGATGGTCCCCATATTCATGATGCCGTTTGGATCGAAAGCACTTTTTAATTTTTTGAGAATATAATACGAAGAATCATATTCCGCTTCAATCCATTGGGTCCTGTGTTTGCCGACACCATGGTGGTGGCACATGGAACCGCCGGCCTTGATCGTCTCTTCAACGATAATTTTTTTGATGGCCAGGTGGTACTTCGTAAGTTCCTCCTCGGGTCTGCAGTCAACCACGTTATAGAAGTATACAAAGTAGAGGTTGGTTCCATTAAGATAGCTGTGAGATGAATGCGCACCCAATAGGGTCAGGTCGGGAATCTCGTTTCTGACCCTTTGCATACACACTTCGTATATGTCATTAATGATACTCCAGTTTCCGGATATTTCGGTAGTATTACAGACATTCTTGGTTTCTATAATCTCAGTTTTTTCCTCAGCTAAATTGGCTGGATCCCAGTTAAGGTGGGCAAACCACCTTTCAATCAGTTTCGGATCAACTTTCTGACATTGGTCGTATCGGGCCACAATTTCCTCGATGGCAGTGGCGGTTGCATCGGCTATCGGTTTTACGCCTTCCGCCACAAAAATCAATACACACTTGCCTTCGGCAAAGTGAGAGAAATGGTAGGAACCGTCCTCAACATCATACAGACGGGCGACTGAAGGTCTATACCCATTTACCATGACTTCCCGCAGAATCTCGAAACCGGTTTTCATATGATCCAGGGTATAGCCCAGAAACTGATTGTTTTCAGGAAAATATTTAAAAATTTTGACGGTAACCTCTGTGATATAGCAAAGGGCGCCTTCATTACCAATGATAACGTGGCGGATATCAGGGCCGGCTGCCCTGCGGGGTACGTTTTTGATGCGGGTAATGCCGCCGTCCGGAAAAACAGCTTCTAATCCGACGACCATGTCTTCAATGCCGCCGTATAGCGTTGAAAATTGACCGATACTTCTTGTCGCAACAAGCCCGCCCAGCTGTGCCAAAGGTTTCGATTGGGGTGAGTGGCCGGTTGTATAGCCTTGTTCCCTTAAACGGTCGTCAAGTTCTTGCAGAGAAGCGCCACATTGTGCGGTTGCCTGCATATTATAGGTGTCGATACTGATGATCTTATTCATACCGGATCCGTCAACAACAATGGAGTTTTCCAAGGCAGTTTCAAGGCCTCCTTCCGTAGCCGAGTGCCCGGTTCTGGGGACAACATTGATCTTATTTTCGTTGGCGAATTTAATGACGGCGGCAACTTCTTGCGAGCTGTTCACATTGACGACCGCAGCCGGCAAAGGCAGTCTATACACGCCGTGGTAAGCTTCAAATCTCCTGAAACGGTCAACACTGCTCTCTTTCAAAACCTGTTCGTCTGTAATGACGTGATCTTCTCCCACTATTTTTTTAAGAGCGTCTACAATCTGTTCCCTTTTTAAGGACATTTTTTAGTTTCTCCTTTTATATCATTGTTGAAAGATGGGGTATGATTTTTCCAGAATAGTGTCCGTAAAGCTGGTAATGTGCTTGTATACACCGTTGTTCATTTTTTCGTATACCACTGTATTTTCCTCGATTGGGTGAAACAAATCCCTGATTCTAACCATTTTTTGGATGGCGGTGCTAAACTGATCATACGCGCCCACAGCAACTGCGGCACAGATGGCGGAACCCAGTCCGGCAGCACCGTTAACGACATTTCTAACAGCCGGAATGCCGAATACGTCTGAAAATATCTGCATGAACAGATCACCGCTTGAACCTCCCCCGGATACAATAATCCGGTCAAGATCGATGTTCAATTCGGCGCACATTGCATCCACATGGTTTTTCATGGTTAACGAAATGGCTTCAAGTATTGAACGGTGGATATGGGCCCGTGTATGACGCCCGTGAAATCCAATCATGATGCCTTTCTTAAACGGCTTATCCGGCGGCGCCAACCATTCCGGGACGGTCATCAATCCGTCACTACCTGCCGCAACCTTTCGGGCTTCCCGGTTCAGAACCTCTTCGGGGGAGATGCCATGGATTTGAGCCTTTTTGAGGACATCTTCACCAAATAAATTTCTTAACCAACTTACGGTCCACATGCCTTGGCGGATACCACCGCTTTCATATAGATAATGGTTCGGGATGGATGCGAGGTTGGTAAAAAAGGTTTTTGCATTCTTGACATTTTTCTCACCATAGACCATACCGCCGATATAAGTTCCTAAAGAAACCAGGGCCGTTTTGCCCGGCGGCAAGCCGGCGCCTAAAGCTTCCACCGCCTTGTCGTTTGCGGTGGCAACAACCGGAATTCCAGCCGGTATTCCGGTCTGTTCGGAGGCTTGCTCGGTGACATACCCCAGAACAGACCCGGGCATCTCAAGCTTAAAAAGGTTTTCCCTGGGCACATTATAGGTTTTGAATACTTCCGGATCTTCGCTCCATTGCCAGGTATCTTTATCGATGGGCCACATCCCCTCATAGTTGGCCGCCGTATCCTTAAATTGACCGGTAAAACGGTGGGTGATATATCCGGAGGTGGTCGTCACATACCTCACCCGTGGATCCTCGTGTTCATAGGGGCGGGCTAACCGTAAGTCCATCCAGTTCAGGACCGGCGAAGCCAGTCTGCCGTCTTCTTTCAGGCATGCCCTGCAGCAACGAATGGTGCAGAGGCCGATTCCCAATATGGATTTGACATCTCCCGAAAATCGCTCCATCGCCTGACGGCTTGCCGCCACGATCGTACCCCACAAATCGTCACCTGGGTGCTCCGCTACCCCGGGCTTCGGCATGTGCATCGGTTGAAGGTTTTTTTTGCCCTGGCAGACAATATTGCCCTCCAGATCGAAAATGACCACTTTCGAGCTCTGAGTGCCACCATCAAGACCGATAACAAATTTCTTTCTCATTTTCGGATTTCGCTTGTTCTTAGATTAAATTTTTTCATGGTTTCAGGTGTCAATCAGCGACCACCACAGAGCTGGGGGTATGAGGATGGCCCCTGGAAGGGGCCAGGACCACCTCTGCTGGGCGCCGCTGATTATCAATTCATAAGCCGCCGGCATGGATCACAGTTGCACCCATCAAGCATACCCTCGCGGTAACGGTAGAACCTTTTAAATTCTCACCGGCAAGCCGGTGGCTTATGAATTGAGTAAATGCCGAATTATGAGCATTGATTTGGCTGCAGCTGAAGGCCAACACCGGTGAAGGAAAGTCCATTTCATGAACAACTCCGACACAGCGGGTCGATTTCGGTTGCTGAAACCTGACACCTGAAACCTGAACACTACCGACAAATGACCTCACGCATTTCATCTCTCTCCGAGCTGCAGGCACTACCCTCCGGGGCGTAGTCCCAGTCCCCTACGGGACGGAGTCGAGCCGGAAGCCGGGCCAGGATCTTTATTGCTAGCGAACCAGGTAGCCGCCATCTACGACGAGTATATGGCCATTGACATAATCTGAGGCTTTGCTCGCCAAAAAAATGGTCGTACCCATAAGATCCATTGTCTCGCCCCAGCGGCCGGCAGGTATATGATCAATAACCCTTTGGTTTGTTTCCGGATTGCTTCTCGTTCTCTCTGTAATAGCCGTTGCATAATATCCGGGTGCGATCCCATTGACCTGAATGTTGTGTTGTGCAAGTTCATCACAGTAGGTCTTTGTTAAACCGGCGATACCATGTTTTGTCGCTGCATACGCCGGAGACCATTGGCCCCCAAGGAATGAGAAAAGTGAACAGATGTTGATAATCTTACCGCTTTTCTGAGGAATCATAAACTTTGATGCTTCGAAACTGAGTTCAAAAGCCGCTGTCAAATTGATGCTCACCATTTTGTCCCACTTTTCTCTGCCAAAGTTCTCCACTTCTGCCAAAATGGAAATGCCGGCACTATTCACCAGAATATCGATAGCACCTAACTTTACAACACACGTCTCGATTATTTTTTTAGGTGCACCCTCATCTGTAATATCAATCTTCATGAATTCATAACCAACGCCTTGCGCTTCAATCAGAGCTTTGGTTGCGCCGTCATCATCCAGAATACTGGGTACAAACAGGTTGGCACCCGCTTTGGCCAGAGCCAGTGCGAATGACTGACCAAGACCCGTATTACCGCCTGTCACGATTGCGTTTTTCCCTTTTAGTGAGAAAAAGTCCATTGTGAAATCTTGAATGCCCATCTCGTTCCTTTCTTGGTCTTCTCTTTTAGCCCTAATTTTTGCTGCCCTGAATATACAGGATCTGAAATACCTGTGTCCATACCATAAATTCAGGTGCACATATCACGATCTGATTGATATTTACAATAAGATATGACTATAAATAAGATTCCGGGAAGCCATGGAAATGCCAGGGGGAGGAGAAACACATGGATAAACTCAAAGAACGACTTGGCCTTGAAGTTGAATCTCCGGCAGATGAATTATTCGCGGTCAGCGTTTTTTTTATTGGAAAACCCGGAAATAGCCTATGATGAATTCAAAGCCTGTGATCATTTAGGCCATGTTCTGGAGCAAAAGGGATTTCAGGTGGAAAATGGCGTTGGCAATGTCGATACATGAAGTGTCCAATTATGCTGCAATTGTGGGATAAATCCATATTTATAACCAGTTAACCAATCGACCAATCCACCCATCAACGATATCTGTACCTTCCATCGACCGGTGCTTTCAGGCCCTGATCGGGTTTTTCTGATGCCATAATAAACTTGATTTGCCACCGAACAAGTAGTATAGGAAAATCCCCTTTGGCAAGGGCATAGTATACAGCTCTAAATTTTCAATATGCAATCTCCAGTTTTCAATTCAGGCTCGCCCGGGTTATCAGGAGGTAATGCGACCATGACGGCAGAATCAATTCTGATCATTGAACTCAACCAGCCGGATCCGAAAAAAAGGGGCCAAGCCTATGGCGAGGCCGCCCGGGGAAGAATTCATGCTATTATTGAAAAATACCGTGAAATCTTTCAGTGCATCACCGGGGAGACCTGGGAAGCAACCATGGAGCGAGGCGAATCTTTTATTGCCAGGGCAAAGGCCTTTGCGCCGGATCTGGTGGAAGAGATCCGGGGAATTGCAGAGGGTGCCGACCGTGCGTTTATGGAAATATTTTTGCTCAATGCCCGCTCTGAGATCCTTTTTAACCCTCGCATCCTGTCTCAGGAGTGCACCAGTCTTGCCGCCCTACCCGAATCCACGTCGAATGGGGACATGCTGTTGGCCCAAAACTGGGACTGGTACAGGGAGGTTTCGGATTGCCAAGTCATTCTCAAAATCGGGCATCGGGGGGAGATACCTTCGTTGATAACCTTCACCGAAGCCGGACAACTGGCCAAGATCGGAATGAACGCCGCCGGCATCGGCCTGGTGGTCAATAATCTGATATCCGACCAGCCCCGCGTCGGTGTTCCGTGGATTTTTCTGACCCGTCGCGTTTTGGAATCTTCCCATCTTGCCCAGGCCATGGGTTACGTCTTGAACACCCCAAGGGCCCATTCGATAAACTTTCTCCTCGGATACACAGATGGCGAAGCGGTGAATCTGGAAACCTCACCGGTGGAAGAACACATCTTGTGGCCCGAAAACGGATATTTTGTCCACACGAATCACTATCTGAAACCGGGAAAAAATTTTCGGGACCTCAAACCGCTGCGGGATCCCAATCCGTCTACCTATCTTCGCTGCCGCCGAAGCCAAAAGGCCATCGCCGCTTTAAACGGCAGCATCGATGTCAAAGGAATCCGGGAAGTCCTCAGCGATCATATGGATCGGCCGTTTTCCGTCTGTGCCCATGAAAACCCGGCGGTAGCACCCCTGCAGCAGATTGTCACCTGCCTGTCTATCGTCATGAACCTGAGCCGTAAACAGATCCATTACACACTGGGCAATCCCTGCCGGGGAGAGGTTCAAACCCTTGATTTGGGGTGGTGAAAGGTAACACTATGTCCGAATCCGATATTTGTTTCATGACGGCAATAGAAATGGCGCAACGCATCCGTGCCCGGGAATTGTCCTGTCGGGAGGTGATGCAGGCTCACCTGGCCCGCATCGATCGAATCAATCCGAAAGTAAATGCCATTGTCACCCGAATTCCTCCCGAGCAAGCGCTTGCCGCTGCTGATACCGCTGACAAGGCCCTGGCACTCGGGGAAAATACGGGGCCGTTGCACGGTCTGCCCATCGCCCACAAAGACCTGGTGCCCACCAAGGATTTGCGCACTACCTGGGGATCGCCCATATTCAAAGATTTTGTCCCGGATCACGATGGCTTAATCGTGCAGCGGCTCAAAAAGGCCGGCGCCATCACCATCGGCAAGACCAACACCCCGGAATTCGGCGCCGGATCCCAGACGTTCAACCCGGTTTTCGGAGAAACCGTGAACCCATACGATACCAGCAAAACCTGCGGCGGCAGCAGCGGTGGGGCGGCGGTGGCACTGGCTTGCGGCATGCTCCCGCTAGCCGACGGGAGCGACATGGGCGGTTCCCTGCGCAATCCGGGCAACTTCTGCAATATCGTCGGGTTCCGCACTTCACCGGGGCGGGTGCCGGTGTGGCCAAGCCCCGTTGCCTGGTTTCCCATTCCGGTGCAGGGACCCATGGCCCGCACGGTCAAGGATGTGGCCTTGATGTTAAGTGTCATCGCCGGTCCCCACCCCTGCTCACCCATCTCCATTGCCGAACCGGGAAGTCTGTTCACGCGCTCGCTGGATCGTGATTTTAAAGAGGTGCGCATCGCCTGGAGCAAAGACCTGGGCGAACTGCCGGTGGACCCTCGGGTAACCCGGGCGCTGGAAGATCAGCGGCATGTGTTCGAGGATTTAGGTTGCATCGTGGAAGAAGATCAGCCGGACTTTGCCGATGCCGATGAGATATTTAAGGTTTGGCGCGCCTGGCGTTTTGAGCTGGCGTATACTGAATTATTGAAGGACCACCGTGATCTCATGAAAGACTCCGTTGTCTGGAATATCGAGCAGGGTCAAAAACTCAGTGGACCCCGGATTGGCCGCGCTGAAGTCAAACGCACCGAACTCTACCATCGGGTGCGGGAATTCATGAAAACCCATGAATTTTTGATATGTCCCGTCAATCAGGTGCCGCCCTTTGACATAAACCAGCACTGGGTCAAAGAAATCAACGGCGTCAGAATGACGACCTATATCGACTGGATGAAAAGCTGCTACTATATCACCGTCACCGGCCTGCCCGCCATTTCCGTACCTTGCGGGTTTACCCCGGAAGGGCTGCCGGTTGGCATCCAGATTGTGGGACGATACAACGACGATTTCGGCGTACTCCAGCTTGCTTACGCCTTTGAACAGGCCACCGGAATGTGGCAGCGCCGTCCGCCGGGTATAGATTAGGCGCTTAGGAGAATTTTTCTGACAACATGCTGTCAGAAACTGAAGGTTTCAGGTGTCAGCCCAGCCGCCGGCCAATAAAATTTACCTGCCTCGGGAGGGCGGCCGGTCCAATCAAAAAAGAAATTTTGGCAGTGCAGGGCGGGCCTCCGTGCCCGCCGGGATATCGTCGGCACGGTGGCCGACCCTACGCAATTGTGATGAAGTTTCATATGAGCACCGCCGCTGGCCGCGAGCGTCCAGTCTGATCGGAAAAGAAACTGATGAACGTCGAACATCGAACGTCGAATGAATGTATTCTGTCTGTTTAAAAATGACAGAGCGAAGCTTCCGGCTCGTAGGGCTTGTAGCGCTTACGCCTCGGGGAACGACATCCAAAAATCTTCAATCTTCAATAGTCAATTCTCCGTCTGCTTGCAGGAAGAAGAAAAAGGAGCAGGCTCACCTGGCGCAATATGGAAATTTTTTCACAGTTTTGGGTAATATATTTCATATGTGTCATAATTTCCACAGCTTATCGGCTTGCTCGAACAAGCTGCCAAGAACAGAAAACTTTACCGTGTGCATATGTATTCTGTAGATATTAATATAAAAAATTCTGATATCGCACCTTTGATGTCATCGGCCAAAAGGGTCAAGCGCAATGGCATGAAACCTGCAGGATTGTCAGTCTTAGTATAATTGCTGTTTGCGGCTTCCGGATCTCCTTTTCAATCGAATCTTAAATTCGGTATCGGCAATGGAAACAAATGGAAACACCATATTAAAGCGCCATATCTCTCTGGATAATGATGGCAGACGGTCCGGGTGTGATCGTCGGAATTACTCCTATACCCTGCATATCCCGGAAAGAAGAAAAGACAAAGATCGTCGCAGCAGTTTTGACCGTCGGAAATTTCCCCGAGCTGGAACCACATCACAATAGGGACCTATAGCTACCTTAGTGCTTCGATTCGCAATTACAGTTACGTATTTTTAGAGTGAGAATCATTCATGATGCTCACTCAGCACTAAGTCCTGAGTGAATAAATACATTATCGTATTCATGAATCGTTGGACTTAGTACCCCCCAAAAGAAAAAATCACCTCGCAAAACAATTAAAATCGAAATTTTTACTTGCCGTTGGCCATAGGGTGAAATATGTTCTAAGGAATAAATCATCAGCGATCAGGAGAGGCCATGAATGAGGGAAAAAAACAAAGGATAAATAAACACGCACTCAGGGTCCATATTTGGGATCACATGGTGTTGATCGGAATTGGTTTGGCCCTTTTTTATACGGTTTTTGAATCCATTCTGCACATCTTTTTGTCCTATGACGTCAATTTTTTTCAACGTTTGTTCGGGCCGGATATGAGTTCAATTTGGAGCCGTATCGCTATTTTATGTCTTTTTCTAATCTTTGGATCCCATGCCCAGTTTACCATCAATCAACGTTCCGCAGCCGAAGCCGCACTTCGGGAAAGTGAAGAAAAATTTCGTAAAATTATTGAAACTGCCCCCGACGGTTATTATGAGGTTGACATGGACGGTAATTTTACATTTTTCAACGATTCCATGTGCAAGATTCTCGGCTATTCCCGTAATGAACTATCAGCGATGAACCAACGCAAATTGATGGATGAGACCAATTCGCTCAAACTGACCGATATCTTCAACAAAGTGCTTGAAACCGGTGTGCCCACGAAATCGGTGGACTGGGTCCTCACCAACAAAGACGGTTCCAAAAGATTTGTTGAATCGTCCGTATCTTTGATAAACGATCCTAAAAGTGTGCCCATCGGTTTTGGGGTATTTGTCAGAGACGCCACCCAGCGGCAACGCGCCGAGGCCTTATACCGGGAAAAACTGGCCGCCGAGGCCGCCAGTCAGAGTAAAAGTGTGTTTCTGGCCAGCATGAGCCACGAAATCCGCACGCCGCTAAACGCCATCATCGGTCTGGTAGAACTGATGCTCAGCTCTGATTTGCCCCCCGACCAGAGAGAAGATCTGGACGTGGTCAAGTCGTCGGCATACTCTTTACTATCCATCATCAACAATATTCTGGATTTTTCTAAAATTGAAGCCGGCAAGCTGGAATTCGAACAAAGCCCTTTCAGTCTCAGACATTTTATGGATGAGTCAATGAAAATCATGGGCATCAAATCCCACGAAAAAAACATTGAGATAGCCTATCGTATTGCCCCGGGTGTTCCGGACCGCTTGTTGGGCGACACGGCACGCCTGCGCCAGGTTCTGCTCAATCTCATCGACAATGCCATTAAATTTACGGATGAGGGAGAGGTGATCGTCTATGTAGCCACCCAATCTCAAACGGAATACGAAGTATATCTGCATATCTCTGTAGTTGACACCGGCATCGGGATCCCAAAGGATAAGCAACGCAGCATTTTTGGCGCCTATAACCAAGCCGACGTCACCATCGTGCGTCGTTACGGAGGCACCGGACTGGGTCTAGCGGTTTCAGCCCAACTGGTAAATTTGATGGGTGGCCGGATCAAGATCAAAAGTCAACCCGGCCATGGCAGCCGATTTCGTTTCACCGCACGTTTTATCCGGCAGCAGGACCGTGAAGCCGGTCAATATGAAGCAACCCATCCTGATCTGATCGGCCTAAAAGTCCTGGTGGTCGACGATAACGCTTCCAGCCGTAAAATTCTCAGAGAGATTCTGGAAAGCCATAAGATGGACCCCGTACTGGCATCCGGAGCCAAAGAGACCAAGGAAATTCTTTTTAAAGCACAGGCCGATGGGACACCTTTTGACCTGATTTTACTGGATTCGGATATGCCCGAGAACGACGGATTCGTCCTGGCAGCCTGGATGCTGCGGCAGAAAATTTCTGATGCCGGCATCATCATGATGCTGACTTTTCCACACTTCAGGCGCAAACCGGAGCTGCAAGAATTGGGGATCACCACCAGTGTCCTCAAGCCCGTGGGCGCACTGGAACTGGTAAACGTCATCTTAAACTCCCTGGGAATCGCCAAACCTGCCCCTGATTTAGCGGCTAAAACAGCGCCGCAAGTGATCCGGGTTCCCTCACGCTCACTGAAAATTCTGGTGGCGGAAGACACTCCCTTCAACCAAAAATTCATTCTACGCCTGCTCGAACGCTGGAACCATCATGCCACTTTGGTAGAAAATGGGCGTCAGGTCCTGGAAGCCTTCAAGCGGGAGTATTTTGACATTGTTTTAATGGATGTGCAGATGCCGGAAATGGATGGCCTCGAAGCAACTCGGAAATTACGGGAGTGGGAATCCGTCTCCGCTAACGCGGATACTGATGTATGGCAAACAGAAGTCAAAGGGCAGAGGACGGAAACCAGTGGACAGAAGACAAATTCCGAATTCCGAATTCCGAATTCCGAATTCAAAAGCATCCCTATCATTGCCATGACCGCCCATGTCGTCAAAGGTGATCGGGAACGCTGCCTGGCAGCCGGAATGGATGAATATGTATCCAAACCCATTGATTCCGACAAGCTGTTCGAGGCCATCGAAAAACTGACCCGCCTTCCCGACATTACAAAATCGCCGGCAGCCGATTCTGTTGCTGTGGATAATATATCGCTGCTTAAGGCCTTTGATGGGGACTGGAATTTTCTTAAAGAAGTGGTGGAGGTTTTTCTCGATGATTACCCCAGGCTGCTTGATAATCTTCGCAGGTCCTGTAACGAAGGTGACTGCGATACGTTTATGCGGTCGGCCCACAGCCTGAAGGGGATGTTAAAAAATTTTAGGGCTGACACCGCCGCTGAAATCGACTTCGATCTTGAAAAAAAGGGTAAGGAGGCTGATTTGAACGGTGTGCAGGCGGGCATCGAAAGCCTGGCTGCCCAAATCGCTGAAGTTGATAAAATGCTTCGACATATGATAAAGTAAAACTA
>Ga0210365_10133944_pt1 | contig 15877 bp, 14 predicted proteins | sample S637metaT_FD_159655 | JGI IMG/M metagenome (GOLD analysis project Ga0210365, IMG submission 159655) | Metatranscriptome of estuarine sediment microbial communities from the Columbia River estuary, Washington, United States - S.637... | ecosystem: Environmental > Aquatic > Marine > Intertidal...
CGTGCATAGCAACTGAGAGCATGTGTTTTTTGAATCACTATGCACATGGAAAAGTGGCGTTTTGAAAGGACTACCGTAGAATCCATTTGGGGGGATGTAATCGGCGAGATGAGACCGGAAGCTCAGGTAGAACTGTTTAAGTCCTTCTACTCTATCTCTTGTCAGACCAAGCTATGTGCTTGTGTTTTATTAAGAAACCAGCCAGATATAGTCGTTTTTCAGTCTTAGGCAGCACTTTTCAGGGTCAAAAACAGTGTTGTAACTGCTCTGGGGTTCCCTAACTCCAACTATCTGCGGTCTATTCTCTTTTGTGGCATCTATGGGTAATTTACCCCGTTAAATGCGGAGGCAATTTATCTGGGGTATGACACATATAGCCAGGCAGGTGATGTCTGTTTGCGCGGGCCATTGATAATTAAATTCGCTTGATTGAATAAATACCAGTCTCAATACTGACCTGCTGCCTTAAAACCGCTCTTTTGCTATCAAAAAGGTGATTCTAAGACCCTATACAACCCCTCGTTTAGCATCTATTTCATGGATTTTCAGTGAGTTAATAAAGAGAACTTTCATGACTGAATAAGGCTTTACACTTAGCACCCCAAAAGCGTAATGGGAAGCGCCACGATGATCTGGTGACTTCCAAGGCCTTTCTGCCCACCAGCGATCGGCCCAACGACAGTGGCAACAACCGCCACAACCTGATCAACAGTTGTATCGAGAGCCTCAAAGAATTGCAGACTGATTATATCGACATCTTCTTTTCAGACTTGTTTCACATTATATATGATAGGAATGAGATAAGCTTGGCTCTATCAAGTTACCAACATATATGGACTTTCAAACATCTACAAAAACCTGTGATATCCATTTTTCATAAGAAAACCCCCATATCTGGGAGTTTTTACTTGACTTACAAGTTCATTTATTATATGAATCCGGTTCATCCTAAACCAATTTCTTATCCTCTTTTTCTGTATACCTTAGATCATAACGCGCACGTATTTGTGGGGGTAAAATTTTGACCCCAAATCCGAACACAGTTCAATTGAGACGATTTTTCCCAAAGAATTGAGAGTTCAATCAACATATGATTAGGTAGGTAAGAACGACAAAGGAAGGAGACTGAATTATGCGGAAAAAGAAAGAGGAAAAAAAAGAGAAAGAAGTAAGTTTGTTGAAGGAGTTATGCGGCGATGATTCAAAATTATATGATTTTCTCAGTAATTTTTTGTATCTAAATCCGTTAGCGGCCATACCCAAAAAGGATCTCGATATCCTAACCGAGGAGGCGGGAAAAAGCGGGAACTATAGACCGGCAGTGGATAAGGCCATTTTCGAGGCCGCTCAAAACCCGGGGGAAAAAGAAAGATACATCAAAGTTATCCAAAATCTCGCGTCAAAGACCATACAAATCCAGGAGCAAAAAAAAGACAAGATAGAGAAGGAAGGACTGACCGACCAGGCTGCTTTTCTTGGGAGAAGAATTGAAAATGAGAAATTTATGAGCGAAAGAACCGAGGACATAATAAACATAGCTTCCAAGTTCTACAATGAGATATTGTTGGAACTGGGAGAGACCGTGAGAAGAGAAGCGAGAGAAGAAGTTAGAAGAGGTGCTGAATGGGAAGAAAGGAGAACAGAGGAGCTGGAAAAGGCGGGGCGAGAAGCAAGAAAAGAAGAAAAAAGAGGGATGGAAAGAAAAGATAAAAGGGAAGCTAAGAAACAAGATAAAAGAGAAGAGGTAGCAGCTAAAGAAAGGAAAGAAGCCAGAGGAGAAGAGAAAAAAGAAGGTGAAAGAGAAGAAAGGAGAATAGAGGAGCTGGAAAAGGCGGGGCGAGAAGCAAGAAAAAAAGAAAGAAGAGGGAATTAAATTTTAGTCCCAAACTTATAAGATTTTCAAGTTTTTGCGGAAATTAGCGGCGCATCCACACACTTTACCGTCTATGACCACCCATTGCAGACATTACACGGCAATTACATAGCTCCAAGTGGTCTCAGAATAGGAGGAGGTAATAATGTCAATCTTTATAAGCCACTTTCACAGCGACGCTAAATCGGCCTCGTGTTTCGAAAAATTTCTGGAGACTATCACCTCCAAACGGATTCAAAATCACCGTTCTTCTAAGGGCTCACTGAAAAAATAACCTCACATTTTATGCATCGGTGCCCAATACCGAAATAACTCTATCCAGGCATTTTTATACTTATCACCACCAACCTGGTAGAGATTGCTGTGCCCACCACCTGAAATTAGGTGAAGCGATTTTGGTTCGTTGGCCTGCTGAAGAAGGCGTTGCGCCATTTCCTTAGGGACAATTTTGTCCGCATCCCCTTGGAATATGACAACTGGCGCAGAAAGGCCTTTTATTTTATTAAGGTTGTCAAATTTTGCATCTATCGCCCACCAGCCGAATAAAGCATAGGTAACGGGTGCTGTATGCTTTGCAATATCAGACATGGAGGTAAAGGGACATTCCAAAACCACCACGGCCGGAGCGAATTCAAGGCCCATTTGCAAACAAACGGCTGCACCCATCGAGCGGCCATAATAAATCATACGGGCTGATGACCATCCTCTGTCTTTCACGTAATCAAGGGCACCTCTGGCATCCATGTACAAATCTTCCTCACGAATGGCCTGCCCGCGACTTTTGCCAAAACCCCGGTAATCGAAAATGAATGTCGAAAATCCTATTTTATTGAAATATTGCAGGTTGTCTACCCTGTAGGAGATATTGGCCGCATTGCCATGAAAAAAGAGGATCAGCGGCATTTGTGGATCTCCCGGAACCAACCACCCATGCAGTTGGACACCGTCTCGAGTTTTAAACCAGATGTCCTCGTACGCAAGTCCTACCTCGTCTGGTGTGGAAAACACGTCTTTGCTGCTGGAAAAAATAAACCGAGTTCCATCACATCCGAAGGTAGATAAAGTCAAAACCATGGTCGCTAGGGCCAAATTTATTAGTCTAATTTTCGGACAGGCGCTAAAAAAGTTCATGTGCCAACTTTCAGAAAAAACGTCCCACAACAAAAACAATGGAGTTAACGCCCCGATTATCTTTTTTGAGACCCGCATTGGATATGTGATGAAGCCGCATTGCCGCAGAAAATGGCGGGCCCGATCCAATAGAGAACTCTGTGCCGATACCGATCTGGGGGTTAAAGTTGAGGTGGGATCCTTGGCCTTCAACCTTCCATCCCGTATATATGCCACCGATACCGCCCTCCACGTAAGGCCTGAGACCATGACCGCTAATTCTATCCAGAAAATAAAGTGCAAGAATTCCTACAGAAGCCATGTATTCCTTTTTTTTGGTCCGCGTGCTGCCGATACCGGCCTCCACCTTAAACCGCAGTGGCGCCGGAGCGGCATGGTGCCAGATCTTGTCATAGTCAAACAGCGCAAACCCTGATAATAATGCGAAACCGATATTGTCATCAGGGTCGTAGGTATTGCCGATGATCGTGGCCAGACCATAGCGGTTGGGAACATCGTCGATGCCATCTTCACCGGCCAGGATATCCTGCGGCAAAACGCCTAGCAGCAGAAAACATAGAAGGACAAACCGGAAGATTCTCAAGGCATCATCGAATGCAAACATCATCAACTTGTAGTCACCAGGGTTCAGCGGTTCAGGGTTCAAGGTTCAAGGTTCAAAGGTTATAAAATTCTGATTTCCTTAACTTCATATTCCATTGTTTGGATGGGCCTTTTTCAACCATTGAATGAAACATGGAATTCGAGCAGATTGACGCGTAATGCTATGGTTAGAGACCCGTTAGGCCACTTTAACCAGGAACCTTGAACCGCTCAACCTGGGTAATAGAAAAAGAGGAAAGCGACTCCGATTGCCAGCCTCCATCCAGTAACCAGTAACCAGTTTTCGTGCACTCGCTTTCTATTAAAGACCGTAACGCCTTTTTCAGCAACGGATTACGAGATCTGTTTTAGTCTAGATATAAGCTTTCCACCTCTGCTGGAGGACCCGGATAGGTTCTACGGTTCCGGGGAGAAATAGTCGGACTACTAAAAATACGAAATACAGATTTTGAAAGTCGAAACAAATCCTAAATTCAAATATTGAGTGTTCAAAACGTTAAAATCGGAAAGTGGAGACGTTGAATTAAAAATAAAAACGCGCAGCCTTTTGCAGTGTTCGTAGCAGCATTGTCTGCGTTGTTTAGGATTTTGTATCTGGGTCATTCGTATTTGTTTCGTGCTTCGGATTTCTAATTTCGGATTTACAGTGATGAGGGATAGCCCTCGCCCCCTTCAAGGGGCTTCCTGTGGCCTCCCGGTCTGGGGGAGGAGCATTCACTGGTCTCACAGCCCGATTACTCTGCGGCCAGCATCACCATCCCGAATTCACCGTTACAACCAAATTTGAGACAAGCGATTGACTTCGATTCAAGATCCTGCTCGATGTGAGATATTCTCAATCCGGATTTATTCGGGCGACATCCGGGCGTGGCAAAGATCTTGTTTTCCTTTAAGCTTAAGGCTGCAATCGCCATATCAAACGCAGTATTCACCGGGAAGCTTCCGTAAAGAGGGGTGTAACTGGCTGCATGTGTACCTTCCGAGATATGATGCGAATACAGGGGGCCGCATAATTTATGGCCATCAGCGCCCAAAAAAAGTACGGCCTCCCCGGCAATGTCTGGGCCGCCATTCGCAATATGGCTGGTTTGGATATCGGTAATAAAACCGTATTTCGGCTGATCACCATCGTTGCGGGTTAACAGGAAAAAAGCCGAACCCTCACCGGCAATGGCGCTTTGCAGGCCCCAATTCAATGGTTCGATGCATGTATTTTGGGTAGACCCAAAAAACCGCTGCCAACTATAGCCGAGAACGTCACTGTATTCGTCAACGCCTCCGAATAGGACCGCATCGATTTGTCGATCCTCCAGCCACTGGCAGGCTGAAAGCAAGGCCGAGGGCACCGACAGCTCAAATTGACTGACGGTAAGATTGGGGCCGCTTGCTTTTAACAAAATGGAAACATGTGCCGCCGCGGCATTGTGCACCGAATTGGAAAACAAGGTCGGCGAGGCACAGGTGTCCCCGTCTGCTAACATCGAATCCAGAAAAGAGAAAGTGGTACGAGTGGGGCCATAGCCTGTGGCAATAACAACCGCCAGCCTTTGACGGTTGTTTTGCAGCATACCCGCATCCTCCAGTGCCAGATAAGAACCCAAAACAGCCATGCTGGAGTAATGATCAACCCGTCGTAACGCCCTTTTGTCAACAAAACCAGCCAGCGCCGTTGTGTCGCAAAGAAAAACCGGCATATCAATCTCGCGGCCATTTGCTTTCACCCGGATTTTTTTGGGGGTGCTTTGCCCGGAAACAAGCGCTTGATGCAGTTTGTCTGCGCCGCAACCGAATCCACCCACAGTACCGATACCCCTGATGGCGGTGCGCATGTCATGTATCTCCTTTGCCAAAGACGAGCACAGCGTTGTTACCGCCAAATGCCAGGGATTGTGAAATAGCCAGCGAGCCATTCAGATCGGTTTCATGTTGAACCGGGGGCCATGGCAACTCGGGGTCCAGGGTTGTGAAACCGGCAGAGGGTGGGATCTTTTGCGCCTCCAGACAGGCAACGGTGAATGCAGCTTCTATCGCTCCAGCGGCACCAAGGGTGTGCCCGGTGTAACCCTTGGTGGAAAGAAATGGAACTCCTGGAAGCATTTCGTGAAGGACTTTACTCTCGACACGGTCATTGTCAGGCGTGCCGGTACCATGAGCGTTGATAAAACCAATATCCGCCGCGGTTTTTTTGCTTGCCGTCAGAGCAGCTGAAAGTGCTTGCTTCAATCCGCTTCCATCCGGAGCCGGAGCTGTGAGATGATAAGCGTCGCAGGCGGCACCATAACTTAAGGCCCTAGCACGCGCAGGCTGTTTTCTGGCGCGGCATAACTCTTCAGACTCCAGAACCAAAACAGCAGCACCCTCTCCCAGATTAAGACCCTTGCGGTGAGCGTCAAATGGCCGGCATAAGGATTCATCAGCAATCATTAGGGAAATAAAGCCGTTATAGGTAACCCGACACAGCTCATCAGCGCCTCCTGCAACGACGGCATCACAAATTCCGGAACGAATCCAGAAAGCTCCCAAACCGATGGCATCGGTGCCGGAGGAGCAGGCATTCACCACTGTTTGGCACGGTCCCGTCAAACCAAATTCCCTTGCGATGACCTGAGCCGGATTGCTGTTTAAAAACCGTGTCACGGCATTCATCTGCGGATGGCGCCCGCGACGCAAATCCCGATAGAACCCCTCATTGTTCATAGCGCTGCCGACGGTGGTGCCGATGCAGACGCCCATTCGTTTTGCCTGCATCATGGCTCGGCTCCACCCTGCATCGCGCAGCGCTTCCCCGGCAGCGGTGACAGCGAGTCTTGCCGTACGAAGGATCTCGGATTTTTTATCGTTGCCGATAAAGGTGAACGCGTCCGGAATTTCAAACACCGGGTACCTTACCGGATGGCTGCTGGAGAATCGCGTCGGCGGTGCGGATGGTTGTCTTCCGGCGAACAGGGAATCCATGCATTGCTCAAGATTCTGACCTGCGGCACAAAGGCAGCCGATACCGGTTACAGCAATGGGCGTGTTGTGGTTCATGCAGCGATTCGTTCCTCAATAAAGTCACCCAGTGAATTTATCGACCTAAAGGCAAAACGCCCTTCTTCCATGTTCTTTATCTCCACGCCGAAATGTTTTTGTACCTGAACAACCAATTCAACGGCATCCAAGGAATCGAGTCCCAGGCCTTCACCGAAAAGAGGGGCGTCATCGTCGATTTCTTCGGGGGTTAGGTCTTCCAGGTTCAACTCTTCAATAATGATGTCTTTAAGTTTTGCGTTTGTATTCATCTTCTTATATTCCTCCACATATTATAAAAATTAAAAAATTGATACGGGTGAATTTGCACAAAAGATTCCAACGCTTCAATGTACTTGGAGACATACGGCAAAAAATACTTTCCTGATCTCCCCAGGTTTTTAGGAACGCGGATTATTTTCGAAATTTTCAATGCGTAGCTGTCGGGACCATTTTTATATGAAAAGAGAACGACAATCGGAACCCCCGCAGCCGATGCGAGTTTGAAAGCACTGTATGGAAAGGGCGCTTCTTCGCCCAGAAATTCGACATTTACGAAGCTTTTTTGGCTTCCGGAAACGCGGTCGCCCATCACACACAGCACTTCACCTTTTTTGAGAACCTCCAACATCTCCAAAGTGCCGCCAAGGTATCCGCCTGGATTGATGATACGATAAGGGCTCTCGGTCCCTGTATATTCGAAATAGTGCCGGTCAATATTTCCCTGCTCGCTCTCCAGGAGCAGATTTACGGGAACAGCCATAAAACTAAGGGCAGAAAGGGCCACCTGCCAGGAACCCACATGAGACATCAGCAGAACAAAGCCGCAGCGCCGGTCCAACAGTTTCAGTAATTTTTTACGACCATCAAGTGTTACCTTCATCTTTTCCGAACCCAGGATACCGACGGTCGCCCGGTCAATTAATATTTTTCCCAGCTCAAGAGACATTCTATAACTGTCCGCAAAACGTGCCAGCAATTTCCGATCTTGGAATCTTCGATGCAGATAATATTGCGTTCTGCGGCGAATAGAGGGTCTAAAAAGCATATAATAAAACACGACAAAATATAGGACAAAATAGGCTGGCCGCCGCCCGCCAAAGCGGATCAGACCGCAGAAAATATGATGCCCAAGGCGCGTTCCAAGACTGCGGCTGGTCCATCCGCGCCGCTGAAAAGGCTGCATGTTTTCTTCAGTTGGTTGCACGACTGACTCTTTCAATAAAAAAAACCGTTACATAAATGATTCCACCCACGAATAGCGCCAAAATCGGCGCAAGCAACAAAGAGCCGATCAGCCATTCAAAACAGCGATCCAACCCCTGATATCCGAGGGTTTTGAGGGAAACTTCCGTTAAAAACCGGCCGTGACGCAGAAAATAGCCCAACTCGATACAAATGGCCGGCACAAACGGCGGCATACACAGTTGGCTTGTACTCAGAGCGGCAACCTTATTCAATCGGAAAAAGCCGGCTGTAAAGAGTATGGCAATGGTGTGACAGGCAATCAACGGTAACGCACCGAGTAAGACCCCCAGTGCGCCTGCCGCTGCCAACTGTTCCGCTGAAGCGTTTTCGCTCAGCAGTTTTTTCAATGACCGAATGGGATGCAATATTGAAATTTTTTCACCGGGATCCTTATCTGCCAAAATTTGACGATGTGGCAGCGGGAAAATGGATCTCAGCGTTAACCGTGTGTTCAGCAGGCTGAGCTGGAAATTGTCTTTGAAAAGGCGAAAATGTGAAATCCGATCCCGCGACGGCGGGTAGAAGACCCTGATATTCACTTCATGCAGTTTTATCCCGCCCCAAGCCGCCTTAACCAGAACTTCGATTTCGAACGCATAATGTTTCTCGCGAAGCTTTAACTTTTCCAGCGCGGCAAGCGGATAGCCGCGGAAGCCGCTTTGGGTGTCACCGAGAGCTTGACCGGTTTGCAGGCGAAACCAGAAGTTGGAAAAACGCCTGCCAAATCTGGCCGACAGGGGGGCATTGATGGCGCCAAAATTTCGTTTACCGATGACGATGGCAAAAGGGTCTGCCTGCAGTACAGGCATAAAATGTCTGACATCAGCAGGGTCGTGTTGAGCATCGGCATCGATGGTTATCATGTGCGTCATGCCCAGCCGGCGCGCCACCTTTGCCGCTGTCAATATCGCTGCGCCTTTGCCAAGATTTTGGGAGTGGCGAACAATATGTACGCAGAGACCGCCCAGGGTATCAATACCCCCGTCGGTACTCCCATCGTCAATGACCATCACCTGATCGTTGACTTTCAGTGCCCGCGTCACCACCCCCCGCAGGGTGCTGCCATGATTGTAGACCGGGATGACGATGATTATTTTGATGCTGTCGAAGCGATTAGTAAGCATTCCAATTAATTCAAGTTACTCAAAGTGAATCAGCTTGTCCCACATGAGGCCGCGGTAACCAAAACGGTTCATGGCCGCCATTCGGATTTGCCCCGCGGAAGGTGGGAAGATACGGTCCCGGCGCCCATGAAATGCGGATTCAATTCTCGCATTCATTTTTGCCGGATCTATCTTGGGAGAAAAATAGTAGACCGGTTTGAGCAAAGAATCCGTGGCCGTCAGTATCCCCTCGCGCACGGCGCGGGCATGCAAGCCGGTTCCCGGAAGAATGCGGATGCCCGAAAACGCAAACACGACGCAGTTCTCTAACTTTGCTAGATTATCCAATCCCTCCTTCAGCGTGGTTTCGGTTTCATCAGGACCACCGAACATCATAAAATGGGCACAGGGAATCTCTTCTTTCAGGCAAATCCGATTAAACTCAATAACGTCCTCAGCGGAAAATCGCTTGTTCAAGGCCTCCAGGGTGACATCACAGGCGGCATCTGAACCCGCTTCCACAGCATACAGACCGGAGGCCTTGAGCAGCTTCAATTCCCTGCGTCCCAGATTTTTAGGGCGGAAAAATGCAGACCAGGATATGCCGAGCTTACGATCCATCAGCACTTCGGCGATTTTCAGATAATGACCTGAGGCATCGTTGAATACCGAGTCCGTGAAGAAAATATTGCTTATTCCGTAGACCCTTTTCATCCGTTCGATGTCGTCCACCACCGCTTCAGGTCTCCGCGTCCGCAGTTGATTGCCCTCCAGGCCGGGGTAGGTGCAATACAGGCAATTGTGCGGGCAACCCCGTTTCGTCTGCATGCCGACCATTCCGCTGCGCTGCAGGTAAAAGCTGATGAATTCTTCCACCAAGCACGGCGTGACCATATCCATCCCTGAAAGAAAGGCGCCGTTAGCGTTTAGAATTCTGGGGGGAAGGTGCCCTTTGGTAAAAGATTCAAGGAGCTCGCAGAAAGCGCGCTCTCCTTCGCCGACAACACCGAAATCGGCTCGGATGTAATCGAGAATATCTTCCGGCATGATTGAAAAAGCCGGTCCGCCGACAATGATCGGCGCATCCGTTAAATTTTGAATTTTTTCGACCAACCGTCTGGCTTCCTCCAGGTACCAGTGATGGCCGGAGGTCAGCGAATCGACATTATCGATATTGCGAAGCGAGACACCCACAAAATCAGGGCTGTATTCTAAAAGAGATTTTTTCAACCGGACCTGCGGCCGATCGCCGGCGAGTAAATCAAATTGGAGCACATGATGACCTTTGGTTTGCAGCGCCGAGGCCACCAAGGCCATGCCCAGGGGATAGACCGGATAAGGATCGACTGCCGTATTCGACGAAATGAGAAAGACTTTGCTCATGCCGCAACCCTCTGTCTGCGAAAGACTCTCTTTTTTCTTGGGTTGTAACGGCGGTAAGTTCCGTCTGCGACTTCTTTTTTGATCACTTTCATGAAGAGATCTCCCATTTTAAGTTGATAACCACCATCAACGTAAAAAGTATCCCAGGCATAGTGGTAGAGTTCCTTGAGTTTTTGCGGCGTCATGCGCCGGGGTTGAAAAACCACCTGGTCGCAAGTGTAGTCCAGCCAGTTGCTGCTGAGTAACCGGCCTTCTCTTTCGAATTTGGCGCGTATTGGAGAATGGGGGAAAGGCGTCAGAATGGTAAACTCCGCCATGTCGAGTTCGTTTTCGATCAGAAAACCAACCAGGTGTTTGATATCGTCTTCATCCTGGTCGTCGGTGCCCAGAAGAATGGTTCCTTCGATGCCGATGCCCTGATCTTTGAGCATTTTAATCCGGTCCCGGATGACTTCAGAGGTGTCAACCACCGCCTGGTAAACATACCAGCAGCCCGCCTCAGCTGCCAATTTGAGTACTTTCTCGTCGTACAGGATGGGATGTGAGATCCACTTCTTTTTAAGGGGAATCATCGCCGAAAACAGATCGATTAACCACTGGCGGTCCTGGGCCAGGGAATTGTCCACTACAAACAAGCGGTTATTTGGAATTGAATCCATCTCCGCGAGTACCTTGTCAATCGGGCGGGGTCGAAACCGCTTTCCGCCCAGATAGGCCGAACAGCACGGAAAACAGCTGAATTTACAACCCCTTGAAGCATGGATCAGATCAACCATCTGAACCCCACGGTAATTATAAAGCTCGCGATTGAGAATATCCCGCCGGGCCGTCCCTACCAAACCAACATCCGGCGGGTCGTTCAGATAGTTATATGTTTTCTGCAGACATCCGGCCTTGAAATCCTCGATGACGGCTGCAAACCGGCCTTCAACTTCACCGAGAAACACTGAATCCGCATGCCGTGCGACCTGTCCGGTATGCAGCATGGTGGCGATTCCGCCGAAGATGACCGGTATCCCGGACGCACGGTAACGGTCGGCAATTTCAAGTGCCCGCGGTATCTGGCAAGTGAGCATGACAGAAAGGGCAACCAGATCGACGGGTTCTTCAAAATCAATCTCTTGCAAATCCTCGTGGGTAAAGGTAAGGTCAACTTCCTGCGGGACTTCGGCTGCGAATACCACCGGTCCGTGAGGTGGCAGATGAAATGCCGTTTGATGTTCCAGCTTGGGCCAACTTGGAAAAATTAATTTCATTTTCATTGTCATACGCTCTCAAATGGATTCACTAGATTTACTTTTATGCTTCGATCATTTGTTTGCTGCCGACGACAAACTAGGTTCATTTTTTTCGCTACGCCATTACGCCATCACTCTCTCCGAGCCGGAGGCCAATAATCCGGATACAATTAACCTCCGCCTTCGATAAAAAAGCGGATAACTGCAGTTTACCAACAGCCGTGATTTACACTCCTTTTGCTTTCGCATGCTGAACTGCCAGACATCTTTGGACCAAGTTTACAAGATCCTTTACTTTTCTTCCGTTGAAGTTCAACAACCCCTTTCGATCCAGGCTAAGTTCTCCGTAAGCCGGCCCGATCTTTTTGGAGATCTTCTCGATCATGAAAAAAAGGGCACCGGGAATCTCTGTGCCGGTCGCTGCAAAGAGATCCAGACTTTCCAGGTCACAGACGCCGCTGAGCACCTTTTCAGACTCTCCGCTCTCAAGGCTGATCATCGTCATTCGCAAACTTTGGAGTCTCCAAGGAGAAGGACTACTGATAATATAGCTGATCCCCGTCAGACCGAAATGGATGGCCGCCTCTCCCAGAAAAGAGTTGGGAAGGGTGTAGGCAAACAGGTTCGGGCTGGCCAGGCGGCCTTCTTGGGGAATCACGGTGTCAAAGTAGCAGACATCCGTGGCAAGGCATCCATGAACCGTTGAAGCGATAATACCGATATCGCGTTTACGGGTCCATTTTTCCAGACCCGCATCTTTGAGAGCAAAGGCTATGGCGCCAAGGCCCAATCTGGAAAATCTGTCCATGCGACCGAAGCGTTGGCAGGGTTCCTCAAAAATCGTTTGGCGCGTAATCTCGGGCAAGCGGCCTGCGGTCATTTCAAAGCGGCGATGCTCTCTTCCGCACCCCATGCCGGTTGAATTCACCCAACCGATTCCGGTTATCAGGGCCTTCATGGTAAATGCCCCTTTTTTAGGATTAAGGCCGCATTAATCCCTCCAAAACCGGAGTTTGTCGTCAACAGACAATCGCCGGAAATATCCGCAGGACTGGAACTAACGCTTCTTTCGGCGCCTTTTTCCGGAGTGTCAAAGCCCACCGTGGGAGGGACGAGCTGATTTGAAAGGGCTTGCAGACTTAACGCAACTTCAATTCCGCCGGCGGCGCCCAGTGTATGACCGATGGCACCTTTTGCCGAGAAAACGGGAATATCGTGGTCACCGAACACTTGGTTGAAGGCCGTTAACTCCATCAGATCATTGTATACCGTACCGGTACCGTGAGCACAGATGGCGGCAATATCTCGTGCCTTGCAGTCAGCCTTTTTTAAAGCCAGATGGATCGCCCCAATAAGTCCGCAGGCATTCCTGGCGGGCGCCGTGATGTGGCTGGCGTCGTTGACTGCACCCCAACCGAGAATCGTCCCCAGATGGGCACGATGCTCCCGCCGCGCCCGCGCAGCGCTCATCAACAGCAGGGCGGCTGCGCCTTCTCCTAGTGTGAGGCCGCTGCGACTTCGGTCAAATGGACGGCAGGGCGTTGGCGACAACGCCCCAAGGCATGAAAAACCGGAAAAAACAAACTCGGTGACAAGATCCAGACAACAGATCATCACCACATCGGCACGGCCTGCGGCAATCATGGCGGCCCCCTGGGCGACCGCAATGGTTGAAGAAGCGCAGGCGGCACTGATATTCATACTTTCTCCGATCAACCCGAGCCTGCGGGAAATCGTTTCGGCGGCACGGGACAACAGAACATCGCAGGAATCGGCTGGAATTCCCAGACGTCTTCGCTCCAGGTTGTCGATTCCTGATTTGGTGGTGGCCGTTATGAGCAGTGAATCCGGCGGAACCCGATCCACCTGCATGATTAACCGCTCCAGCAAACTATGGGCCATGGATCGGTCTCCATTGGACGATAGATCCTCAATACACGCTGCGATGCCCGCGCTGTAATTGTCAACCGGAAAACGAAGCACAGGCCCAATACCGGTTTGTCCGGCCAAGAGTCCTTGCCATAATTGGTTTAGGCTGTCACCTAGCGGTGTCACTGCCGCCGCATCCGTAATCCAGACCTCTCTCATGCCAGCTCGCCCGCCTTCCAGCGCGTACAGAATTCCAGATAGAAACGGGGTGGAACCACGAGAATGTTCTGATCCCGGTCCAGCATCATCTGGACGGTGTAACCGGTGGTTGACAACGCATCTTCACCGTTGCGAATAATGAATTCAAAATTCATGCGGGCGGAGTCCGACCAGTGCAACATCCCTTCGATGGTCATTTCTTCCTGAAAGCGAAGCGGACGGAAATAGTCAAAGTGCATTTTTTTAATGGGGGTCACAATGCCGTGCGCGTAAAAATCCATGTATCCGATGCCATACTTTTCTCCCAAGGCAACCCTGGCATCTTCAAAATAACTCGGATACCGTCCGTGCCAAACGATGCGAAGACAATCAACTTCTTCAAACCGCACACTTCGCTTAATCCGGACCCGCAGGGGCTCCGGTTGTGCTTCTCGCACCGGGAAGTACGGTTTGATCATCAGACGTCCCCCTTTTCGACAAAGGACATTCGAAACAAAGATGCCAGTCCTTCAGCGACCGTCAGGCGGGCTTCACAGCCTGGCTTTCCGCTGACCAGCTTTTCCTTGCACTCGACGTCGATCTCCTGTCCGGGCCGCAGCTGGATATGAAACTTGGCATTTTCCACACCGGCCAGTTCGAGGGGCTGCCCTCTGTGCTCTTCAGCTAATGTCAACGCCGTCAGTATCTGAACAAAAGCAGGCAGAATCGGGTGTCCGGGAAAATGTCCCGCAAAACCGATGAAATTCCGGTTGAAACAGTAGCGCCTGTGAATTGTTCCAGGTGCGGTTACTTCGATTTCATTGACTGCCGATGACGCTATTTCCTGTTTTACGCTATTCATATTTCTTTTGATACAACGCTGGAATAACAAACAGTGCCGAGGGAATAGCGGCACCGATGCCTAAAAGCACGGTCACTCCGATGGAATGTAGGGCAGGATGCCGGGCCATGATCAGGGCGCCGAAACCGGCCAGGGTGGTGAGACCGGAGACAAACACTGCCTTCTCGGTGGCAAGGTTGGCGCCCTCAGAAATCTTGCACACCACTAAAATTCCGTAATCCACTCCCAGACCGATAAGCAAAATGGCGGCCACGACATTAAACAAATTAAACCCAATCCCGAGTCCGCCCATGACGCCGAAGACAAATAGCAATCCTGAGACAACCGGCACCAAAGCCAGTAATACCTTTTTAATATTCCGGAAAAGCAATCCGAGCAGTAAACACACCACCACAGATGCCTTGGCGATAAACTTGGTAAAGTCTTCACCGATGGCACGGCTGATAATTTGACTGAACCGTTTTTGTGAAACAAAGCGGGCTCCCGCAAGGGTTTTATCGCGCCGGTCCATCAGGGCGGCTACCTCGGCTGCATCCGGAACCAACGTCAAAACCTTCACCTTGTCGTCCGCACGCACAATCAGGGCATCGACGATTTCTCCCAAACCACTTTTTCTCAAATTTTCAGCGGTTATGGGAGGAGATGGCTCCGAGAGTCTTTTAAAAAAAGGTTCAAAGGCCTTGGCTGAAAATCCGAACGCCTTGCCCTGCTGAACCAAGAGTCGGTGGGCCAACGCTTTGTTCTCTGACCAGAGTTCGTTCCAGCGGCTGCGATTCAAACGTTGGGTCCCCAGTGACGGCAGAATAGGTGCCAGACTGACCATCTTACCTTTGGGTATTTTAGGGGATAAATAGTCAAAAAGACGCTCGTTGGTTTCCAGTGCGGATTGCAGATCCAACCCTTCCGTAAAAATAGCCGCATTACCCCGAAAATTTCCCCAGGTTTGTCGCAGCTTATTTTCGGCAGTCTGAATTTCTTCCGGGACCAGGTTTATTGAGCGCAGATCGCCGTCAAAGCTAAGTTTTGCTCCTTGCCAGGCGCATAACACCAACAGCGCCAGCCAGGCGCCGACGATCCACTTTGAGGCCACTTTGACGCTTTTCTCGCCGCCGGATTTTGCGGCTAGAATTGCCTTGTTTTTGATGCATACCAGGTGAGGCAGCGTGGTCAGCGACAGAATCATGGATGCCGCGATACCGATGATGGAAAATATTGCGAGTTGGCGTTGAGAAGGTAGGCTGGAGAAAAGCAGAACGCTGAAGGCTGCCAATGTCGTCATTCCGCAAAACAGCACCGGACGCGAGACTTGGGCAATGGCCCCGGCAGGATTAGAAGAATTATGTCTGACGGCAAAATAAAC
>Ga0210365_10053972_pt1 | contig 15611 bp, 11 predicted proteins | sample S637metaT_FD_159655 | JGI IMG/M metagenome (GOLD analysis project Ga0210365, IMG submission 159655) | Metatranscriptome of estuarine sediment microbial communities from the Columbia River estuary, Washington, United States - S.637... | ecosystem: Environmental > Aquatic > Marine > Intertidal...
AAAAGGCAGGCCATACCGGAACCCTCGACCCGGCCGCCACCGGGCTCATCGCACTCTGTTTCGGAGAGGCGACCAAGTTCGCGGGCGGCCTGCTGGACGCCGACAAGGTGTATGAGGCGGTCGTGAAGCTGGGGATCGCCACCAGCACCGGGGACGCAGAGGGCGAGGTGCTGGCAGTCAAGCCGGTGTACGCAGACGCCGCCGCTGTGGAGTGGGCGCTGGGACGCTTCCGGGGACGGATTCTGCAGACGCCGCCCATGCATAGTGCCATCAAATTTGCGGGGATCCCCCTATATGCCTACGCGAGGAAAGGCCTCCAGGTGGAGCGGCAGGCCCGGGAAGTGGTAATTCACGCCCTGGAATTCCAGGGGCTGCATGAGGGCGACCTGCGCCTCCTCATCCGCTGCGGCAAGGGCACCTACATTCGCACCCTGGCGGAGGATATCGGCGCTGTGCTGGGTTGCGGCGCGCATCTCGCCGGGCTTCGGCGCACCGGGGTCGGGCCTTTCCGGGTGGACCAGGCGGTGGAGCTGGAGGCGCTGGAGGCAATGCCGGATCGACAAATGCTGGAGTGCCTGCTGTCCGCCGACGCCCTGGTGTCGGAGCTCCCGAGCGTTGTACTGGGACACCGGCAGGCCCGGCTCATGCTTCACGGGCAACCTGTGATGACCGAGGAGAACCGTGCGGCGGGCCCGGTTCGGCTCTACGAGGAGGAGGGCGGTTTTCTCGGCGTCGGGGAGGTCGTGCAGGGCGGCATGGTCAATCCCCGGCGGCTGGTTGCCCAGAATCCCGGCAACTGACCACAAGTCCCTGAAAACAATGGTGAGAAATAGGTGGCCATACTTGTGGGGCAGCGACGGCGCGTGTAGAATAGCGCCCTTCCAAAAAAGGTCGAGAGCGAAAGAGAGTTAGAAGGATCATGGCTGTCAACACTACTCAGAAGGCGCAGATCGTCACCGATTTCCAGCGTGCGAGCGGGGATACGGGTTCTCCCGAGGTTCAGGTGGCATTGCTCACCGCGCGAATTAACGATCTGACCGAGCACTTCAAGATCCACGCCAAGGATCATCATTCCCGCCGGGGACTGCTCAAGATGGTGAGCCAGCGGCGCAAGCTGCTGGATTACCTTCGCGCAAAGAACGCGGACGGCTATCGTTCTTTGATCGAGCGTCTGGGGCTGCGCAAATAGCGCGATTCACGCCTGCGCGGCGCCGAATCGCCATGATTAATTCTCCGCCCGAGTCGGCTCCAGCCGGCGCGTTCCGCCCTCGGGACGCGGCACGGAGCTCGCCGCCCGGGCCTCTTGCTTCCCGAGGACACGCCATTGTTTAAAATCGTCAAGAAGACTATCAGCTACGGGCGTCATACGCTGACGCTAGAGACAGGCCGGATCGCGCGTCAGGCGGACGGTGCGGTTCTCGTGAATCTCGATGACACGGTGGTGCTGGTCACTGTGGTGGGCAAGCGGCAGGTCAAGGCGGGACAGGATTTCTTCCCCCTTACCGTGGATTACCAGGAACGGACTTATGCCGCCGGCCGTATCCCTGGCGGCTTCTTCAAGCGCGAGGGGCGCCCGTCGGAGAAGGAAACGCTGACGTCGCGGCTGATCGACCGGCCCATCCGTCCCCTGTTCCCGGAGGGCTTCTATAACGAGGTCCAGGTGGTGGCAACCGTGGTGTCCTCGAACCCCGAGATCGATTCCGACGTCCCCGCCATGATCGGGGCGTCCGCCGCGCTGGCGCTTTCCGGAATTCCTTTCGACGGCCCGATCGGTGCGGCGCGGGTGGCCTATCGCAACGGCGAATATGTTTTGAATCCCACCAAGGAGGAATTAAACACTTCCGAACTCAACCTGGTGGTCGCCGGCACCCAGAGGGCCGTGCTGATGGTGGAATCGGAGGCTTTGGAACTGCCGGAAGACGTGATGCTCGGAGCCGTGGTCTATGGCCACGATCAGATGCAGGCGGTGATCAACCTCATCAACGAGATGGTGGACGAGGCCGGCAAACCAGGGTGGGAATGGCAGCCTCCGGCCAAGGATGAGGGGCTGGAAGCGCGCATCCGGGATATGGCGGAAGCGGAGCTGAACGCTGCCTTCGCGCTCAGGCAGAAGCAGCCGCGCAACCAGAAGCTGGAAGAAATCCGCAAGCGGGTGCAGGACGCGCTGGCGCAGGACGAGACGCCGCCCGATACCAACGTCGTGGGCGACATCCTGTTCGGGATGGAGGCGAGCATCGTGCGCAACCAGATCCTTGCCGGAGAACCGCGCATTGACGGTCGCGACACGCGTACCGTGCGGCCGATTTCCATCGAGGTCGGCGTGCTGCCTCGCACCCACGGCTCGGCGCTCTTCACTCGCGGCGAAACCCAAGCCATGGTTGCGGCGACCCTGGGGACTTCCCGCGACGAGCAGATCATTGACGCCCTGCAGGGCGAATACACCGACCGCTTCATGCTCCACTACAACATGCCTCCCTACGCCACCGGCGAAACCGGGCGCGTGGGTTCACCCAAGCGGCGTGAGATCGGGCATGGCCGCCTGGCCAAGCGGGCCCTGATTGCGGTGCTGCCCCCGGAGGAGGAGTTTGCCTACACTCTGCGCGTGGTCTCGGAAATCACCGAATCCAACGGGTCCAGTTCCATGGCCTCGGTGTGCGGCGGCTGCCTGGCGCTGATGGACGCCGGGGTTCCGCTCAAGGCGCATGTGGCGGGCATCGCCATGGGCCTGATCAAGGAGGGCAACCGCTTTGCGGTGCTCACCGACATCCTGGGCGACGAGGATCACCTGGGCGACATGGATTTCAAGGTCGCGGGCACCGAGCGGGGCGTGACCGCGTTGCAGATGGACATCAAGATCCAGGGCATCACCAAGGAGATCATGGCGGTGGCCTTGGCTCAGGCGCGTGAAGGGCGCATGCACATCCTCACCCAGATGCACCAGGCGCTTCCCCACAGCCGCACAGAGATTTCGATGCACGCGCCGCGCCTGATCAAGATCAAGATCAATCCGGAGAAGATTCGGGACGTCATCGGCAAGGGCGGCGCGGTGATCCGGGCGCTGACCGAGGAGACGGGCACCGTCATCGACATCGAGGACGACGGCACCGTGACCATCGCCTGCGTTAGCGCCGAGGGCGGCGAGGCGGCGCGCAAGCGCATCGAGGAGATCACTGCCGACGTCGAGGTCGGACGGGTGTATGAGGGCACGGTGCTAAAGCTGCTGGACTTCGGCGCCATCGTGAGCGTGCTTCCGGGACGGGATGGCCTGCTCCACATTTCCCAGATTGCCCACGAGCGTGTTGCCAGCGTCGCCGATCACCTCAAGGAGGGTCAGCAGGTCAAGGTCAAGGTGCTGGAGGCCGACGAGAAGGGGCGCCTGCGCCTCTCTATGAAGGCGGTGCAGCCGAGCGATACCGCGGCTCAGACCTGACGCGGCGTTCCGGCACACTCAGACTTCATCCGGCCAAAAAAAGCCCTGGGATTGAACCAGGGCTTTTTTGTTGCCTGGAGTACGGCCGACTGTTATTTGGCGACCTGGCGTTCTCGAATTTCGTCCAGGGTCTTGCAATCGATGCAAAGAGAAGCCGTGGGACGCGCCTCCAGGCGCTTCAGGCCGATCTCTGCGCCGCAGGTCTCGCAGTAGCCATAATTCCCCGAGTCGATCTTGCCGATGGTCTCGTCGATCTTTTTGATCAGCTTGCGCTCCCGGTCCCGGCTGCGCAGCTCCAGCGCCATGTCGGATTCCTGGCTCGCGCGATCGTTGGGATCAGCGAAAACAGTCTGCTCGTCCTGCATCGCATGAACCGTCCTGTCGATGTCCTGGGACAATTCGAGCTTGAGGGCCTCGAGCCGCTTGCGAAAATAGGCAAGCTGACCGGAGCTCATGTATTCCTCCCCCTTCTTCACCTTATAAGGCTCGGATTGTTGGGAGATTTGTGCGGCCTTTTTCTTCATGGCGCCTCGACGAAAAACCGCTTTAATAGCAAAATTCCAAGGGGGGTGCAAGCGCATTCTCCTGTCGTAATCTTAAGCGGTTGTTAAATTGACCTTTTGCACCCGCCCGTTCATAATGTGCGCCTTTTCGGGGTGTAGCGCAGCCTGGTAGCGCGCTTGCTTTGGGAGCAAGATGTCGGGAGTTCGAATCTCTCCACCCCGACCAGAGTTTGCCTAGGTCGCCCTGGTTCCAGGGCGACGCAGACAGGCTCTCAGCCGACCGACAGACTGCCCGTAGCTCAACCGGATAGAGCACCAGCCTTCTAAGCTGGGGGTTACAGGTTCGAGTCCTGTCGGGCAGGCCAGTCTGTTATCCCGGGCCCCGCCGGGACGCCCAGAACAATGGTGGCAGTAGCTCAGTTGGTAGAGTCCCGGATTGTGATTCCGGTTGTCGTGGGTTCGAGTCCCATCTGCCACCCCAGTTTCTCCTCGGCGCCGTTGCAAGGCCGCAACTGCCGAGGAAGGAAACGCCTTCGCTCCTAACTCCGCTGCCGCGGGCGGCGGCTCGCCGTGCGCCGACGTTCCGGGATTTGACATAGGTCAACGAACGAACGGCATCGGGAAGGTACTTTGGGCTAAACCTTTTCAGCCCAGCCCATTGAGCCGTCCGTGCCAGGCATTCACAGAATCAAGAAAGGTCTGGATTTGCCGATCGCGGGAAAGCCGGAGCAGGCGATCCACGATGGGCCCGCGGTTCGACGCGTCGGTCTGGCAGCGGCGGACTATCCTGGGTTACGCGCCCGTTTCGAGGTGAAGGTGGGCCAGCGCGTGCGCCTCGGTGAGCGCCTGTTCCACGACAAGCGGTTACCCGGAATCACCTTCACCGCGCCCGCTGCCGGCACCGTTACTGCCATTCATCGAGGTGAGCGAAGAGCCCTCGTCTCGGTTGTCATCGATCTCGACCCTCAGGGCGACACTGCGCGCCATGACCAGCTAGCGTTCGACAGCTTCACGGGGTCCGCGCCTGAATCGCTCGACGCCGAGTCAGTGCGGGCATTGCTTATCGAGTCCGGCTTGTGGACAGCGTTCCGCACGCGCCCCTTCTCGCGAATTCCGGATCCGGCGGTAGCGCCCAGCGCAATTTTCGTCACCGCTATGGACAGCCACCCGCTGGCGCCCAACCCGGATGTGGTGCTCGCGGGCCAAGAGCAGGACTTCGAATTAGGCCTGCACGCGGTGGGACGACTCACGTCGGGGCCCAAGTATCTGTGTACGGGGCCCGAATTCCGCTTGACGCCGCCCGCCACCAGCGCCTTCTCCCAGGAGCGCTTCGAGGGACCGCACCCGGCCGGTACTCCGGGGCTGCACATTCATCTGTTGGAGCCGGTGCACCGGAACAAGACGGTGTGGCATCTCGGATACCAGGACGTTGTGGCAATTGGAAAATTGTTTCGGACCGGAACTCTGGATCCGACTCGGGTGGTGGCGCTGGCGGGGCCGGGGGTAAAGCGGCCGCGGTTGTTGCGAACCCGGCTCGGTGCGTGCCTGACGGAACTCATGGCGGGGGAACTCGCGGATGGGGAGCAGCGCGTAGTGTCCGGTTCAGTGCTGGGAGGCCGCGGAGTGACCGCCGAGGCGGATGCTTGGCTTGGTCGCTACCACCAACAAGTGACGGCTCTTCCGGAGGGACGCGGGCGGGAGCTCTTCGGATGGCTGCGGCCGGGGCGGGATATCTTCTCGGTTACCAACGCCTTTCTCTCCGCCTTCAGCCGCGAGCGGCCGCTCGCCTTCAGCACCACGACCTATGGTTCAGCGCGGCCCATGGTTCCCATTGGCACCTACGAGCAGGTGATGCCGCTCGACATCGAGGCCACTTTCCTGCTCCGCTCCCTGATCGTGCAGGATCCCGAACTTGCCGAGCAACTGGGGGCGCTGGAGCTCGACGAAGAGGACCTCGCGTTGTGTACCTTTGTCTGTCCTGGGAAGTATGAGTATGGCCCCATGCTGCGCAGCCTGCTGGACCGGATTCATCGGGAGGCGTGATGAAGGCATTGCGGCGCTTCCTGGACCAGCAGTCGCAGAGCTTCGAGCAGGGCGGGCGCTTGGCGCGCTTCAAGCCGCTGTTCGAAGCCGCGGACACCTTTTTCTACACGCCGGGCAATGTGACGCGCACGACAGCCCACGTGCGCGACGGCATGGATCTCAAGCGCATGATGATCACGGTAGTCATCGCGCTCATCCCCTGCGTCATTTGGGGCATGTACAACACGGGGCTGCAGGCCAACCTGTCCCTGGATCCGGCCAAGGCGGCGGAACTCTGGGGCTGGCGCTTCGAGGTGATCCGGGTTCTGGGCGTGGGCCACGACCCCGGGAGCGTCCTCGCCAATATCACGCTCGGGGCGCTGTACTTCATCCCTGTATACGTCGTGACCATGTTGGTGGGACTGACCTGGGAGGTCGGATTCGCCATGGTCCGGCGGCACGAGGTGAACGAGGGTTTTTTCGTCACAGGTCTCCTGTTTCCCCTGATCCTGCCGCCAACCATACCTTTGTGGCAGGTGGCCTTCGGCATTTCCTGGGGGGTGGTGATCGCAAAGGAAATGTTCGGCGGCACCGGTATGAATTTCCTGAACCCCGCGCTCGTCGCCCGCGCTTGCCTTTTCTATTCCTTTCCGCTGCAGATCACGGGCGACAAGGTGTGGAATGTCGTCTCGCAATCCCACTGGCTCGACGGTTACAGCGGCGCGACGGTGCTGGCAAAAGCCAAACAGCTAGGATCTCCGATCGCGGAGCAGGGCATTACCTGGTGGGACGCTTTCCTCGGATTCGAGCTCGGGTCCCTGGGGGAGACCTCGGCCGCAGCCTGCCTGATCGGCGCAGTGATACTGCTGGGAACTCGGGTCGCGGCCTGGCGCACGGTGGCCGGCGTGGTGCTGGGCACGGTGCTCGCAGCCGAACTACTTAACTTCGTCGGCTCCTCGACCAATCCGGTATTTGCCGTTCCCTTCTGGTGGCACATGGTGCTGGGGGGATGGGCTTTTGGCACCGTGTTCATGGTGACCGATCCCGTCACTTCGACCTGGACCGACCGGGGCAAGTGGATCTATGGGACCCTGATCGGCGCGCTGATCGTAATGGCGCGGGTCTTCAATCCCGCCTATCCCGAGTCGGTGATGCTGGTGATCCTGTTCATGAACGTGTTCGCGCCGCTTATCGACCATTACGTGGTGAAGGCGAACATACGCCGCAGGATGCGCCGCAGTGAGGCTTGAGTCACCCGCCTATACTCTGGGATTTACCACGGTGGTATGCGTGGTGTGCTCGCTGCTGGTAGCGGGATCCAACGTGCTGCTCAAGGACCGCCAGGAAGTGAACCGCCTGGTCTACCTGCAGAAGAACTTGTTGCAGGCCAGCGGTCTGGTGCAACCCGGGGAGAAGATCCCGGACCAGAAGGCCCTGGAGATTTACCGCTCCCGCATCGAGCCGCGGCTGGTGAATCTGCAGACCGGGGAATACGAGAGTGGCATGGATCCGGCGCGCTACGACCAGCGCCGGGCCCGCGGCGATCCGCGGCAGAGCCGGGAGGCGCCGCCGAACCCGGCTTCAGTGCGCCGCATTCCTGACGTGGCAAAGGTGTACCTGGTGAAGGACGGGGACGAGTACAGCCAGATCGTGATTCCGGTCGAGGGCCTGGGGCTGTACGGGACCCTTTATGGCTACCTGGCCCTGGAGCGGGATACCACGACCATCCGCGGGCTATCGTTCTACGAGAACCGGGAAACTCCGGGTCTTGGCGCCGAAGTGGACAATCCGCAGTGGAAGCTGCTGTGGCCCGGCCGCAAGGCCTACGGTGACGACTGGAAGCCGCGCATCTCGCTGGTCAAGGGGGGCGCCGGCCCGGCCACCGAGGATCCCTATCATGTGGACGCCGTGGCCGGAGCCACCATGACCAGCAACGGCGTCACCCGAATGCTCCAATTCTGGCTCGACGACCTCGGCTTCGGGCCCTATCTGCGCAAGGTGCGCGAACGGGGAGGCCCCTGACATGGCGTTGTTCGACAAGCACAAGCGCGCGGCGCTGTTTGACCCACTGCTCGCCAACAATCCCATTGGCCTGCAGATGCTGGGCATCTGCTCTGCGCTCGCCGTCACTACCCGCATGGACAAGGCGCTGGTCATGAGCGTGAGTCTTACCACGGTGGCCGCGCTAGCCTCCTTGGCCGTGAGCCTGATCCGCAAGTTCACACCCTCCAGCGTGCGCATCATTGTGCAATTGGCCATCATTTCCTCCCTGGTTATCGTGGTGGACCAGGTGCTAAAAGCCTATCTCTACGAGATCAGCATCGAACTGTCGGTTTTCGTCGGCCTCATCATCACCAACTGCATCGTGCTGGGCCGCACCGAGGGATTTGCCATGCAGAACCCGCCGCTGATCAGCCTGCTGGATGGCATCGGGAACGGACTCGGATACAGCCTGGTGCTCCTCACCGTCGGCTTCATACGGGAGTTATTCGGGACCGGGCGCGTGTTTGGCTTCCAGGCGCTGCCACTGGTCAGCGAAGGCGGCTGGTTCTATCCGAACAGCATGTTCCTGCTGGCACCGGCGGCGTTCTTCATCATCGGCGTGCTGATCTGGTTCCTTCGCACTTGGAAACCGGAACAGCAGGAGGAGAACTGATGGAGCACTACCTTTCCCTGTTGGTTAAGTCCGTGTTCATCGAGAACGTGGCTCTCGCCTTCTTCCTGGGCATGTGCTCGTTCCTGGCCTGCTCACGCAAGGTGGAGACGGCATTCGGGTTGGGGGTGGCGGTGGTATTCGTGCAAGTCCTTACCCTGCCGCTCAATAACCTGCTGCTCCGTTACCTGCTCGCGGAGGGCGCTTTGACCTGGCTCCACGAGAGTCTGAACTGGGTGGATCTCACCTTCCTGACCTTTATCGTGTTCATCAGCACCATTGCGGCCACGGTCCAGATCGTGGAAATGGCGCTCGACCGGTATTTCCCGGCCCTCTACACGTCCCTGGGCGTGTTCCTGCCGCTGATCGCGGTAAACTGCGCCATCCTCGGCGGGTCCCTATTTATGGCGGAACGGGACTACAATTTTATTGAGAGCGTCGTGTTCGGCTTCGGCACTGGGTTCGGTTTCCTGCTGGCGATAGTGGCGCTGGCGGCGATCCGGGAGCGAATGGCTTACGCCAATCCGCCGGGGGGCCTGCGGGGGCTGGGCATCACTTTCATTGCGGTGGGCCTGATGTCCATCGGCTTCATGATGTTTTCGGGAATGCAGTTCTGAGGGGCGATTCGTGAGCCTGGTGTTATTGGGTGTGACGACCTTCACCACCGTGGTGGTGGTGTTGGTGATGTTGTTGATGTGGGCCCGGGCGCGGCTGGTGCCCGCGGGAGAGGTGCTGCTGCTCATCAACGACGACCCCGGCAAGGCGCTGAAAGTGCCGGCCGGGCGCACCCTGTTGAGCGCCCTAAGCGAGAAGAAGGTGCTGGTGCCGTCGGCCTGCGGCGGCAAGGGAACTTGCGGACTGTGCAAGATCCGGGTGGAGGGCAGTGGAGAGGCGCTGCCCACCGAAAAGGGATTCTTCACCCGCGGCGAGTTGCTCAACGGATCGCGCCTCGCGTGCCAGGTCAAGATCAAGAACGACCTCAAGGTGCAGGTGCCCGCAGAAGCGTTCAGCATCCGCCAGTGGACCGGCAAGGTGATCTCCAACGTGAGCGTGGCGGACTTTCTCAAGGAGCTGGTGCTGGAGCTCCCTCCCGGCGAGGGTGTGCCGTATAGGGCAGGTCAGTACGTCCAGTTTCGCTGCCCACCCCACACCGCATCCTACAAGGATTTCGAGATTCCGCCCCGCTTCCGCAAGAGCTGGGACCGCGACAACCTGTGGCGCTATGTTTCGGTGTGCAAGGATTCCGTGGAGCGCGCCTACTCCATGGCCAGCTATCCCCTCGAGAAGGGGCAGCTCAAGTTCGACATCAAGGTCTGCCCTCCACCCACCGGGGCGCCCGCAGGCACGCCGCCGGGCATCATGTCCTCGTGGCTTTTCGGACTCAAACCGGGCGATGAAATCCCGTTTACCGGGCCATACGGCGAGTTCGGCGCCACCGACACCGACGCCGAGATGATATTTATCGGCGGCGGGGCGGGAATGGCGCCCCTGCGTTCCATCATCTTCGACCAGTTAATCCGGCTCAACAACAGCCGCAAGATTTCCTACTGGTACCGGGCGCACAGCCTGCGGGATGCCCTGTATCGGGACGAACTGGAAAAGCTCGCCGCCGAACGTTCCAATTTTTCGTTTCACCTCTGCCTGTCCAAGCCGGAGCCCGAGGACAACTGGACCGGCTACGTGGGCTATATTCACAATTTTCTATATGACACTTACCTCAAGGATCACCCCGCGCCGGAAGACTGCGAATACTATCTTTGCGGGCCGCGCGCTCTCTCCAACATGGTTCTGAAGCTGCTCGCGGACCTGGGCGTCGAGAACGACAATATCTTCTACGACAACTTCGCTGGCGAGGACCACGTGACCGCGCACTAGCCCATGGTCACCATCGTCGTCGCCACCGTAATCGTTTTCGCCCTTGCCTTGGCGGGACTTTCCCTGGGCTGGCTCCTCTCCGGCCGCTGCCTCCGGGGCTCCTGCGGTGGACGCGGAGCAGAGGCGCCCACGGAGGCGCGAATCTCCTGCGCGGGCTGCCGAAACCGGCATTCCCGGGGCGCGGGCGAGTGAGATCGTTACCCTAGCGATTCACCGGTCCCGCCGGCTTGCCCGGCGCTCGCCTTCCTGCGATAAAGTCGCGGGACCATGAGCACGTCTTCCGACAGCACTGCTCCCGGCGCCGGCTCTGGCGAGGCGCTCCAGCGGCAGCACCAACCGGCGCCCGGGGGCCGGGTGCTTGCGTACCTCGGCATCCGGAACCGCGCAAGCCTGGTGCTGATACTGCTTCTCGCGATATTGATTGGACTCAGCGCCTGGACCTATGTGAACGTCCAGCGTTCCCTCGAGCAGATCCGGAGGGCGGGCATGAGCGCCCTGGTGGAAACCCAGGTCGAAGCCATCCGCCGCTGGATCGAGGAAAACCTGCGCGAAGTTGAAGGGTGGGCGGCGCATCCAGGGGTGGTGGCGGAAGTCGGTCGTCTCGCTCGCGCCTCCGGTGGCCCGGGTGCGGCAGAACGCCTCACCCGCGCTCCAGCCCGGGCAGAGCTATCACGGACCCTCGAACCGGCGTTGCGAGGCGGCGCGTGGGCGGGCTTTTATGTCGCCGAGCCCTCAGGCGTGATCCTGGCGTCGTCGGCCCGGGAGCAAATCGGCGCCCGCGCTGCGGCCCCGCTACGCAGCCGCCTCGAAGCAGTGTTGCAAGGGGAAAGCAGGTTCGTAAAACCGCAGCCTGGTGGCATCCAAATAACCGGGGCGCGCAGTGTCGCTGGCGAGCGCCCTGTGATCTGGTTTGAGGTTCCTGTCAGGGCGCGGACCGGGGATGTCATCGCAGCCCTGGGGTTTGCGGAATATGCCGGCGTGCGCTTTGCCCATATTCTGGCGGCGTCGCGGCCGGGTGTGACGGGGGAGGCCTTCGCCTTCGATGATTCGGGACGCATGCTCTCGGAAAGCCGCTTTCTCGGAGAACTGAAGGAAGCGGGTCTGCTGCCCCGAAGCGGGCCGGCCAGCGCAATCTTGAGCGTGGACCTTCGGGACCCAGGGGGTCCGTTGCTGGAAGGCTACCGGGCGGAGCCTGGAGCGCGGCGCTTCACGCGGCTGATGGCGGCGGTCTTGGAGCGAGCCGGAGAGGACGACCTTGATGGGTTGCCTTCCGTCATCCTCGAGCCGTACCGGAATTACCTGGGAATGGAGGTGGTTGGGGCTTGGCGCTGGCTGCCCGAGTTCGGGATGGGAGTCGCTATGGAGATGAGCGTGCAGGAAGGATTCGCGCCGCTGCACTACTTTCACGTGAGCTTGGTGGTCATGATCGCGCTGTCCGTGGCGGTGTGGCTTGCCGCTTATCTTTCGCCCAACGCGTGGGCACGGTTCCGGGGCGAAAACGACCCGCAGCAGGTGGGCCCCTACCGGCTTCGTGACCTGATTGGCGAAGGGGGCATGAGCAACGTGTACTTGGCGCAGCACGCCTACCTCGCGCGCCCGACGGCAGTGAAGGTGCTCAAGCCCCATGTCGCGAACGACGAGATGATCGCGCGCTTCGCGCGGGAGGTGCAGCATGCCAGCCAGTTGCGGCATCCCAACACCATCCGCATCTATGACTACGGGCGCGCCTACAACGGCATGTTCTATTACGCCATGGAATACGTGGACGGGCTTTCCCTGGGCGAATTGGTCGAGCGCTTTGGCCGGATGCCGGCGTCGCGGGTGGCCCACGTGCTGCGTGAAACCTGCGCCTCCCTCGCAGAGATGCACGAGCGGGGCCTCGTGCACCGGGACGTCAAGCCCCACAACATCATGGTCTGCAGGTCCGCCGGTGGCCAGGAAGCGGTGAAGGTGCTGGACTTTGGCCTGGTGAAGGACGTCGAGAGGCCCGATAGCCGGGACCTCACCCGCTCCGTCCGGATTCTCGGCACGCCCCTCTACATGGCGCCGGAGCGCATCCGCAACCCGGCCGACGTGGATGCCCGGGCCGATATCTACGCGGTTGGGGCGGTCGCCTTTTTTGCGCTCACCGGCAGCAAGCTTTTTGAGAGTGCCAACGACCTGGATCTCACCCATCAGGTGCTCACGGCGCCGCCGCGCAGGCCCTCCGAGGTGGTCGGAACGGGGATTCCTCCGGACCTGGACGACCTGGTGTGGCGCTGCCTGGCGAAGGACAAGGCTCACCGGCCCGCAAACGTCGAGGGATTGCAGGTCGTGCTGGGGGAGGTCCTGGCGCGGTTGCCGTGGAGCGCTGAGGAGGCTGCCGCCTGGTGGCGCGACCATCCGCCCGGGTTCCGCGAACTGGCGGGAGGCCCTGAGACAGGGGGGGAAGGTCCGTGACGCTTGCGGCCCGAACACTGCTAATATGATAGCGTTACCTTTTGGCCCCCGAGCATCCGAGATGAGTGCTGTCCATAAGCTCAAGGTTTCCCGAGTCCCCGCGGGTATCGCAGGGCTCGTCCTGGGGGGGGTCCTCCTGGCCGGTTCCAGCGCCTCGATAGTCGCCGCTGCGGAAGGCGGTGAAAACGCCATCCCGGCGGCCACATGCGCCGACCTCTCAGGGGAATACGAAAACCGCGCCAGCGCAGGCTCCCGCAGCGACTTTTACCTGAGCAACCTGCTGGGCCTGAGCCCCGGGGTGACGCGTATAGTCTTGACGGGGGAGGAGGCGGGGTTGGTATTGAAGGCCCATCTCTACAACTCGGGGATCGAGCAGATGTTCTTCTCGTGGTCCGAGTTCAATTGCAGGGATTCGGCGCGGGTGTATCGGTACACCAAGAGCAACCAGGCCCTCTCTCCTTACGAGGGGAAACCCGTCGGCGGCAGCGTGGACCGACAGCTGGCGATGGAAAAGGCCAACGACGGTTCGCTCCTGGTCAGGTACTCGTGGTCGCAGAGCTGGATTGCGCCGGTGTGGTGGGGCTTTTGGCCCCAGAATTTTAAGGGTGAGGACTGGGCACGCTTCCAGCCTTACAAGAAGTGAGCGGGGCAGCGGGGCGTCAGTGAAAATCCCGGCTGCGGGTGGCGAGGCGCCCCAGCAGGGGCGTGTGATCGGCGAGGCGGCGCGCCACCAGGTGCACCACGTCTCCCTGGCGTTCGATCACGCCTGACACCCCCATCAGGCTGGAGCCCAGCAGTTCCCGCCGCTGGCGCTCCACCAGTTCGCGCCACACCACCACGTTCACCATTCCGGTTTCGTCCTCGAGGGTCACGAACACCACCCCGCTCGCGGTGTCTGGGCGCTGGCGTCCGGTGACGATGCCGGCGGCGCGGGCGCGATTGCCGTGGGGCAGGTGCCGGAGTTCCTCGGCGGTGACGAAGCGCATCCTTTCGAGCCGCCGGCGCAGCAGCGAGAGCGGGTGGCGCCCCAGGGTGAAACCAAGGGTGCGGTAGTCGTCCGCCAGGTTTTCTCCCTCGGTGGGGGCGGCGAGCTCAGGCTTTGTGTCCTGGATCGTTGAATCTTCCAGCACCGGCGGCATGAATTCCACGCCGGCCACGTCCCAGGACGCCTGCCTGCGATGCCCGGCCAGGGAAGCCAGGGCGCCTGCTCCTGCCAGGCAGTTCAGGTCGTGACGGTTAAGCCGGGCGCGCCGGGCGAGATCTTCCACATTGTCGAAAGCTTGCCGTGCGCGGGCAGCGACGAGGCGCTCCGCACCTTCCTGTGATAGCCCCCGCACCATGCGCAATCCCAGCCGGACGGCGGGAGAAGCGCATACCGCAGAGGACGCGGAGGACATGGAGGACATGGAGGAAAAACTTTTTGTTATTCGGTGCTCCTTTGCGTCCTTTGCGTTGAGCGGCTTTTCCAAAGTGCATTCCCACCCGCTCGCCATGACATCCACGGGAAGTACCTCGACGCCGTGGCGGCGCGTGTCCTGCAGGATCTGGGCCGGCGCGTAGAAGCCCATGGGCTGGCTGTTAAGAAGAGCGGCGGCAAATGCCGCGGGCTCGTGGTGCTTGAGCCAGGCGGAGACATACACCAGCAGCGCGAAGCTGGCGGCGTGGGATTCGGGGAAGCCATATTCGCCGAAGCCCAGAATCTGCTGGAAGATGCGGCCCGCGAACTCCTCCGTATAACCCCGGGCCTTCATGCCGGAGACGAGGCGTTCCTGAAAGTGCCAGAGGCCGCCCTTGCGCCGCCACGCCGCCATGGAACGGCGCAACTGGTCGGCTTCGCCGGGCGTGAAGCCGGCGGCGACCACGGCGAGGCTCATCACCTGCTCCTGGAAAATGGGCACGCCCAGGGTGCGCTCCAGCACCTGCTTCACCGCCTCGGAGGGATAGGTCACCGGTTCCAGCCCCTGACGGCGGCGCAGGTAGGGGTGCACCATGCCGCCCTGGATCGGTCCCGGGCGCACAATGGCCACCTCGATCACCAGGTCGTAGAAGCACCGGGGCCGCAGGCGCGGCAGCATCGCCATCTGGGCGCGGGACTCGATCTGGAACACGCCCACCGTGTCGGCATGGCCCACCATCTCGTACACCGCCGGGTCCTCCGCCGGCACGTCTGCCATGGTGAATTCGCGGCCATGCCACTTCGACACCAGGTCCAGCGCCTTGCGAATACAGGTGAGCATCCCCAGGGCCAGCACGTCCACCTTGAGCAGCCCCAGGGCGTCCAGATCGTCCTTGTCCCACTGGATAACGGTGCGGTCTTCCATGGCGGCGTTCTCCACCGGCACCAGGCGCGAGAGCAGTCCCCGGGCGATGACGAAGCCACCCACATGCTGGGAGAGATGCCGCGGGAAACCCAGGATCTGCGCCACCAGCGCCATGAGCCTTCGCGCCACCGGGCTCTCGGGGTCGAGACCGGCTTCGCGGAGCCGTTCCGCGATGATCTGTTTGCCCCCGGCCCTGGGTTTCTGCGGCGCTGGCGCGTAAGAAGGCAGAACCGGGCTGGGAGAGGGAGCCTCTTGCCGGGGGCCACTGTCCGCTCCCGCACTCGGCTGCTCTGCAGCACCGAGTCGCGGCCAGCCCCCGACTCCAGCCTTGGCGGAAGCAGGAGAGGAGATGGAAGCGTCCGGCGGTG
>Ga0210365_10592298_pt1 | contig 15324 bp, 14 predicted proteins | sample S637metaT_FD_159655 | JGI IMG/M metagenome (GOLD analysis project Ga0210365, IMG submission 159655) | Metatranscriptome of estuarine sediment microbial communities from the Columbia River estuary, Washington, United States - S.637... | ecosystem: Environmental > Aquatic > Marine > Intertidal...
CAACAATTTTTTTCAACACCTCTTCATCGTTTCCTTTTTTCTCGGTATTTATCAGCTCTCCCTTGTAATAGATTCTCAATTTATCAGAGGTGATCACAAAATCCGCCTGGGTTGCTTTCACATTACCACTAAATTCTGCAAATTTTGCTTTATTATCTGTATCCAGCTGCTCGGCAGTTATTATGATGGGTGTATTTTCGGGCTCCGCACCGGTTGCCTCAACCTTGGGTTTATCGGCTGCTAAGGCCGCACCCGTAACTAACGCTGCGGTTGTAATAAGGATAATTGTCCAAAGCGGCACACTTCTACCTATCTTTAACGTAACAGATTGAAATCGTTGCACGAAACCCCCTATAGTCGAAATAGACTATTCCTGAAAAAATTTATAGCATCTTTCACCTGCAACCCTTTACCGGGGATCTAATGTCATCAAATATAACACAAAACTTGAAATTGCTTAACAAAAAAACCATTAACTGCAAAAACACTCGTGCAACTCACATATGGCCAGGAGGCAATTTTTTCCTTGCATCATAAAATAAGTAGGAATATAATGAAGCGAAATACGATCATTAGTGGAACTCAGAGCAGATGTTTTTTCGTCGACGCCTGTGATGTGGTTCTCACTCAGGCGCGGAATCGAAATAGTTTCTATTCAGCCTCACCAATTGACCCGATCACAGAACGATGAATTAGTATAGATAATATTCTCCGCTTATTTTTTTAACCAAATGTGCACTCAGGCAAGATGGGAAAAGCGTTCACAGCCCATTTTTCTTCCTCTAATCATGTCAATCCGGATATAAACCCCCTTGGTCGGCGATATGGCGATTTGTTGATGATTGATAATATACTGCCTGAAAACGTACTATCTTCCTTATCGGGAAGTTGTTAGTGAACCGTTTTATTCATAAAGCCGCAATTTTATAAGCGGCCCGGTTTCGTTCTGAAGGAAAGAGCCATTTGTCAAGTGAGTAGCCTGAAGTTTGGAACCGCGAAAAACCTAAAAGCAGGAGGATGGCACTATGGCCGATGGAATTGTCAAATGGTTTAATGAACGTAAAGGTTATGGCTTTATTGAACAGGATGAGGGTCCGGATGTATTTGTTCACCATTCAGGTATCAATGCGACCGGTTTCAAAACACTTAATGAAGGTGACCGGGTTAGCTTCGACATAGAAGAGGGGCAAAAAGGTCCCCGAGCTGTAAATGTCACGGTTGTATAACTGTTCTCTCCGGAGACAAAAAGGGCACACCCGTTTATGGTGGGATGCCCTTTTTTTGTGTGAGCATCATTCTATAATCTCGAGAACGTGTCGTTTTCTTGTTTTCCCTGATGCTGCGCTTAAAATGGTTCGGATTGCCTGGGCGGTTCTACCCTGTCTACCGATAATTTTGCCCATATCCTTTTTTGCCACTCTAAGTTCCAATACAGTGGTGTGTCTGCCTTCAACCGCACTCACTTCCACCTCATCCGGGAAATCAACCAGTGCTTGTGCAATGTAACTGATCAGATCTTTCATCGCTCTGCCTCCTTGGGGCGTTTTCAGTCTAAAATATGGGTCAGCTCGCCTTTTGAAAATAAAAAAGCAACTCGACTGCCGATATTTCCGGTATGACCTGCAAGTTCTTTTTCCAACGACACGCTCTGCAGACGACGATATGTTTTTAGGGTATCCTTTGAGTTTTAGGCAATTAACTTATTTAATGTTGTTTCTTACCATTCAACTCTATTCGTATCAGATAGTTGATCTGAAGTTAAGCATTTTTTTATCATAAGCGCTCAGATTTTAAACTAAATATGAATTTGTCAAGTGGACTGAGGGTTTACCCCCGCAGAAGATTCCCCTGTTTGCGGGTAACCGGCTCGCCGGTCATGATGGTCGTGATTGTGTCTTTTATCCTGATCGGGGTCTGCAGGATTAGGAAATGAATGGGGATTTGGCTTTTAAAGCTAAAACACAGGACGTTAAGGAACTCCCAACTTAGGTTTTACATAGCTGTAATTGGTATACATGAAAAATGGCATAGCAAATAAACTGACTGCATTGTTCATTCTACCACTACCATTTGCAAGCCATTATTTTGCTTTTATTCGATTAGTTTTTCTCCGGTTAACCTCTGCGCGTCGATCATCACGAGATCTTCTTTCCGGAATGTGCAAACTATATGAAAAGTTTCTGCGATCAACACCGATTCTTCTGCCGCCATTATCCTCTGACATTATCTGGTCTTCAAAATCTGCATCATGAACTTTAGAAATTGTATCTGCCATGGCAATCTCGTTAATGGAAATACTATGGATATTCAAATTGGCCAAATATGGATCATCGCTGTCGGGTTGCATTCCTTTTTTCTTGGAAAAAAGCTTATGAGGTTTTCCGTCTCTGCAATCTATTGAAGGTAAAGAGAGCATAAATTATGCCAAGTGATCAAGGGCGTAAATTTGGGATACAGCAGATGTCGAAGAAATAAAAAATTATAAACAATTTCAAAATTATATGGCAAATTAGCATATAATTTCCGAAAAAGCTAAATCAGAGTTTGAGATAATTCAAAAGACTCTGCTATGAAAAAAAAGTAATGTTTTTGTGAAATCGGGGAAATATGCACAAGTAGGTAGGTTGTTTCGATTGGATTTAGGTATTGACGGGCAGGGCGAAATACTAAACTTTCACGGTTTGACTTGCGGCGCCGGTTCCAGTCACAGGTGTGCATGCCGGCTCACTGTTAGAAATTATTCAAAGGCCTTAGTTCCAATTCTTTTATTTTTGTAAGCAGCGTCTTGTAGCTAACTTTTAAAATTTGGGTGGCGCGGGTGCGGTTCCAGCCGGTTTTCTCAAGCACATAAGAGATGACATCTTTTTCAACCTGATCTGCAACCTGTTTTTTAAACTTTTTAAGCGATAAATCCGAGAGATCCAACTCCTGACCATTTAGCCCTGAAAATCCGATAAATTTTGATGCAATGCCTGCTGCTTCGCTGCTATCATCGTTGATCTTTTGGCAGGGATCGGTAATAGGAATCATCACATCAATACTTTCTTCTCCTTCACCAAGCACAATGATCCGTCTGAGTACATTTTGCAGTTCCCGCACATTTCCTGGCCAATGATACCCCGCCAGCTTATCTATCAAATTTTTATTGAGGTTCAGTGGGTGTCTGGCCTTTAATTGTGAAGCGTATTGCTCAATATAGAAGGAGATCAATGGCACTATATCTTCCGGCCTTTTGCGGAGTGGATCAATATTTATGCTTGCCATGCTTATTCTATAAAATAAATCTTCCCTAAATTTTCCAGATTTCAGGTCTTCAGCCAGATCATGGTTGGTGGCAGCGATAACCCAGGCATTACTTTTAACCGTTTTTTCAGAACCTAGCGGATTAAATTCGCCATCTTGTAACGCGTGCAGCAGTTTCGCTTGAAGGGCTAAGGACATGTCGCCTATTTCGTCTAAAAACAATACGCCTCGGTTGGCCTGTTCAAATTTTCCCCGCATTTTACGTTGCGCTCCGGTAAAGGCACCGCGTTCATAACCAAACATCTCACTTTCCAACAGGTTATCGGGCAAAGCCGCACAGTTCACTTTAACAAATGGGCCGCCGTTCCGTTCGGATTTTTGATACAGCGTCTTAACAACCAGTTCTTTGCCAACGCCTGTTTCACCGCAAACTACCGTATTTAAACCAGTATCGGCTATTCGCTGAATCAATTCTCTCACGTGAACTATATTTGCACTAATGCCTATCAGATCAGTTTCCATATCATTGAGCTTGTAATGTATTTGGTTGAGTTATTAAGCAATTCTTTGCAATGCTTTCACGCTTTTATACTTGATCGGCCTTTTAACGGAATCCTTTAGAATAAATTGCATCGAAATAGGGTCGTCGGTCAATTTACCACGCTCTAAACAGTGTTCTCTGAAGATGATAGATTGAATTAAAGATGCCAATTTTTTCGAATCATGGCGAACGGTCGCATCTGAAGAATCCAACAAATCGTCGGCATAAATCAGGCGATTGTTTATTCGGTTTTCCAATTGTTCAATTTCAACAAACTCAGATTTTTCTGCCAGATATTTTTTCAATAGTCTATTGTTCGGTTTTCGATTGTTACAGATGATTCCATCAACTTGACGCCCAATATACGTTTCGATTTTTTGGACAAAATCATTTCCCTGAAAATTATCCGTTTCGCCAAATTTGGTCATGATGTTCAAAATATAAAAGAGCCTAGCATTTGTGCTTTGGATTGCTTCTTTAATTCCAGGTATAATGAGACTTGCAATAATGCTTGTAAATAAATCACCGGGTCCTATAAGTATGACATCTGAAATTTTTATTGCATCAATTACAGGGGGATAGGCTGAAATTGAACCATCGTGGTGGGGAACTAAAAAAAGATCCTTGATTTGTTCCCGCTGCGTGCTTTTTGGCACATCAATCGCCGATTCACCATAAATCCGGCTTCCATCAGCCAACTCAGCCACGAGTGTGGCTTTGTTGGTGGTTGCCGGTAAGACACGACCGGATACTTCGAGAATTTCAGATAATGTTCGTATGGCCGCTGGAAAACTGCCTGTGTATCTTGCAAACATTGTAATCAGCATGTTTCCTGCTTTATGACCTTGCAAACGCCTGTCACCTCTCAATGTCTTTAGCATGATTTTTTTTGCAGCATCCCGTAAGGGAGACAGTGCGATCACACATTTGAGGACATCACCGGGAGGTAAAACACCAAGTTCGTCTCTCAATCTACCGGTGCTACCGCCGTTATCAGCCATGGAAGCTACCGCAGTGAGTTCTATATTTTTTATGTCTCGTAGTCCTGATAGAAGTGTGTATTGACCACTACCGCCACCAATGGTTAAAATCTTAAGCCTTCCATTTCTATGATAATACATTCCTTGAATTCCTATCTGTCTATTCTAAAATCCAGCATGCATACCAATTGATCCCTCTTCAGTTTGATTTCTTCAATTGGAACAATTAACTATGAACCACTGTGGATGGTGACCCCTTAAATCCTATCGGTTTTTAAGGCAATATCCTTAAGACATATTTTGCTGTGATGTTTGGACAATTCAACCCGATCAGAGAGGTGAATTTTATAATCTTAATAATTGCAACGGGGAAAATGGATCGGAGATTTATGCGCAGGTACTTGTCTGCAGTTACTGTATGTTCTTAACCAAATTATTCGATCGGTCCGGGTTTGGTTAAAAAAGGCAAAAACAGACCACGCAAATCTTTCAAGGATTTTTCTATGGCATAGGGCAGGCTTTTCGCATAGTTGTCCAATATGATTATTGCATTTATGGATGAATCGCTTATCGAGGTAGATCGGAGACGGTTGGCAATAGCAACGTTAACAATTTGCATATTGTGGTAAATTTTGGTCAGGCCTTCAAGTTCGAGATCAGACTGGCGACCTTCCATTTTTAGAAAATACTGTGCCAATAAATACATCGAAGTAGCCCGGAATATGGTCTCTTCGTTACTTGCCAGGGGCAAATGAAATCGGCCCATGGCTTTAAAAAAGGCAGTATGAGGGCAACCGCAAGTTGCGATGACCAGACCCATCATCGAACTGATTCCTTTTTGGGCGGTTGTCTGCTGTGAGATCCGTCGTTCCTCGGTGATGACATCCACCCTGATTTTGTCATATGAGATCAGGCCGTCAAATCTCTGCACGATATTAACGAGGTTGGCGGCCAAGGGGCAGTAGGGATCTGTGATGTCATTAAGAGGACAATGCGAGCATTGATGGAAATACAGTTTAGTCCACTCCGGCAGGGATCGCGGTATATTACCCGTCAGTTCCAAGTTACGCGGATTCAGTTCCAATTTGAAATCTTCGCTGGAGTTATCCGGTAGCCGGAAGCAGTATTGTATTACAATGGTATTCATATTGTTTATCTGGCACTAAAAAATCAAATGTATAGACCCAATATTAATGTCAAACTTTATTTGCATCCGGCTGGATAGTCCTGGTGCCCCCGGCAAGAATTGAACTTGCGGCACATGGATTAGGAATCCATTGCTCTATCCACTGAGCTACGGGGGCTGGCGATCACTTGGTGGAGATGCTCGTCCTATCGGGTGTATCTATATACTTGAATCCTGTAATTGTGTAAAGATCATTTTTGAAGACTGATGCTATGCCCATTAACCTTCATTGACCGCGTAAACACGACGTTTCACTGGTAGCGTCATGGCTTCTTGGCTGAAAAGATGGATATCGATCGAGGTAAGTGTAATATTTGTACCAAACTATTCCAATAGGCCTAAATATATAAAAAAATCATAAGGTTGTTGTAAATTTCATCTGTTTTGTGATATAAGTTGTTATAGTCTGGTAGATATTCAAAACTGCAATTTTCCGGGCAATTGCTTCGGTTTAGACTTCGGCAATCTTACCAGTGAATATAACTTCTTAAATTTTCCACAATACTAAAAAAACTCGGCAACATCTGTCTGCTGCCTTGGAACCCAATAAAATAAAGGAAAAAAATATGCATCTTCGAAAACGCGTGCTGGTGACCGGAGGAGCTGGATTTTTGGGCTCTTTTCTTTGTGAACGTCTGCTGACTGAGGGCTGTGATGTTTTATGTGTGGACAATTTTTACACCGGGACCAAACGTAATATCATCCATCTATTGAAGAATCCCTACTTCGAGTTGATTCGACATGATATTACTTTTCCACTGTATCTGGAAGTGGACGAAATTTATAATCTGGCCTGTCCGGCTTCTCCGATACATTATCAGAATGATCCGGTGCAGACTACCAAGGTCAATGTCCACGGTTCTATCAATATGCTGGGGCTGGCCAAACGACTCCGAGCTAGAATTCTTCAGGCCTCTACATCGGAAGTGTACGGTGATCCCGCCGTTCACCCCCAGACTGAAAAGTACTGGGGTAATGTCAATTGCATCGGTGTGAGGTCTTGCTACGATGAGGGCAAACGGTGTGCCGAAACGCTGTTTTTCGATTACCATCGGCAACATAAGATCAACATTCGTGTTGTACGGATTTTCAATACTTATGGTCCGCGCATGCATCCCAATGATGGCCGGGTCGTGAGCAATTTCATCATTCAGGCTCTAAACAACCGGGACATCACCGTATATGGTGAGGGTATTCAAACCCGTTCTTTTTGTTTTGTGGATGATTTGATTGATGGAATGATTCGGATGATGAATGCTCCGGATGATTTTATCGGTCCGGTAAACATCGGTAACCCTAATGAATTCAGTATACTTGAGCTTGCGAATAAAGTCATTGCGCTGACCGGATCAACCTCCAAAATCGTCTATCTTCCCTTACCGGAAGATGACCCCTTACAACGTCGGCCAAATATAGATCTGGCAAAAGAGCGCTTGGGCTGGGAACCGAAAACCCAGCTTGAAAAGGGGCTTGAGCGGACGATAGAATATTTCAGGAATCATGTTTTACAACTAAAGGAGAAGATTGTATGAAACGAGCGTTGGTTACCGGCATTACCGGCCAGGACGGAGCCTATCTGGCTGAATATTTATTGAAAAAAGGCTACGAAGTCCATGGTATAAAGCGTCGGGCGTCTTCGTTTAACACGGCGCGGGTAGACCATCTTTACCGCGATCCTCACGAAGAGGATGTGCGGTTTACGATGCATTATGGGGATCTTACGGATTCCACCAATCTCATTCGCATCATCCAGGAAACCCAACCCGAAGAAATTTACAACCTGGCAGCCCAAAGTCATGTTAAAGTTTCGTTTGAGACACCTGAATACACAGCTAATGTGGATGCGTTGGGAACGCTGCGCCTTTTGGAGGCTATCAGAATTCTAAAGTTGGAGAATAAGACCCGATTTTACCAGGCTTCCACATCCGAGCTATATGGAAAGGTCCAGGAAATTCCCCAAAAAGAAACCACCCCTTTTTATCCCCGTTCACCCTATGCCGTGGCAAAGCTTTACGCATACTGGATCACAATAAATTATCGGGAGGCATACGGCATATATGCCTGCAACGGGATTTTGTTCAACCATGAATCACCAATCCGTGGTGAAACCTTTGTCACCCGCAAAATCACCCGGGCTTTGGCGCGACTCAAAACAGGCCTGTCAGGCATTCTTCATATCGGCAACCTCGACGCCCAAAGAGACTGGGGGCACGCCAGGGACTATGTGGAAATGCAATGGTTGATGCTCCAACAGGATAAGCCGGAAGACTATGTTATTGCCACCGGCGAACACTATTCCGTCAGGGAGTTCATCGAAATTGCCGCCCGACAGCTTGATTTATCTATTCGCTGGGAAGGCGAAGGTGTTGATGAAAAAGGCATCAATGAAAAAACCGGGCAAACCATAGTTGCTGTAGATCCCCGGTATTTTCGCCCCACCGAAGTGCAGGACCTGTTGGGCGATGCCGGTAAAGCCAGGAAAAAGCTGGGATGGAAACCTCGCATCACATTTGAGCAACTGGTTGCTGAAATGGTAGAAGCCGACATGAAGGAAGCGCAAAAAGATTACATTTGCCAGTTGGAAGGATTTCAAACATTTAACCATTTTGATACCTAGCATTGGCTAATTGGTGATTGTCGGGTTGGTACTTTTTGTGATATCGGTTATCTCACCTCAACATGGCAATGCTCTAAATCTTGACACGTTTTGCTCGAATGGATATTTTGTGGTTAAGCTTTGTCAGTTACTTTTTGTATGCGTCTATGCTGCTCTCGATCTTATCTGCCTGCAAGCAGTCACCGGCCTGTGAACCTTAAAGCAGAATTCACTATAAACTAAAGATGATCGACAAACTCACATTTCTTCAGACACTTCTGGAAATTGACAATAGTCTTCGTTTTTTAGCTGCCAATGGTTATCGCGGCTTCACCTGTACCGGGCATTCCTTGGAAAAACTTGAAAAGTGGGGAGAAGGACGGAAATCTTTCACCGAAACTTTGGAGAGTATCCATGCCGATCTGGGTGACTGCCGGCGATGCAAACTGGCCCGGGGGCGAAATCGTATTGTATTTGGAGGTGGAAATCCCCAAGCCAAACTAGTATTTATCGGCGAAGGTCCCGGTGTTGAAGAAGATCGAAAAGGACAACCATTTGTCGGTGCTGCCGGTCAGCTTCTTACTCGCATCATCGAAGCCATAAAGTTATCCCGAAACCAAGTTTACATAGGCAATATCATCAAATGCCGTCCGCCGGGAAACCGAAATCCCGAACCCGATGAAATAAAAACCTGTTTTCCCTTTCTGGAGCGTCAAATAGCGGCCATACAGCCTGATTTCATCATCGCACTGGGTACCATTGCTGCTCAGGCATTGCTGGGAACCACTACCCCCATTTCAAGACTCAGGGGACGTTTTCATGTGTATAAGGGAATTATAGTAGTGCCCACATACCATCCCGCCTACCTTCTGCGTAATCCAGACAAGAAGCGGGATGTATGGGAGGATATGAAAATGCTGATGAAGGAATATCGTTATGAAGACTAAAATTTTTCACCTGGCGGTAATGCTGGTTTTTTTAGCAGGGACAAACATTGTTTTTGCGGAACAAAGCGAAGTCTACATCATCCAAGTGGCGGATGCCATCAGTCCGGGAACGGCCGACTTTATAAAATCCGGTATTAAGACAGCTGAAGAAAATGGGGCTGCCTGTGTTATTATTGAACTGGATACCCCCGGGGGACTGGCTGAATCAATGCGCCTAATTGTCCAGAATATATTGGGCAGCAGGGTGCCGGTGGTGGTGTTTGTGTATCCGGGCGGCGCCAGAGCCGCTTCAGCCGGTGTGATGATTACCATGGCGGCGGACGTTGCAGCAATGGCACCCGGGACCAATATCGGTGCCGCCCATCCGGTGGGTGCAGGGGGTAAGGAGATTGACGGGACAATGTCGGAAAAGGTCATCAACGACATGGTGGCTCAAGCCAAAAGCGTTGCTGAAAAGCGAGACAGAAACGCAAAATGGGTGGAAGATGCCATCCGGGAGAGTGTATCGGTGACCGAAACCGAGGCCTTGAGAGAAAATATTATCGATCTTATCGCCACGGACACCGATGACCTCATTAAACAACTCAACGGCCGTGAAATAAAAGACAGGGGTATCTTAAAACTCGACAATGTGAAGAAAGTGACCATCAATGAGACCCTGCGCACCAAAATCTTAAAGACCATCAGCAATCCCAATATCGCCTACATTCTACTGATGATTGGGCTGGCGGGACTTTATTTTGAATTTTCTCATCCGGGTTCTATTTTCCCGGGAGTGATCGGTGCGATCGCCTTGATTCTTGCATTTTTTGCAATGCAGACACTTCCGGTAAACTATGCCGGAATTTTGCTGATCGTCCTGGCCATCATATTCTTTATTATGGAGATGAAAATTACCAGCTATGGGCTATTAAGCGTGGCCGGTGTTGTATCTCTGCTGCTGGGCTCTCTCATGTTGTTTAAAGGCAGCGCACCTGACATGAAATTATCGTTGCAGGTTCTGTTACCTACGATTATATTAATTTCCGGATTTTTTGTGGCGGTTGCCGGCCTGGTTTTTCGAGCTCAAATTTCAAAGCCGATGACCGGTTCCACGGGACTTGTGGGCGAAATTGGCGTGGTCAAAAAAGCATTGACACCCGAAGGAAAGGTTTTTGTTCACGGTGAGCTTTGGAACGCCAGGGCCAAAGACACGATTGACAAAGATGCCAAAGTGCGAATAGTAGAGGTGGTCAATTTGATCCTGGAGGTTGAGTCTGCGGATCAAGATGCTGTATAACAATTTTTTCAGTCATTTTACGAGATCTGTTTATGGGAAAACAAGCCAAATACCTACAGATATCGTTGATTGGTTGATTAGTTAATTAGTTGATTGGCTAAGTGGTTGTACATATAGATTTATACCATATTTGCAAAATAATTGGACACTTCATGTTTTAACGATCGTAACATTATAAAATTATGACTATAATTTACCTAATCAACCATTCAACCAGTAAACTATTCAACGAGGTCTAAACCTACCACAAAAGGGGGATAATATGAGTTTGATTACTCCGGTTGCCATACTGGTTCTTGTCATCTTTTTCCTATCTGCAGCCATACGCATTTTAAATGAATACGAACGTGGCGTAATTTTCAGGCTCGGCCGCGTGATCGACGCCAAAGGACCTGGGCTCATCATCTTAATACCGATTATCGATAAAATAGTAAAGGTCAGCCTGCGCCTGGTGGTGATGGATGTAGACCCCCAGGACGTTATCACGCGGGATAATGTATCCGTCAAGGTTAATGCCGTCATTTATTTCCGGGTTATTGACCCCACCAAGGCTATCGTAGAGGTGGAAAACTTTTCCTATGCCATGTCCCAGCTGGCACAGACAACCTTAAGAAGCGTATGTGGGCAGGCCGAACTCGATGAGCTATTATCGGAGAGGGACAAAATCAACTCGGAACTGCAGGAAATTCTCGATACCCATACGGATCCATGGGGCATTAAGGTGGCCACCGTGGAACTCAAACACATTGATCTGCCCCAGGAGATGCAGCGGGCTATGGCCAGACAGGCCGAAGCTGAGAGGGAGCGGCGCGCCAAGGTAATCAATGCCGAAGGTGAATATCAGGCCGCCAACAAGCTGGCGCAGGCATCTGAGATTATTGAAAAACATCCCACGGCGCTGCAGCTCAGATACCTGCAGACCATGAACGAAATGGCGACGGAAAGCAACTCAACCACCATTTTCCCGATCCCCATTGAACTTTTTACGCTCTTCATTCGTCAAGCTGATAAGAGAGATGAAAAAAAATAACATGGCGTTGTGAATGTGCCTTTAAACGCTTATGAATTATTTTTGTGCATTTTCAGGCAAAAAAATAGGATTGGGATATGTTCGCTATCTTCAAATGAGTGAATATTTTCAAATGGGTATTCAATAGTCAATTCCGGTTTATCCGGATTAGATATTGACATGATTATGTAAAATAGCTAATAAACCGGGTTTTCAAACTTTTTCCTATTTTCCAATCATTGACAAATCTTTTGGTTATCAGGCCGCCAAGGGCTTGAATCGAGAGGCGGGGGCTTTACAGCCTCCGCCTGTGCTATAAATTTAAGAGCGAGAAAAGGAGAACCAACAGGAAATGAGTGCTGAAAAGATTGAAACCAAGGAAAAACCCTTGGAGAAAATGACGGTCACAAACCTGAGGGAGATGGCCAAAGAAATCCCTGACATTGTGGGTGTACATGGGATGAAAAAGGAAGAACTGATTGTCGCCATCAAAAAATCCAAAGGAATAGTGGATGAGCCGGTCAAAAAAGCGGATGTTTCCGTTGGCGAAATCAAGAAAAAGATCAAGGCTATTAAGACACAACGCCAGGCTGCAATCGAGGTTAAAGATAAAAAGATGGCAACGATTTACAAACGGCGAATCTCCAAGCTGAAGAAAAAGTCGCGCAGAGCGGCAGCCTAACTGGCCAGATATTTACCGGGGATTGCCGGTTGATCGACATATTTCCTGCCTCGGAGAAAAAAGACTTGACGACAACCATGCTTTCAGGATGTCGCTGCTAGGGTGTATCGAGGTAAGCAGCCATAAAACCGGACGACCCAATTCTTGGCAAAAGCCGTTTTTTGCAAAAAAAGCTTGAAACTCCCATCGATTTTAAGGGGACGATATTCGATGACCAGGACGCCGGTTAAGAATTTGATTTGCTCTTTTATAGAATCACTGGAGACCGAAAAAGGGTATGCGAAGAACACGTGCCGTGGTTATCGCAGAGATTTGGAGGAATTTGTATCATATCTGTTTGAGAACCGTTTTGCGGGAAACCGACGCATGCCGGGCAGAGATTTGATGGGTATCGATGATCTGGATGGAATTCACATCAGAGGTTACCTGGGATATTTACACAAAAGAAATAAAAAATCCACCATCGCACGCAAGCTATCAGCAGTGCGGTCTTTTCTTAAATTTCTGGTCAAACGGGGAGTCATTGAAGACAATCCGTCGGATTCGATTCTCACGCCTAAACAGGAAAAAACCATTCCGGCTTATCTTCCCGTTGATGAAATGTTTCGGCTGCTTGACTCCATCCGAGCCGAGAACATTCTGGATGTCAGAAACCGGGCAGTTTTTGAAACCCTTTACTCCTGCGGCATACGGGTGTCGGAACTCGTCGGAATGAACAACATTGATGTGGATTCAAACGGCGAAACCATACGGGTTCTTGGAAAAGGCAGTAAGGAAAGAATCGTGCCCATCGGTCAAAAGGCGCTGGATGCCATTCAGGTTTACCGGGAGCAATTAAAAAGGGAGTGGGGCATTTCCATGGATCATAGCAGACCACTTTTTCTGAATAAAAACAGGGGGCGGCTGAGCGCCCGATCCGTTGCCAGAATTTTAGAAAAGTTGCTCAAAGGCTGCGGCCTTCTGACACCCGTATCCCCGCATTCCCTGCGGCATACGTTTGCCACCCATATGCTGGATGCAGGCGCGGATTTGAGAGTCGTCCAGGAGCTTTTGGGACATAAAAGCCTATCCACAACTCAAAAATACACCCATGTGAGCATCGACCGTTTGATGGAGACATACGACAGGGCGCACCCCCGTAAGTAATTACCACAGTGGTGGAAAACATCTTTGACAAGAATAAGATTCAAATCAGGGGAGTCGGGCTTGAAATGAATTTTCATGGTACAACGATACTAGCGGTTAGACACAAGGGAAAAGTTGCGGTTGCCGGTGATGGCCAGGTTACTTTGAACAACGCGGTTGTCAAGCATCATGCCAAAAAAGTAAGACGTATTTACAACAACAAAATCATTGTCGGTTTCGCAGGGGCTACCGCTGATGCCCTTAATTTGTCCGAACGACTCGAACAAAAGCTGGAGCGCTATAACGGCAATCTGACTCGTTCTGCGGTGGAGCTGGCCCGGGACTGGCGCTCAGATAAATACCTGAGACGGCTTGAGGCCATCATGATTGCTGTCGACGAGGATAGTATCTATTTGATCTCCGGCAACGGTGATATAATTGAGCCCGATGAGGGTATTGTGGCTATCGGCTCCGGCGGCGTTGCTGCTCAGGCGGCGGCGATTGCGCTTTTCGGTCATACCGACCTGGATGCCCGGGGCATTGTACAAGAAGCCATGAAAATTGCAGCCTCCATTTGTATTTATACCAATGACACCATCACCATCGAGGAAATCTAGCTTAATGTATCGGTATCTCTACAATTTATTCCAATATACCATTATTCCAATGGTGAGCGCAGCGAACCAAGTTCCCTTTCATACGAGTGAGTCGTTAATTGCCCGGATTTAGAAAAAGTATTCAATAATCATTATTAAATTGATAAGGTAGCACCAATGAGTGATTTGAAGCCGTCGCAAATTGTAAAAGAGTTGGACAAATATATCATCGGGCAGGACAAAGCCAAACGTTCCGTTGCCGTTGCATTAAGAAACCGGTGGCGCCGGCAGCAAGTGCCCGAAGAGTTGCGTGATGAAATTGCACCGAAAAATATTATCCTGATCGGACCCACCGGCGTCGGTAAGACTGAAATCGCCCGCAGACTTTCCAGACTCACCGATTCTCCTTTCAGCAAAGTTGAAGCATCCAAGTTTACCGAGGTCGGATATGTCGGCCGTGATGTAGAATCCATGGTGAGGGATCTTGTGGAGCTCACCATAAACACCTTCAAACACAGGGCTCAGGAGGATGTCCAGGACAGGGCCTGGCAAATAGCCGAAGAACGTATGCTGGATCTATTGCTTCCCAAATCGGGCTCACAAACACCTGCCAAAAGTGAAGAATCCAGGGAAGTACAATTTGAAGTGGTAACGCCTGGTGGCGATGAAACGACTTCAACCAGGGAAAAGCTGCGCAGCATGTTGCGCAAGGGGAAACTCGACAACCGCTATGTGGATCTTGATGTTACGGATCGGAGCATGCCGATGGTGGAGATTTTTTCAAATGTCGGCATGGAAGAAATGGGAATTAATTTCAAAGATATGCTCGGCGGGATACTGCCGAAAAGCACCAAACGACGCCGAGTAAAGGTGCCTGAAGCCCTGAAAATATTAGCCCAGGAAGAGGCCCAGGATCTGGTAGATATGGAAAAGGTTGTCAAAGAGGCCATTGCCAGGGTAGAGCAATCGGGGATCATTTTCCTTGACGAAATTGATAAGATTGCCGGCAAGAACGGTACGCACGGCCCCGACGTATCGAGGGAAGGCGTGCAAAGAGATCTTTTGCCCATTGTGGAGGGCAGCACCGTCACAACCAAATACGGACCGGTTAAAACAGATCATATTCTATTCATCGGCTCC
>Ga0210365_10172418_pt1 | contig 15128 bp, 12 predicted proteins | sample S637metaT_FD_159655 | JGI IMG/M metagenome (GOLD analysis project Ga0210365, IMG submission 159655) | Metatranscriptome of estuarine sediment microbial communities from the Columbia River estuary, Washington, United States - S.637... | ecosystem: Environmental > Aquatic > Marine > Intertidal...
CATCATGCCCAGCAATCAGGTATCAGTACGGTCTTCCAGGAACTGGCCCTATCTCCCAAAATGAATGTGGCCGAAAACGTTTTCACCAACTCCCAGCCATCCGGATCCCTTGGATGGATCCGATTCGATGAAATGCACCGCCGGACCCGAGAAGCGCTCGATGCCTTCGGCGTTAACATCGACCCGAATTCTCCTCTGTATACTCACAGCGTCGCCGTCCAGCAAATCGTTGAAATCGCAAGGGCGGTTCAACGCAATGCCAGGGTGCTTATTTTGGACGAACCAACCTCAGCCATCGGGGAGCGTGAGCGCGAACAACTCATGAGGGTCGTTCGAACATTGAGAGCTCAAGGGGTCGGAATTATTTTGGTCAGCCACAAGCTCGAAGAAGTTTTCGCGCTTGCCGATCGGATTACCGTTCTCAAGGACGGCAGACTTGTCGGCACTGTGAATACAGCCGACACCAGCCGGGATGAGGTGGTCCGCATGATGGTCGGCCGGGAGCTAAGCCATCTTTATCCCGCCAGATCCGCAACCGTGCCAAAGCCTTTGCTGGAAATAAGGAACTTATCGGGTCCCGGTTTTGCCAACGTCGACTTGATCGTTCGCAGTGGTGAAATTTTAGGCTTGTTTGGACTGACCGGGTCCGGTCGCAGCGAATTGACCCGGGCGATTTTCGGGGCCCGCAAGCGTACCTCCGGCCAGATTTTTCTGAACGAAAATCCTCAGCATTTTGGCAGCACCTGGCAGGCCATGCAGGCCGGCATTGCGTATATTACCGAAGATCGGAAACTGGACGGTCTGTTCATGAGTATGTCCGTACGTCGCAATATCGCTGCCGTCTGTCTCAAGGTGTTGAGCGGACTCTTCTTTATGAATCGATCCAAAGAAAATCATATGGCCCGGGAATCCATCGATTCCCTCAACATAAAGGCCAGCTCGACACGGCAGCTTGTTTCCGGTCTAAGCGGGGGTAATCAACAAAAAGTGCTTTTTGCCAAGTGGCTGGCGCGGCGCCCCAGGATACTGATCGCCGATGAGCCCACGCGCGGCATCGATATTGGCGCTAAAGCCGAAGTACACAGTATTCTTCGCAGGTTGGCGGACAACGGAACCGCAGTGATGATGATCAGCTCCGAGCTGCCAGAAATTATCGGAATGTGCGATCGTATCGCCGTCATGCGCGAAGGACGCCTGATCAAAATTTTTATGGCAAATGAGGCGACGGAAGAGCGGGTCGGGGCCGCTGCATTAGGTACGGACGCGCCGGCTCATAGCTCATAGCTGGTAGATGAGATCGCTTTCATCATCAGACAGGGAAGACACATGACAGAGAATATTCGCAAACCGGCTGAAATAATTAAAGGCGTTTTGAGAGTCAGAGAAATGGCCATGGTCATTCTGCTGCTGATCTCGGGCCTGATCATGACTATTTTTTCGCCCTATTTTCTCAGCTGGACCAATTTTGTGGCCATTTCCAGGGGGTTCGCCATGGAGGGCCTTGTTGTCGTCGGCATGTCGATTCTGCTTGTTTCCGGTAATTTCGACCTGTCGGTGGGTTCGGTCATGGCCCTGGCCGGTATCGTAACTGCCTGGATGATGGTCAAAGCGGGTGCGGCTCAGATTGTGGCGGTTTTCTGCGGGGTGGGCGTCGGTGGTATGGCCGGATTGATAAACGGACTTATCGTGTCGAAGATCAAGGTCAACCCATTGATTGCAACCTTAGGGATGATGTCGGTGGCCAGAGGTATATGCCTGGGTTTTACCGAAGGACGTCCCGTCATCAATGTTCCCCTGGAATTCGCCTGGTACGGCCAGGGGAGCCTGGTCGGTTTCCCGGTGCCCTTTCTAATTATGATCCTGATCGTCATTATTGCCGATCTGTCTCTGCGGCGCAGCCGTCCTTTGCGGCAGCTATATTATGTCGGCGGCAATCAGGCGGCGGCCCGTTTGTCCGGTATCAATGTCGATCGCGTCATTTTATTGGGCTTCATTGCTTCCGGCGCTTTTGCAGCCCTGGCAGGTATTTTGTCCATGGCGCGACTGCAAAGCGGTGTTCCGACCGCATTTGTGGGGGTAGAGCTCAGAATCATCGCTGCCTGCGTCATCGGCGGCATGAGCCTGTCCGGCGGTGAAGGCAGTGTTACCGGGGCTTTGCTCGGGCTTGTCTTCATGGCACTAGTTTCAAATGCCATGACGCTATTCGGTGTGTCCATCTACTGGGAAGGCGTCATCACCGGCAGTATCCTGATTCTGGCAGTAAGCATCGACATGCTCTCACGCTTCCGTCTGCGTCAGAGTTAGTAAAATTACTAAGTTCGTTATACGCGAGTTCCCTGTTTACCGATGGGGAATCAAACAGTCAAGCAAACAGGTCAAAGAAAGGAGAACAGCATGTCAGAAAAAAAAGAAAATCAGGGAAGAGGTTTGTCCAGGCGTCAGTTTATGGGGTCTGCTGCGGCCGGATTGGGAGCGGCTGGTTTGGCTCTAAGCTTGGGAACGAGGGCAGCTCAAGCTGCGACAAATGAAACGTATGTCTGGCTGTGTGCGGTGACGTCGGTGGCATTTTGGATCGATGGTCGCAAAGGACTGGAAGCGGCTGGTGAAGCGCTGGGAGTCAAAACTGAATTCCTGGGGCCGGCTGAATACGATGCGGCCCAGCAACTCAAAATCCTGGAGGAGTTGATTGTTAAGAGACCCTCCGGGATTATGATATTTCCCGCCGACCAGCACGCCCTGATCGACCCCATGAAAAGAGCCATGAAAGCCGGCATCCCGGTGGTATGCGTTAACTCCGATGTGGCGGATAAATCGGCTCGTTACGGGTTTATCGGACCGGATAATAAAGGTGTCGGCATGGCCGGCGGCGAAATCGCCGCCAAACTGCTCAGCGGCAAGGGTAAAGTGGCCATAATGACCGTTCCGGGAATTGAGGTTCACGAGAGCCGGACCGCCGGTTACAAAGAAGCTTTTGCCAAATACGCCGGCATAAACATTGTCGACATTGTAAACGACAAATCCGATCCGGCGTACGGCGTTACGGTGGCAAACGGTCTTATTCAGGCCCATCCCGATCTTGATATGATTGTCGGCACGGATGCTACCGCCGGTGCCGCCATTGCACGTGCTCTGAAAGAGACCGGCAAAGCCGGTAAAATAAAGGTAGTGGCGATGGACCGGGATGACGACATGCTGCCCTATGTCAAGGACGGCACCATCAGTGCGACCCTGGCCCAAAGAAGCACCCTGGAAGAATGGCTGGCCACCCATTACCTTTATTGGCTCAACCATAATACGGTACCGGCCTTTGATGACTGGCGCAAGGTCGATGCGCCGCAGATACCGCCCTATACCGATGTTGGCGTAACCATTGTTACCAAAGACAATGTGGACCATTATTTCCACAAATAAAAGACCGATAATCAATGAGGCAGGAAGGTCCGGAGGACGGCAGGTGGTAAGTGGCCACTTTCGTTTCCGGACCCATTTCTGCGGTCTTTTATGTATTGAACATTTTTCAAGTTGCAGAAATTCCGAGACGTTTGATTATGCCCACAAATCCCAAAGATTTATTTCATCAGTATAAACCGGAGACCCTGTTTAGTCTGTCCGGGCAAACAGCGATGATCATCGGTGTCGGGGGACTCGGACAAGAGGCTGCCATTGGATTGTGCGCGGCAGGAGCCGAAGTCGCGGTAGCTGATATCGACTCAAACCGCGCCGCGGCGGTTGCCGCAAGAATCAGGCGGGCCGGCGGAAATGCGAAACCATATGCGGTAGATGTGACCCGCAAGGAGTCTGTCACGAATCTGGTCGCCAGTGTTATCCGCGACCTGGGTCGTATCCATTCGGCGGTTATCTCTTTCGGAATCACCCGACGCGGTCTGCCCGAAGAATTCGATGAATCCGACTGGAGAAACATCATCGAGGTCAACCTCAATGGGTCCTTTTTGTGCTGCCAGGCCATCGGCCGCCATATGTTAACCCAGGGAGGCGGTTCGATTGTCCTTTTCTCGTCGATTGCCGGTCAGGTCGGCCTTAAAAATTCTCCGGCCTACGCCGCGTCCAAAGGCGGGGTCGATCAAATCACCAGAACCTTTGCCATTCAATGGGCGGACCGGCAGGTGAGAGTGAATGCCATCGCCCCTTCGTATTTTGAAACCGAAATGGTCGCCCGAAATGATGATCCTGAGCTTGCCGAGCTTTTCAGAAAGCGGTTGGAACTGGTGCCCATGGCCCGCATGGGTCGGCCCTCGGAACTGGTCGGCGCTATTATTTTTTTGGCTTCGCCGGCGTCCAGTATGGTCACCGGCGCCATTCTCCCCATCGATGGCGGTTATTTGGCCCAGTAATTACTCCGCCCTAAAAAATGGAACGACTTGGTATAGAGGAACGTATTGACCGGCTTGAAGTTGGTGATTTTTTCGATGCGGGTCAGGCGGATTAATTAATTTAATTTATTAAAAATGGCCATAGGAAACCGAATGCAGGATTGTTTCTGGAGCTGTGTGTTAGGAGAAGAAGATGACACAGAAAGAAGATTTAGGCAAATATCCGCAAGCGGGCGGTGTTTTTCGATTTAAGCCCGGCGTAGGCAACCTGCCATGTTATGAATTTAAGAACTGATTTAGGATATACCAAACATAGATTGGACCGGCATCACTTCGTGTGAAACTTCATTGAATGACCAAGGATGATTGACGAATTTATGAAAATAATAAGAGAGGGAAATCATGAAAGGGTTTTTCAATCGATTATTGCAAATAAACCTGGAGCAAAAACAATATCAAATCCAACCGCTTCAGGATAAACTGTTGGCCAAGACGCTCGGGGGCAAGGGCTTGGCGTCTCATATTTTGCTGGCAGAAAATCCCCCGCAGGTCGATCCATTGTGCCCTGAGAACCGATTGATTTTCGCCCTGGGGCCGGTTAGCGGTACAACCGTGTGGGGGGAGTGCCGTTATGGTGTTTTCACGAAATCACCACACACCGGGTTTTATTCCGAATCCTATGCCGGCGGCAAGACGCCGGATTTCATGGCCAAGACCGGATTTGATGCTTTTGTTTTACAAGGTGCATCAGATCAGCCGGTGTGGATTGAAATTGCTGATAACACGGTCACATTCCATGATGCCGCTGACCTGTGGGGAAAGGAGACCTACGGGACCGAAGACCGGATTAAAAATTGGATCAAAGAAAATCGCCCGCAGGCCGGCGGGTGCGGTGTCGTGTGCATTGGCCCGGCCGGCGAGAATCTGGTTTCCTGTGCGGTGATTGAGAACGACAAATGGCGTTCGGCCGGCAGAACCGGCGTGGGTGCCGTGATGGGTTCGAAAAAGGTGAAAGCGATTGCGTTCCGGGGATCTGCCAAAAAAGAGGTCGCCGATGCACATGGGCTCAAATCCTTTAATAAAGCATTTGCCGGGGAATGGATCGACAGCCCGGCGGCATTGGCCTATAAGTCGAACGGTACAGCCATGATGGTCGACATCGTCAACAGTGCACAGGCGTTTCCGACACGCTATTGGAAGCGTTGGTGTCATTGGTGACCGGTCTTAAAATAGACAAGAATGGGCTGCGATCGCTGGCGGGCGGCATATCGGACGAGGTCACGAAATACAATATCCAGGAAGGATTGACGGCTGAAGATGATATGCTGCCCCGTCGCTTCCATGAACAGGCCCTGCCGGAATCCGGCAAGGTGATCACCAGGGAAGACTATCAGATCATGTTGGGTGAATACTACCAATCAAGGGGGTGGAGTGAGAAAGGAGTCCCCAATTGAGATGTGCTCTAATTTGATTTCGCACCGGGCATTACAAGCCCGGCATTTTTAGGGATCCAGCACCTTGCTCATCTCTTCATTGGAAATCTCGTGGGCATCCTTATAGAGAAAACAGCGGACGGCACGCTGGCGTTGGATTTGATACAGCGGGGGCGGCGATGCAGGGCACAGGTTCGGAATCACCCTGGGACAGTCGGCTGCAAATTTACACCCCCTGCTGATACGATCCGACTCATGGCTTCTGAAGGCGGTAAGATGATGGGACCACCTCTTGGCCGGATCAGGCCGAGGGATGGATTCAACCAACAGCTGAGAATACGGATGTTTCGGATCTTTAATCACGTGGTCGATATCGCCGATTTCCGCTACCGTACCGCGATACAGCACGACAATATGATCACTGATCTGATAGGTCGTTGTAAGATCATGGCTGATATAAAGGATGGATATTCCAAACTCCTTGTTAAGCTTGCGCAAGCTCTGGAGAATCGTTGCCCGCAGCGACGCATCCACCATGGAAACCGGCTCATCAGCAAGGATTAAGCGCGGCTTTAAAAGAAACGCCCGCGCAACCATGACTCTCTGTCTCTGTCCGCCGCTGAGCTCCTGGGGAAAGCGGCCCAGTGTTTCATCAGGGTTGAGGCCAATGGCTTCCATGGCCTCCTCTATCATCTGTCGTGCTTTGGCTTTTGAATTGACAATTTGAAGCTTCTTTAGCGGGGTGTAGAGGGCATGGTCAATCTTGTAAAACGGGTTATAAGCGCCGAATGGATCCTGAAATACGGCCTGGACCTCTTTTCTAAATGTCATTTTCTCCCTGCGTGTAATGTGTTTCAGATCTTTTCCTCTGTATAGCACCTGGCCTTGAGTGGGATGAATGAAACCCATCAGCAGTCTGGCCAGCGTGGTCTTGCCACTCCCGCTCTCACCTGCAATGCCGATGATCGAGGCTGGATTTTCCTTGATAACCATGGATATGGCTTCCAGCGCCACCGTTTCTTTTTTGTGAAAAAGACCGCTGCCGCCGTAAGCTTTGGCGATGTTGCGAGCTTCAAGAAAATAGCTCATTGACTTACCCTGTCATGTTGAAGGCAGGCGACCCAACGGCCGGGTTCAGACTCGATCATTTCCGGGGCTTCAAGCGAACAGGTATCTTTGGTTATCGGACACCGGGGATGAAAAACACACCCCGGGGGCGGGTCTGATATCAGCGGCGGCAGCCCGGGTATGCCTTTGAATTCCCCCCTTTCTTCGAGTGTGGGGGGACAGGAAATCAGCAGTTGGGTATAGGGATGAAGGGGATTTTTAAATACCTTCTCAATGGGTCCGATTTCCATCAATTTTCCCGCGTACATGACACCAATGCGATCGGCAAACTGTGCCATGAGTCCCATATCGTGTCCCACCAATAGGATGGACAGGCCCAGGCTCTTTTGCATTTCACCCAGTGCAAGCATGATCTGCCTTTGGACCACAACATCCAAGGCGCTGGTCGGCTCATCCGCAATAATAATTTTGGGGTTCAGCGAAATCGCGATGGCCAGACAAACACGCTGCTTCATCCCCCCGCTTAATTCATGGGGATACATGTTCGCCACCTCTTTTTGCAGACCGACCTTCTCCAGAAGTTCATATACGCGATAGGCCAGATTTTTTTTTTGTTCCCTTCCGGTCGCATGATCGACGATGCCATCAACAATTTGTTCCTTGACCCGCAAAACCGGATTCAGTGAATCCATGGCCCCCTGAGGCACCAGGGCAATTTGTGCCAGGCGATGCGTTCGCAGTTGCACCGCGTCCATTTTGATAAGATCGATCCCGTTGAGCAACACTTCGCCGCCCGCCACATACGCCGGTGGCTTAGTGAGGCGCATAATTGCAAAGGCCAAGGTGGATTTGCCGGAACCCGACTCTCCCACCAGACCGAATCTCTCCCCGGTCTTCAGGCCAAAGGTAACCCTGTCCACCGCCTTCAGCGTCCCTTGCAGGGTCTGGTAGTAGACCCGTAGGTTTCGGATTTGAAGTATATCCACGTTGTTCAAATCGATCTCCTGAGCTTGGGGTTGGCGATCTCATCCAGTCCGGCGGTGAGCAGAAAGAGACCGACAAAAAGGGCGGCGATGATGATCACGGGGGGCAACCACCACCACCACATGCCTCGCAGCAACGCGCTGAAAGAGATTGCCCAGTAGATGGTCATGCCCAATGTGGGAAGGCTCTGGGGGCCTAGTCCCAGGGCCTCCAAGCCGATGGTGGCAAGGACGGCCGATGCAGTCGCAGACACAAAACCGGCTGCCAGATAGGGCAGAAGATTGGGCATGAGTTCCCTCACAATAATCTCTAGGTCGTTCATCCCGGATAGTTTGGCCATCGGCACATACCCACTTTCACGCATGGAGAGCACCTGTGCTCTGATCGTTCGCGTGGGAAGCATCCAGGATAAAGAGGCAACAATCAAAATCATGCTGTTTAACGATATCACTTCCACGGTCATGGCGGCAATGACGACCAAGACGGCCAGAGGGGGAATGGTAAGTAATATGTCTACTATCCCCATAATGAGGGTATCTAAAAGGCCTCGGTAATATCCCGTCAAAAAGCCGAGGATAATGGCCACGCAGACACCGATGCACCCTGCGACAAACCCGATTCTCAGCGTCAGCCCTGTCCCGACGATCATGACGGGCAGTAATTGTCTGCCGTTGCTATCCGTTCCCAATAAGTATTTCCAGGAAGGCGGCTGATCCGGCAGACCGGATATGGGCTCGGCCTTGGAGGGGCTGATCAGCATCGATCCAGCCAACCAAAAAAGTACCAGAAATAAAATGACGGCCAATCCGCCGACTGATTTGGGATTGCGCCGACCATAGCTCGCGACCCTAAAGATATGGTTTGTCATCGGTTTCATCCTGTGCCTCGATGATGGGTAATACGCGGATCAAGCAACGGATAGATCAAATCCACGATGAGCGTGCTGACAGCGATAATCAATATGATGATATATACGATGCCGCTGATGAGATTGTAATCGAACCCCGAAACCGCCTTGAGCAGCAGAGTTCCTAGACCCGGATATCCGAAGACCACTTCGACTAAAATGGCCCCGGAAATAACTTGCCCTAAAGCAATCGCCAAGGCTGTGACCTGAGGCAGAAGTACATTTCGAATGGCGTATCTGAAAAAGATACGGCTGCCCTTCAATCCTTTGGCTTCAGCAAAGGTGATGTAGTTCTCTTCAAGGCCGAGCACCATCAACCCGCGCATCTGGAGCGCCCAAAAACCGACACCGGCCAGAAATATAGCGATGCCGGGCAAAATGGAATGACGAAGAACATCCAGCAGAAAATCCAAAGAAAACTCGGGGAAAACGCCGATGGAATAGCCGCCTGAGAGCGGGAACCAGTGGCGGGTAAAGGCAAACAGGAAAAGAAGTACAAGCCCCAGCAGATAATACGGCACCGCCGAAAAAGTAAGGATAAAGGGAAGAAGATATTGCAAAAATTTTGGTGCTTTTGGCCAGGCCAGGAGGGCCCCACTCAGACTCCCTAGGAGAAATGCCATGATCGTGGCAACTCCGAAAAGGCAGATCGTCCATGGCAGGGCACCTGCGATCTGGTCGCGTACTTTAGCCGGGAAATAGGCCAGCGAATACCCAAAATCCAGATGAAGGACATCGTAGAGATAATTCAGGTACTGCTGCCACAGAGGCTTATCAAGGCCGAACTTGGCCTCCCAGGCCTTTTGCATCTCGTCCACCCCTTCGGTAAGAATGCCGGCAGCCGCAGCTGTTTGTCCCATTCTCTCCACAATGGGATTTCTTTCAGAGGCCAGTCTAGGGAGGATAAAAATGAGCGTCGCCGCTCCATAGACCACCAATACAAAGTAAATCAGTCGTTTGATGAAATAGGAGATGGTCATAGATACCCTTGGTTTATTCGCAATCTGATGAATACGATTAAGCTGGAATTTAAGGCGCTCGGTTCAAAAGCAACAGGGGCTGTTGGATTGCTGGCTGAAAACGCCATCTTGCAGGAGCTTGGTTGAGCAATAGGGGAGATCCCGGTTCGGTTCCCGGTGTACTTTTTTTCATCTTTTCTCATGAATAATGTCCGGATCCAACCCTCCCCAAGGGAGGGTTGGATGGGCTGAATTCGACGGTTGTTTACTGGGTGGGTTGGAGTCGCACCAGCATTAGCAGGAGAGTCTTGTGCCAATTGGCATCGTTGATGTATGGGTTGTCCACATTTGGCCAACCTTCCCAGTATGTGTAGTTGATCGGGTTTCGGTGGTAAAAGGAGACCAACGGTATATCCGGCAATTCCTTCAACCATATTTCCATGGCTTGGCGGAAAAGAACAAACATCTTGGGATCATCATGGGCGATGAGGTTCATTTCATCGACAATCGCATCATACTCCGGATTCGACCATCGATAGAAGGGAAAAGTGGCCTTGCCGGTGGGCGCATTGAAACGGCTGTGGTACAAATCCAGTGTTCGGTAGGGATCCCGAACGCTGGCGGCATGACCGAAAATAAAAGTCTTGGCGATTCCCTGGCTGATTCTGCTGTAGAAATCAGCTGGCATATGGTAGGATGCATCAAAGCCGGCCTTTCGTAGGTTCTCAACAACCGGCGGACAGATGCTTTGAAGCACCGGGAAGGTCGTGATGACGATCTTAAAAGGCTCGCCGTCCGGGCCCTCCCAGAATCCCCCGCTTCCCTTCTTGTATCCTTTTTTCTGCATGATTTCTTCGGTTTTCTTTGGATCGAATAAATTCGGATCGTATGTCTGAAACAGGTCCGAAATAGAATCGATATAGCGAACCAGGGAAGGAAATTCCGGAAATGTAACCCTTGTGGCCGATCCGAGTCCTTGCAACCCGTAAGTGACGACTTCGTCTCTGTTGATCGCATAGCTGATCGCCCAGCGAATCTCGCGATCGTCAAAGGGCGGCTCGCTGCAGTTGAACCCCATGCTCGTCGGCCACCAATCCAGATAACCATAAGGCGGTTTTTTATGGCTGAATGTGCTTACCTTGGAATTTTGATTTAACACCTTCTTGATGATTTCCGGCGACACGGTCAGACTGACATCCACCTCATTGTTGATCATCATTTGGGCATGCTTGGTCTCATCGAAGGCAGGCAGGAAAATCAAGCGTTCCACCTTGGGCATTGGCTGGAAACCCGTCTTGGCCGCCCACCATTCTTGGCGAAGGTCAAAAATAGTCTGATCCTTGGAGGAAAGGGCCAATTCATAGGGCCCCGTGACGATTGGCCAGCCCTTGGCCATATCGTAATTGGAAAAGGTCTTGGGGTCTTGGTCCTTCCAGATGTGTTCGGGCAGAATCCAAATACCGATATCCTGGTGATTGGTGAGGTAATTAAATAAAAAGCGCGGATTGGGCAAATTTAAGGTCACTTTGGCCGTCAGTTCATCGACGACCTCTGCATTCTTCGCCCATTTTTTAATTTCGGTGGCATATCTGAGTTCAGGAGCGTTATCCCGCAGCATGTTTAAGGTATAAACCACATCCCGGGCGGTAAAGGGCTTGCCGTCGCTCCACGTCACATTTGGCCGGATCTTGATGGTCAATTCCGTGAAATCGGCGTTGTACTGGTAGCTCTCTGCCAGCCAGGGGATCTCTTTGTCCTGCAGGTAGTTATAAAAAAACAGCGGTTCAAAGATAACCTGTGCGCCATGCGCGGAGATATGCCCGAGAAAATAAGGATTCATGGATTCGTAATCTGTGAATTGCTGAAGCGCCTCCCCACCTCCCCCGACACTGATAAATGTGCGGTTCCGCGGTACCTTTTTGAGCGCTGCCAGACCATCGCCTGCCAAAAGGAACTGGACTGCCGCTATCATTAAGGCAATCAAAACGATCATCGAAAATCTCATTTTCTTTTTCATACCAATCTCCTTTTTGCGTGTTATGGGTTATTCATCAACTATCACCCTATGGCCCAATCCTGAAATTGAGTTGCACTCCTGCCTAGACGGCCGGAAAATTATGCGTATCCTCTCCGCAGTGATCTAGACCCAGACTATCGGTTCTATATGCAGTTGCTTTTAAAACTGTCAATTGCCTCGATCCCCGCCAATACACCGATTTCATATTCGATTTCATAGCGCTCCCCTGGCTTGAGACGATGCAACCGATTGTTCTTGCCTGCTTCTAGTCTGCCTTCCGGAATACAATTCCCAGGTTCGATGGCAACCACATAGTCCTGCTGTCCCATCATTTTCCATTCGGTCACAAGGGGCAGTTGGGAAGGGTTAAACGTTAGATAAGCACCAAAGTTGATGGCTTCATTGATGATGCCGAACCATGCGCGTTCCTGTGCCATATCCAATTCATGTAAAAATAGGTTATATCGATAGTTCGGCGTCGGGGATTCAAATTTATCGTGGATACCGCTGGCTTTTTCTCCGTTCTGATTAATCCAGGGGCGAACCATCTTGGAAGAACAATATAGTTTTGAATTTTCACTCACCACCGGAAATCCAAAATTGACATGATAAAGGACCATAAAGGGAGATTCATTGTACCCTTCATTGCGAATGATATCATGAATAAAAAGCCTTGATTCGCCCATCTTGGTCGTGATGGTTCTGTGCAAAACCAGATTCTCTGCATAAATACTGGTTTCTCTCAGTGTCCCCTCGATTTTGATGACATATTCTTCATCCTGCCATGTCTCATGGATATTAACGGATTCGGCCGGCAAATGCGAAATACGACCATGAACCCCCAAGACCTCATCTCCGTCCACCCCGGGAGCTCCCACTTGCGTCAGGCCGCATGTGGTTACCAGTCCGCCCATAAAGGTCCGGTGAAATCCATACCCACCGTTCTCAAAATATTGGGGGGCAACGATGCCGTTTTTGCACATCCAAGCGATAGGCTTACCGCAAAACTCGGCATTCGCGATATCCATTCCCCGATCCGGGATAATCGTAAATCGAAAACCCGAGCCAGTCTTTACCTCAATTCCGTTTACACCCTCCGAGCGTCCCCCTTTAGATTCAAAAGGCGTCGCTCCGGCGATCTGGCTAATGTGCCCGACATATGGAAGCAAGTCTTCTTTTGACTTATCCAGAAACACGTCAATACCCTCCTGATATCCATAAGCGATCTATTTCAGCGAAGCCGGCCAACCATCCTGTGGGAAAATGCCGCTCGTCACCTTTTAGCGCCACCTCAGCTTAAAAATTTTCCAACTCTGCAGCGATCCAGTCAAGGCTCAGGTCATATAATTTACCTTTTGATGGAATACCGGTTTCTCCATCCCAGCCGTTCATCTCATAATAGAGCTTTTTTCCCCGGACAAAATCATTTTCCGGAATTGCCGATCCTTCCTGGCTGCCGCCTTTTAACGGCTCGAACAAACGCTCGGGAAGGTCATCATCGTCGGCGGTCAATCCGTGTTTGAGATTGAAAAGACGGGCCATGGTTACACCGCGTTCGCCGGCCTTCATAATTTCCCAAAAACTCATATTCCATCCGGTCACGGATTGCACAATCTTGGTGATCTCATCGAATGTGGTAATACGAACCGGTGCGGTTGTGAACAGACAGATACACAACACGTCCAGAAATCCGAAGTGATGTTGCAGATAGTAAAACAATCTGACCTTATCTTCAGCGGCCGAAAGGCTCGGGACAGGCTGCAGGATTCCCAACGGAAATACCTGTTGCATAAAAAATGACGAGGCATCCGCTTCATGGGTGTAACCTGTCAGGTTTGGATCAAATGCCCCGTCGTGTTCTCCTTGAAGATGATCTGCACCTGTCGGCGAAAGAGAAAAATGATAAGCCAATCCCATTTTGCTTCTCGGCTCGTGCATGGCGAATTCCTGTTTCTTGACCGACATGCTGTATTTCTGGGTTCCTCTCCCGATTTTTTGGGCTGCTCGCGCAGAACCCTCGGCCAGAAGATCACCAAAACCCTCGCGGTCGGCGATCATTTTCACGAGTCGCAGCATGATTTCATGGTCACCGAATTTCGTTGTGAGCCCACCGGTATCCTCCAGCGTCAAGAGTCCTTTCTCGAAGCACTCCATCGTCCAGGCGATCGTCGCACCGGTTGATATGGTGTCCAAACCATAGGCATTGCAGAGCTCGTGCCCCTTGCACATGGCATAAACGTTGTCGCAACCTGCAATGGCGCTGAAGGCCGTCATCGTTTCAAATTCCGGTCCGCCATAGGCAGGATTAACCTTGTAAGGCTGTTCTGCTGCCACCACCCTTTTGCACCTTACCGTACAGGCATAACAGCGGTCGTGACCGGTCTCGAAATTAGCTTCAATTGCTTTATGATCGCAGTTGGATGCACCCTCGAAAACAGCCTGGGTCCAGTTGCGCGTCGGCAGCGCACCGCCGGCATTGGCATTGGCGAAATAGTTGGAGGTCCCATATTGGTTAAGTTGACGGGTGTCGGCATTTTTGGATACGCCGTCGGCAAAGTGCTTGGCAAATTCTTTAAGATATTCCGGATCGGCGATATCGTTACGATGACTTCCGCGACAGGCGATGGCTTTGAGGTTCTTGGATCCCATGACGGCGCCGAGACCGCAGCGGCCGGCGGTGTGCCTTCCCTGATCGACGACGCTGGCAAACCTCACGAGTTTTTCTCCGGCGGGACCGATCGCTAGCACCCGTATTCGCTGGTCCTTCTTTTCCTTGCGGATCTTTTCTGTACAATCGGCAGTTAGGGTCCCCCATAAATGTCGAGCATCACAAATCTCAGCGTGACCATCCTGAATCCACAGATATACCGGTTGCAACGCCCTGCCATGCACGATGACGGCATCAAAGCCGGACCATTTAAGCTCTGGCCCCCACCAACCGCCGGCCTGGGCCTCGCCGTAACCGTCGGTCAAGGGTGATTTGGCCGCCACGTTGAACCTGGAAAGACCGGGCACCGGGGCTCCGGTGATGACGCTGGGTGCAAATATCATTACATTTTCCGCACCCAAGGGATCCGCATCAGCGGGTATCTCTTTAAGGGCATAAAAGAGTGACAGATTGCGCCCACCCAGATAGGTGCGATACCAAGCGACATCATGTTGATCGATCCATGTTTCTGCTGTCGACAGGTTGACATGCAAAATTTTTCCATTGTAACCGTATGGCATTTTTTACACCCTCCAATGGTTTCTATTTGGGGACATATTTATATGCACTGGGATCGAATTGATTGATATTCGTATTAGCATACAATTTAGTTGTCAATATGTTTTTATTTCATTATAAAAATTTATTTATACCTGTATAAGTAATATATTTAAGTAGTTAAATTGGAATCGAAAAATTCGATTTTGTTGGGCCTGCAAAGG
>Ga0210365_10197875_pt1 | contig 15079 bp, 13 predicted proteins | sample S637metaT_FD_159655 | JGI IMG/M metagenome (GOLD analysis project Ga0210365, IMG submission 159655) | Metatranscriptome of estuarine sediment microbial communities from the Columbia River estuary, Washington, United States - S.637... | ecosystem: Environmental > Aquatic > Marine > Intertidal...
AAGGGTCGCTTCGGCCTGGGCCACCAGGGCTTTGTCGGCATCAACCCTGGCCCGGTAAGGTGACTGCTCGATAACATAAAGGAGTTCGCCGGCGCGGACATCGCTTCCTTCCTTGAAGTTGACCTGTTCAAGAAACCCCTCGACCCGGGCTCGCAGATCTACGCTCTGGATGGCCTCAATATGGCCAACGTATTCCGCCGGCGGATTGACATCCTGCTCGGTAACCAATGCCACCGTTACCAGCGGCGGCGGTCCGCCCGGGCTGGCAGGGCCGGCGATCACCATAACCGGAGAAACGATCATCAACAAAAGACCTAGAAAAAGGGCAACAGGCCTGCAACAGCGCTTAATGACATCCATTTTTAAGAGCCCCAACCACAGATACGTATAATCGGTGGATATCATAGCGGTTATCGTTTGAGGATAATTGAAGCTGAACCTCGTTTGCATCATTTCTGGTTCTCCTAACCCATCAGGGCGGATTAAGTTTTTATCGTTGTTGACAATAAACCATTTGACTATTTTAAATATGTATTTTAAATTGATATTTAAAACGGCACGATAATACAGTTAACCGGTTAATTCAAGTAAAAACTTTAAATCTCCATTTAATTTATTCCGGCTTCAGCTTTTGCAAGAAAGCTTAAGGAGGATATACCATGGCCCAGAGAGAAGATGGCAAGGAAACCCGCAACCGGCTGCTGAACGCAGCCTGTGAGGTATTCGCTGAAAAAGGCTATCGCAACGCCAAGGTGGCGGAGATCTGTCGCCGAGCCGATGCCAACGTGGCGGCTGTAAACTATTACTTTGGCGACAAAGGCAGTCTTTACACCGAAGCTTGGCGCCATGCTTTTAATAAATATGCAATCTCCGAATCGTCTGATTGGGTGCGTACTTCACCGGACGATCAACTGAAGGCCTACATCCAGACCCTTATGCATAATTTTATGGTAAAGGGCCAGCAGGGACACTTTACCCGCCTGTACATGATGGAACTGGCCAATCCCACAGGACTGATCCAAGACACTTGGCTCGACCTGATCGAACCCCGCCGGCAAAAACTACTCGGGATTATATGTAAAATTTTGGGCGTCGAAACTATCAATGAAACGGTCCTGTTCTGCGAAATGAGTATTATCAACCAGTGCCGTGCTCTCCTGACCATCAACCGCAATGATTTGGAGTACCTCCTGGACCAGTCACTTACCCCGGACTTGATCAAACGCCTGGCAGACCACATTGCCCGTTTTTCGCTTGCGGGCATTAGAGCCGTAAGTAATTCCAAGATCTGAGAAGGAAGAAATCCCATAAAATAATTTGACATCAACATTATAGTATAAAATAATTCATTAAAACAGCCCTTCCTATATGTTAGAAGTCCAATCAACTTATAACAATACCAAGGATATAGTGCCAGGGTAAGAGCACAAATATTGATCGTGGAAGATGACGCTATTGTCGCAATGGATTTTGAAACGCGTTTGAAAATTCTTGAATATTCCGTACCTGCAATTGTGGATATCGGCACGCAGCGTTTTGTCCTATTAAGCTGTCAGGGAATTAAGCATTTCAGGAACTGCGGTGGGAAGGAGATTGGGTTTAAGTCAGTCAACAGAAAGAAGTGCAGTACAAAGATGTGAGCGATTGGTTTCTGAGCACCATTTGTCTTTCAAAGATGAAAGAAACGCATAAATGCAGGGGCCTCTTCTCCCAGAACACCTGAAGACGAATATGTCCTGGATTACTTGGCAACTAACTGGGGATAGGAAAAGATCTCTTGATTTCAGAACATTTCCCGCCCAGTGGTTGATTTCTTTCTCTTGGCATTTGCGTAAACTGGCACTATCGAAAAAGGAGAGATTGAAATGTCGGAAGAGCATGAAAATACCACTTCGGCCACCGGTGGCTGCCTTTGCGGCAAAGTCCGTTTCGAAGTTTACGGCGAGCTGTTGACCGTCATCAATTGCCACTGCAGCAAGTGCCGCCGGTTTCATGGCAATGTCAGCGCCTATACGTCGACTCAGAGGGAAAACCTGGTCATGACCTGTGAAGACGGGCTCAAGTGGTACCGGTCCACTCAGGATGAAACCTCCAATGTGCACCGGGGATTTTGCAAAGAATGCGGCTCAAGTCTGTTCTGGGATCCAAGGGGAAAGAAGAACATCTCCATTGCCGCGGGAGCCCTGGATCCGCCCACCCATCTCAAGACGACCCGCCATGTCTGGGTCGATCAAAAGGGGGATTATTACGAGATCACCGATGCTTTGCCTCAGCACAAAGAAAAATTTGCGCGGGCAGACGGGGAGGACAAATGTTAATTCGGTATGCTATTCAAACGATTGTGAACCGTCGTCCGGATAGCCGAGATTAAAAAGAATATCATTACAGAGTATCGAATTGGAAATTCCATGTTTTTTAAGCCCGAACACCTGTTGGGAAAATCTCCGTTTCAGTCCAGCTATGATGCCGTGATTATCGGCGGGGGGCTCCACGGTCTTGCCACCGCCTATTATTTGGCAAAGAATCACGGGATCAATAATATCGCAGTCATTGAAAAACGCTACGTTGGTTTTGGCGGAGCCGGAAGGAATACCGCCATTGTGCGCGCTAACCAGCGCACCCAGGAAAATCTTCCCCTTTATCAAGAGGCTTTAACACTCTGGCCGCAGTTAACCAAAGAACTCGATTTTAACCTGATGTTTTATAATTGTGGAAACCTGAATTTGGCCCACAATGAAGCCGCTATGAAAGCAATGCGACTGCATGTTTCCTCCGGCCAGTTCCATGGAATCGACAGCAGGCTGCTGGATGCGAAAGAATGCAAAGCCCTGGTTCCGGCTCTGGATATCTCAGACCGACCCCGGCACCCTATTTTGGGGGCTATGTATCATCCACCCGGTGGAATTTTGAGGCATGATGCCGTGGTCTGGGGGCTTGCCAAAGCCTGCACAAAAATGGGTGTGCATATCCATCAGAAAACCGAGGTTACCGGCATCGGTGTGAGAAACGGAAAGGTCGATTTTGTTGAAACGGATCAAGGAAAGATTAAAACAAAAAAGGTGCTTAACGCGGCCGGAGCGTATTCAGCGGCACTGGCATACCGTATGTTGGATATTCGAATGCCGATCAGCGTGCTCACGATACAGGCCATGGTGACCCAACCTTTAAAACCGTTGCTGGATCATGTTGTTTCCTCGGGGGCATACCATGTCTATGCCAATCAGACACTCAAAGGTGAAATCGCCACCGGCGCTCATATGGATCCCTGGCCCAATTATACCAATCAAAACACGGCACATTACATTAAACACCAGGCCGAGGCACTGACGGAGTTTTTACCCTGCTTAAAAGGGGTGAAATTCATGCGAATCTGGGGGGGACTGGCGGATATGACTCCGGATATGGCGCCCATTATCGACGGCAATGATCCTGTCGAAGGATATTATGTCGATTGCGGATGGGGATACTTCGGGTTCAAATCTTCGACGGTCACCGGAAAGTATATGGCCCAGTTCATGGCAACCGAGCAATGTCCGTCGATACTTAAACCGTTTACCGTGCGGCGTTTTGTAGAACACCGGCTCATGGGTGAAACCGCGGCATTGGTAGAGTATAGCCCGGATAACTAAGGAAATTCAGAAATGGCGTTAGTAATCACTTGCCCCATATGCGGAAAACGAAGCGGTTATGAATTCCGCTACGGCGGCGAGGACAAAGGTCCCAGACCTGATGAAGATAGTCTTACACCGGAAAAATGGTTTGATTATACCCATTTGAATACCTGTATTGCCGGGATTCAAAAAGAGTGGTGGTGCCATCGTGACGGATGCGGCACTTGGTTTACGATTTACCGGGACACAAGGACGCTTACAGACGTCTGCCTGCCCGCTGAAGACGAGCATGAGGATGAATGATGAACAGGCTGAGCAAATTGCCGACTTGCCGTATCCGTCCTGAGAAAAAGGTTTCTATCACATACAGGGGCAAAACCTATGAAGGGTATGAGGGCGATACCGTCGCCGGCCTGCTGTATGCCAATGGTATCCGTATATTTTCCCGGAGTCTCAAATACCACCGTCCTCGAGGATTATACAGCCTGGACGGTGAATGCAGCAACACTACAATGGCGATTGACGGCATTCCCAACGTGCGAGCCGAAACGACTCCGGCCAGGCAAGGAATGACGGTTAAAGCACAGAACGTGGTGGGTTCGCCTGAGTTCGATCTCATGGGCATAATGGATAAATTCAGTTGGGCCATGCCGGCAGGGTTTTTTTATCATATGTTTCACAAACCGCCGAGCTTGTGGCCTCTGGCGCTAAAACGGATCAGAAAAATGGCAGGCCTCGGGACGCTTAAACATGATTTCGTCATGCAGGGCGGATTTGATGAAATTTATCCGCATTCGGACCTTTGTGTTATCGGTGGAGGACCGGCGGGTATGTCGGCTGCCCTGGCCGCCGCCGAACAGGGACTGCAGGTTATTTTAATAGAATCCAGACCCTGGCTGGGCGGGTTTTTTGACTACAGGCCGGAAAAATATCTTGAAGGATTTTCCCTTTATGAAAGGGCCGGTGAACTTTCTCAACAGGTTGTGGAAAACAACAATATCAGGATTTTCTTACAGACGGCTGCTGTCGGTATTTACCCGGATAATCTGATTACCGCTTTTCAAGTCGGTGGACAGCCTGATGCCTATAAAGAAAGATATATCGAAATCCGGGCAAAAAGCCTGGTCGTTGCCACCGGGTGCATAGAACGCCCCTTGTTGTTTGAGAACAATGAACGACCCGGCGTCATGCAGGTCGGATGCGCCCACAGGCTTGCCAGAACCTGGGGAATTCTTCCCGGAAAAAATGCCGTATTTTGTACCGGCCACGATCTCGGTCTGGAAGCAGCCCTCGACCTGTCCGATCTCGGAATGGAGGTGCTCGGCGTAGCCGATATTCGTGAAGACGGTCAGGATCCGGAGCTGGTGGCTGAATTGAAAAAAAGAAACATTCCTTTTTACAGGGGATGGGTCGCTTCGAAAGTGCATGGTAAAAAAGCGGTCACAAAGGTTACGATTAGCACCATCACCGGAACCCACCGCAGGAATATACCCTGTGAGGTACTGGTGGCCTCGGCAGGATTAACACCGTCTACCGGACTTCTGAGCATCGCTCAGAGCAAGCTGTCCTACGATAACCATACCGGGTTTTTTCTACCGATTAACATGCCGGAGAGGATGCACGCTGCCGGGAGAATGCTTGGATTTCATCATCCGTCGAGCATCGAAACCTCGGGCCGGCTGGCAGGCCTAAACGCGGCTGCGGATTGCGACGCAACCGCCAACGGATTAAGAAAGGAAGCCGAAGATCAACTGGCAGCACTCCCCGGGCCGCAACGCGGTTCGAAGTTTGTGAGCGCTCCGGCCAGGGCCGGAAAAGCGTTCATATGCTTTGACGAAGATGCTACGCTCCAAAATATCGATCAAGCCGTCTCCATCGGATTTGAGATGCCGGAGCTCATTAAACGCTTTACTGCCGCCGGAACCGGTCCGGGACAGGGAGGCGTTCCCGGACATAATCTTCCATTATATGTCGCTCAATCCCACATGCCGGCAAGCGATCCTCCATCACCGACCACGGTGAGACCGCCGATGGTTCCGGTGCTTCTGGCAACCTATGCCGGAAAAAATCTTGATATGATCAAACGGACACCTGTCCATGACCTGCAAGTATCGATTGGCGGAAAAATGGAACGTATCGGTGTCTGGCGCCGGGCCCGATGTTTTTCCCCTGGCAAAAGTATCAGGGAGGAAATTGAAGCGGTGCGAACCAATGTTGGCTTATTGGATGCTTCCACACTCGGCAAATTCCGTATTCACGGACCAGACGCCTTAAAGGCGCTCCAGAGGGTATATGCGGGAGACATGAGCAATATTGCCGAGGGCAAGGTGAAGTATTCCGCCATGTGCAATGATGACGGCTGTTTGATCGACGACGGCGTAGTCGTTCAAAAAGGGGAAAATGACTATTACTTTACCACATCGACCGCCCGTGCCGGTGCTACGATTGAATGGATTGGTTTTCACACCCGCTATGACGGCTGGGATTTTCATCTGGTCAATCTGACCGATGCTTTCGGCGTCATTAATCTGGCAGGCCCCAAAGCGCGCGAGGTTTTCGAAAAAATAACCGCTTCGGATGTTTCCGATAAGGCCTTTCCGTATGCCGGCTACCAAGAGCTTTTGATACTCGATACCATACCCGTGCGTGTGATGCGTCTGGGGTTTGTGGGCGAACTTTCATTCGAGCTTCATGTACCCGCATCGTTTATGACCACGGTTTGGGAGATTTTAGAAGATGCCGGCAAGCCCCTGGGCATTCGAAATTTCGGGCTGGAAGCTCAAAACATCCTTCGAATGGAAAAAGGCCACCTGATCATTGGGTCCGAATCCGAGCAGCGCACCACGCTGCATGATCTAGGACTTGGATTTCTCTGGCACAGAAACAAGACGGAAGCCAAAACAGTGGGTGCGGCAGCGTTGAAACATACCGAACATCAAAAGGGACGCTTGAAGCTGGTGGGATTTAAGATGGAAGATTCTGCATCAAAACCACCGGGAGACGGTTCCATCATAGTTGAAGAAAAAATTCGCGGTTATGTCTGCACCGCCCGATACAGCCATACGTTAAAAGCGTCCGTGGGGATGGCCCTTGTGGAAGATCGTCTGTCGCCGGTGGGTAAGCGATTGGCAATATATGAAGATGATTGCAATGGAAAGCTGACGTACGCGAAGGTTGTGCCGATGCCTTTTTATGATCCCGAGGGTGAGCGTTTGAGAATGTAACCTAAATAACATGGATGAATATAAGAGAAAATGAATGAGTTGCGAAGACATTCTCCGGTTTCATTTGAGGTGCAGCCGGTTAAAAAAGAAAAGCGAGGCCATTGGAGCGTTGCATTAAAATATCCCGATGAAGGCGAAGGGCCTCATCTGATTGATTTGAGCCACAAACCGAAATGGGATGTTCAAAGTTCAGCGATTGATACCATTCAGCCCTTTGGTGTTGAAATACCGAAAACGCCGGGCCGGTGTACACTGGCGCACGGTATCATGGCCTGCCGACTGAACGCGACACAGGCGCGGGTATTAATCCTTGGACAAGAGGAAAATGATCCGCCGAACACCTCCGAATTTACGGATATCACAGAGGGCTACCTGCTGCTCGCCCTAGCGGGGCCGAATCTGTTTTCCATTACGGAAAAGTTAACGTCGCTGGACCTTCAAGATCCGAAAAAACCTCCACCCTACCTGTTCCAAGGACCTTTTGCTCACGTCCCCTGTCAGGTCGTGGTGATCAAAAGGGAAACAGACAATGGCCTTTTGCTTCTGAGCTGTTCGAGAGGATATGCAAGGGATATGGCGGATGCGGTGCTTGCCGCCGGAAAGGAGGCGGGTTTAAGGCCGGCAGGTGAAACGGCTATTAATCTTCGATTGGCGCATCTTAAAAAATAATCAACGTTGATGAGGTTCTATCACCAAAGAGATAGGAAAGCATTTCATGAATTCAGAACAAATTGAGCAGTCGACAGGCTTGTTCGGCAAACAAACCGTTGAGATGTTGATGCAGGTTCATCAGGATGCCTTGTGGATGTTGGAAAATATCGGTGTGGGATGCCGGCAGCCCGATATTCAGAACGTATTCCAGAAATTTGAAGATAAAGGGCAGGCCATTGTGTACGAAGACCGGATTTATCTTACAACCGGGTTGGTGGAGCACTGTCTTTCATCGGTTCCCGGCGTGACCGACTTTTTTGTTCCCCGGAACAGTTTTTTTATCGGCGGTACAGCGCCATATGTATACGATGATCTCGCCGGATGCGGCGGCGTCATTCCGACTGCCGAACATGTGGTGAGCATCGCCCGGATCGCGGAAGAAAACCGGGTTGTTGCAGGCATGGGAAGAGGGGTAAAGCTTAAAGACGAAATCGAACAAATGAATATCATGAAGGAACACTGCACCAAACCGCTTTATTTCGCGGTAACCTCGGATGCCGCGCTTGCCAGAGCCAAGGAGATTCACGCTGAGAGGGGCAAAATCATGATCGTTTTCTGTCTGACCCGACCCATTCTGGAAGTCAATGACAACTTTTCGGATTATTTTGTCAAAGTGGTTCAGGCGGGTTTGCCCGTATTTATTTCGGCCATGCCCATGGCCGGTATCAGCGCGCCGTATTGCTACAACGGAGTCCTGACCGTCACTCATGCCGAAGTACTTTTCGGCATCTGTGCATCCCAGTTGCTCAATCCGGGAACTACGGCGATTCACGCCGGCTTCCCCACCATCGCCGAGCCCCGCCTCGACTACAATCCCAACTATGGCCTGAAAAGTCATTATTTGTTGAATATTCTCATGGCGCATCTAAATCTCATGCTCGATCTGCCGACCTTCCAAAGCGGGGCGACCACCAACGAGGAACACCCCACACGACGGGCATTCGAAGACGCAAGAATCGGTCAGGCCCTTGCATTGAAATTCGGTTTCCATATGATCCGGCATGCGTTCGGATTTCTACGCCACCTGGTTGATTTTTCCTTTGCCAAATTAAAAACCGCCATTCAGATTGCCGAAGAAGTCAAGCCGGAAGAAGCACCAGAGATAGAGATGCCCGTGTATGACGAACGTGGAATGGAATCGATCCGGCGCGTCGGTCTGGGAATGTATATGGACGATTCGCTGACCACTGCCAATATTGGAAAAGTCTTTGTGGAATAGCCGATGAGACGGATGAAATCGATCAGTAAAATAGAAAAGTCGGCATTTCCGAAATGCTTCCCCTGATGCCGCGATGGGTCAAGGTTTTAATGAACAATCCTGCGGCAAGCTGCGGGAAATTATCAAGTTAAAAATGAATGCTTCAAAAATTTTTGAATTGAATTAAATGCTTGACTCTGAAAACCGAACAACGTTTAATGGAAACAAAAGCCGTCTGGAGAATCTCGAGCTGTTGGATCAGATCCACCGAGACGCGCTGTGGGTTTTAGAAGAAGCGAGAGTCAAATGCGATTCGTCCGAAGTCCGTCGAATATTCAAAGCGACCGGCTCGGTCGCTTTAGATGAATCGATCGGCTATTTGTATGTTCTGGCGCCCTTTGTAGAACAAGCCCTTGCCACTGCCCCCAAGCGAGATCATTATTGGATCCCGAGAAACTCCTTCGGCGTGAGAGGAACCGCCCCTTTTGTCTTTGATGACCTCACAAAAGTTGGGGCCCATCCCACGGTCAAGCATTCGATCCGGGTTATGAAAAAAACGCAGGATGTGTTGAGACATTACAAAGATGCACGATAACGGTTTTTAATTTCATACAAGAAACGATTTGCGCTTATCTACTGACAAGGAGGGTAGAAAATGGAAGTCTCCATATGCCCGAGTTGTAAAAAAGAGATCCCTGAGGACTCAAGATTTTGCAGCCACTGCGCCAATCCGGTCGTATCTGTTCTTTACCAGACCATTTTCAGTTGGCAATGGGCTGACAAGATTATTCTTTTTTCGATTGTCCTTATTTTTATCGGGTTTTTTCAACCCTGGTTTCCCGGCAGCATTCTTTCTGAAGACAACCCCATATCCGCCTACGGGATGCTGCTCAACGTCAATGACCTGGATATTGACTTTTTGGAAAGTTACAATATTTTGCGGATGGCATTGATGGTACCCATTTTGACCCTGGCGCTCTTTTTGCTGGCCTATTTTCGCCCGGTTTTGGAAAAATCGGTCTTCATGCCCATATTTCTGCTTATCGTTATATGTGCGTCAATTATTCCGACTCTTTTTAAAACAACAGGTACTTTTTTCGGGATTATCCTGACGCTGGTTCTTTTGACCGGAATCGCACTTTATTACCGAAGCGCTTTTCGCAGAGGGCGTCTCGGTTCCGCAAGCCTTTTCATCCTTCTGATGTTTATTTGCATATCTGTCTTTATTTATCAGTTAGACCTTGTGCAAGCGTTCTATCTTAAAGCCGAAAAGCTGCGTATCAGTGAAACCTTTGGGTTCTGGACCACCTGGGTCCTTTGCGGGATACTGATTTTAAACATTGTGTTAAATGCCCTGAAAACCGTTGAGGACTTCTGGCTAATGGTCTGCGGTGTCATTCTCTCGCTTGTCGGCTACCACGCCTTTGTTAATCCGTTATTTCTTTCCGGTCCCTTTGCCTTTTTCGCAGACAATCTCAGGGTCGCCGGCATTCATACCGCAACCCATATCCAGATGGTTTCCATTGCCCTGGTGATCGCCATATCTACCGGCGTTCCCATCGGTATATATATTACCCGGAATCCGACGGCGGCCAATATTGTTTTGTACGTCGCCAGCATTACGATTACGATTCCGAGTATTGCCCTGTTCGGTTTCATGATGCCCATCTTGTCTTCGATTGACAGATACTGGGATGCGGTCAACGGTATCGGAATCGGAAAAGTGCCTGCCATAATCGCCCTGGCCCTTTATTCCCAGCTGCCGATCATTCGAAACACCTACATTGCCATTAAAAATGTCGATCCTGCAACTATCGAGGCCGGCCGGGGTATGGGAATGACCCGATTTCAACTGCTCAAACAATTACAGCTTCCCCTTGCGGCGCCCATAATTATGGCCGGTGTAAGGACCGCAGTGGTGATGAGCATTGCTATCGCAGCAATTGCAGCCTATATCGGCGCAGGGGGGCTGGGTCTGTTTGTCAGTGAAGGCCTGCAAATGGCAACCAATGATTCGGTCATTGCAGGCGCCGTCAGCATGGGTCTGTTGGCGATTGTGGCGGATATCCTTTTGGAGAAAACAGAACAATGGATTACACCGACAGGACTGAAAATCAAACGCTAACCCATTTTGCCAACCATGCAGCAAAAGGGAGTAAATTATGGGAATTATGTTGAGTTTACAGAAAGTGACAAAGATCTATCCCGGCGCAGAAAAAATTAAGGCTATAGACGAACTCTCCTTTGATTTGGAGGAAGGAGAGATTTGCACGCTGGTGGGACCGTCGGGCTGTGGCAAGACCACGGCCATGAAAATGATAAACCGCCTGATCCCCATGACCAGCGGGAAAATTTTAATTGACGATCAGAACATCGACCGGATGGATACCATCGAATTGCGCCGCAATATCGGGTATGTAATCCAGAATATCGGTCTTTTTCCCAATATGACCATCGCGGAAAATATTGCCATTGTACCTAAATTGAAAGGTTGGGATAGGGGCCGGATTACCGAGAAGGTTGAAAGTTTGCTGGATATGATCAAACTTCCGCCGGAAGAGTTTATGGGCCGTTATCCCAAGGAACTCTCCGGCGGCCAGCAGCAACGCATCGGCGTTGCGCGGGCCATGGCTGTTGATCCGCCGATCATGCTGATGGATGAACCCTTCGGTGCCATTGATCCTATCAACAGGGAACATCTTCAGAACGAATTTTTAAGGATACAGGAAAAGGTTAAAAAAACGATTGTTTTTGTCACCCACGACATTGATGAAGCCATAAAGATGGGAGACAAGATCTGTCTTCTCAAAGCCGGAAAACTGGTTCAGTTCGCCGCCCCTGAAACATTGCTCACCCAGCCGGCCAATGATTTTGTCCGGGATTTTGTGGGCGGCGATCGGACGTTGAAGCGGCTTAACCTCCTCAAGATTAAGTCTGCCATGCAACCGAACCCGCCGACCATCATGCAGGATGAATCTCCGGAGAAGGCCAAAGAGATGATGTCCCAACTCCGGACGGATCAGCTCATCGTCGTAGATAAAGAAAACCGGCTGATCGGATATGTTGACCCGGAAGCCCTGGCCAAGAAATCCGAAACAGTAGGTGAAGTCGCGCAGTCGACGGACGCATTTTTGTCCATGAATTCAAGCCTTAAAGACGGACTCTCAGAAATATTCACCCATGATTTGGGTTTCATTGTCGCGGTGGATGACGACGGAAAGGTTCACGGAACATTGAATGAAAAAGACATTAAAGCCGTTTTGAGGAAATAGAACTATGGAACCCAAGGTATTTTATCCTTTTTTGAAAAAGCTAATTCCTATGGCGATTACCGCGCTCATCGTTCTATGGCTCTATAAATATTACGGGGCCTTGGAATATACTTTCAAAAATATGCCTGAATTTATCCGGCTCACCTGGGAGCACCTTCTTCTGGTCGTGATCAGTTTAGCAGCGGCGGCAACCGTGGGTGTGGGCCTCGGAATCATCATGACCCGAAAAGGGTTTAAAACCTTCGGACCGGCGATTATGACCCTCGTGAATATCTGGCAAAGTGTTCCGTCCCTTGGCGTTATTGCCCTGGCCTATGGTATTCTACCGGTTTTCGGTCTTTCCGGAATCGGTGCTGTCCCCGCCCTGATCGCACTTTTTTTTCACGCTGTTGCCCCGATTGTTCGAAACACGTATGCCGGCATCCAATCCGTAAGCAAGGATGTCATTGAGGCTGCGGACGGTATGGGGATGACCCCCAGGCAAATCCTGTTCAGGATCGAACTTCCCAATGCACTGCCCGTTATTATGGGAGGTATCAGAACATCCACTGCAATTATCGTCGGTACGGCGCCGCTGGCCTTTTTGATCGGCGGCGGCGGTCTTGGTTTCTGGATATTTACAGGCATTGCCCTGATGGATATGGGGATTATGATGGCCGGCGCGGTCCCGGTGGCCCTGATCGCCATGGCTTTCGATTTCCTTTTTGCTAGGTTGGAGAAAATTGTTGTCAGTCCAGGTATTCGGGCAGAAGCATACCAGGCCGTATGATGCGGCCATGGAACCTCGTTTGCTCCGCTGATCATAGAGGGTTTCGTAGTGGAGCGGAGGATTTGGGAATTTAGGAATTTGTGGATTAATATCTGAATATAGATTCAATTCCATAATCCATAAATTCGGTACTATAATCTTTAAACAGGAAAAGGAGGAAGTATGAAAAAATTTTTTATTTTTTTGGTGGCCTTAAGCTTTATAGCTGTTCCTTTGAATGTGTTTGCGGGCGATCCGGTCAATGTCGCTTCAAAAGGCTTTACGGAACAGGTTATCCTGGGTAAGATCATGGTGACTCTACTGACAGATCGGGGAATACCGGTCAAAGACCGAACTTCCCTTGGGGGGACCAATGTCTGCCGCGAAGCTTTGGAACAGGGGCAGATTGATGTATACATGGAATATACCGGAACCGCGTGGATGACGTTTTTCAAGAAAAAAGAGGTGGTTCGCGATCCTATGGGGCTTTTTGAAAAGGTAGCAGCCGTTGACGCGAAAAACGGTCTCGTGTGGCTCAAGCCGGCACAGTTTAACAATACCTATGCCATTGTTATGTCGGCTGAAAAGGCAGATCAAATGGGGATCAAGACACTGTCGGATTGGGCTGCCTGGTCAAAAAAGAACCCCGGGAAGATGTCCCTCGCGTCCAACGCAGAGTTCTATTCCAGGGCGGATGGCTTTAAAGGAATGATGGAATTTTACGGCTTGACATTCGGAAAAGAAATTCCGGACGCAAACGTTAAAAAAATGGAGACACCCCTGTGTAAAAAAGCGGTGCGCGACAACCAAGTGCTGAGCGGCATGGCGTTTGCCACCGATGGGGAAATCAAAGACTATAACCAGACAGTACTGACAGATGACAAGAACTATTTCCCAATTTACAACCCGGCGCCGGTGGTCCGGAAAGCGGTACTGGATCAATATCCCAATATCAAATTCATTTTAGGCGAAATTGGTCCATCTCTGGACACGGCCACCATGACTCGGCTGAATTACCGTGTAAACGTCAACGGAGAGAAACCGGAAGCGGTGGCAAAAAGCTGGTTAACGGGCGTGGGGCTTATTGTCAAAAAGAAGAAATAAAATCGCTCAAGTGCGATTTTATATAACGCGGTTTCGCCGCTCTGATACAGAATATAAGTGGTCTGCCGGTATTTTATTGTTTTCATCGTTCATTGCGGCTGAAAGTTCTGGATGGTAATGTAAATGTTAAATGTTAGTGGTGGGTGGTGAGTTATAAACAAACCCGACTGACCACCGACCACTTCCTTAAAAAAAGACAATAAAATCGTGTTAACGTTTTTATTTCAATACCGAACCAACCCGAAAAAACGCTTGAATGCGCCTATGATTTTTCGAAAAGGCCCACTGTATTTCCAGGCGTAGGCTTCTACCAGGTCTTCAGCTTCCTTATCTTCTGCAAATTCTTCTATTAATTTGCGCCTGTTTTTGATTACCCACAGATAGAAGTCCGTTTCTGTCCTGTGACGAAACCGTTTTATTATTCCATTTTTACGTATGGCTGATACAAATGGTTCATACAGCCTGTCGTACCAGGAACAGGCTGCCTCGGAAATAGGAATCTCTACGGCATTTGTTTTTTCCAGGTAGTATTTGTGGGCCTGAATGTGTTCCATGAGGATGTTATATCCGCCTAATAGCGTTAACTGGAAATCTGAATGTGGACGGTTTTTGCGCAGCTGGGTTTCTTTTAAAAATTGATGATATGTTTCCTGAATGGCCAGTTTGTCCAGATCCGTATCTTTTTCCAAAGGGACATCACATTCATATTCGTAGACCTGAGCTTCAATATATCTGCTGCCTTTGGTGCGGGCTACTGAGACTCTGTGATGACCGTCTTTGACAAAATAGGCGTTACCCACTTTATACAATTCCACCGGAGGAAGATCTTTTTTAGAATACCGGGCCTGATTCACTTTTTTCCAGCGATCCCGAAGGTCTTCCTGAAGGGGCAGAAAATGTCGGGTAAAACTTCGATAGCGGCCTTCACTTCCAACAATATTCTCGATGGGGACCGCCTGTATTCCCATATTTTTTGCAAACCAAATCTCGAGCTTGTCCTTTACCAACTCAAATGGGAGAAGCCGGTGGGCTTTGCGAAAAAGAAACCCTTTGAGTTCTTCTTTGAAGGCGGTATACATTGCGCTGTCAAAATCGATATCGAGCTGGTGTTCCTCCTTTGCGCGCCGGGTCGTTTTGTCTTCAAATAATGTCATTTTCAATTTCCAAAATTTTATAGTGATTGGTATTTATCACTGTTGTAGACCGATAAT
>Ga0210365_10015271_pt1 | contig 14945 bp, 12 predicted proteins | sample S637metaT_FD_159655 | JGI IMG/M metagenome (GOLD analysis project Ga0210365, IMG submission 159655) | Metatranscriptome of estuarine sediment microbial communities from the Columbia River estuary, Washington, United States - S.637... | ecosystem: Environmental > Aquatic > Marine > Intertidal...
TATTCCAATATTCCAGTGTTCCAATATTCCAGGTAGCTTTGACAATCCCGAAGCTTTGTAAATACCATTACATTCAATAAGTTATAGAATTTCCGAGACGTTCTAATTCCGGTTTTCGTCGGTCTGATGGCTTTTGTCGCGGCAGCGCAGGGAAGCTTTCAAGTGGAAAATTTTCTATCTAATGGTCATTTAGGCCGCGACAGAGGAATGTAATGATCGTTAGAATTTTCCGTGCTCGGATTAAATCCGGCAAACTCGCTGAGTGGCAGGAAAAAGTCGAAAAATTGTCAATCCCATGGCTTAAGTCTCAGCGCGGCATGCTTGGGTATTATCCAGGTAAGCCCCTAAGTACTGACTCAAGAGAATTCTGCATGATTGTAATGTGGAAGGATTTAGACTCCTTGAACGCAGCGGTTGGGGATGATATTGCGCAAGTGGCGTTGCTGGAGGATGAAGCGACCTTAGTTGAAGAATCATCGGTAGACCATTACGAATTGTTTGGTCTTACTGAGACGTGACCGTTTCTGGGGTAATAGGGAGTCTGTGGCCTATCAAGGCGGCCGAAGCAGATGTGAAACAGAATTCGGTATATCGTAAAGAGTCGTGCCAGCCTGGAATTCTTCATAAAGGATGGTTATACGGTACGCATCATCTAAGCTCTCTGAACAGCGAGCAAAAGAAAAATTCGGTATAGCAACATGCCAGGTGAAATCGACAACGATGCAATATCTAAGGCTTTCGACGCAAAGGACAACGACTCGTTGGCGGCAGATTACGAGAAATGGGCCGCAGCTTACGACGCGGACAATGCGGCTGCTGGTTTGCGCCTGCCGGCTCTTGCAGCTGGCTTTGTCGCTCGCTACGTACCGCTTACCGATCGACCAATCTTAGAAGCTGGATGCGGTACCGGCCTTGCTGGAGATAACCTTTACGTTCTCGGTTATCGGAACCTTGTCGGCATTGACTTGTCACCTGAAATGCTTAGATACGCTAAGAGGCTCGGCATTTATGCACGGCTAGAGCGGATGGTGCTAGGGTAGCATCTGGAGTTCCCGGACAACAGTTTTGTGGCTACGATTGCGACGGGTGTATTTACAGAAGGACATGCCCCATCCTCAAGTTTCGATGAGCTCATTCGGATCACAGAACCCGGTGGACACCTCATTTTCAACGTTCGGGACGACATAGACGAACACCATGGCTTTCGGGAAAAACAGGAATCATTAGAAGAAAATGGATAATATCATCGATCCCAGTTCTTTGGGCTGAATTTAATATAACTGCTATTTGTAACTCTGAGCCCCCTGATTTTTTTTAAGATAGCCATAACATATCTGAATATTGGCGAATTTTCACATAATGGCAAGTTAGGTCCAACAAAAGATAACCGAATTAGTTTTATACAGTGCATATTTCCGTAAACACCTATATATAAAAAGGGGAAAACATTTATGGACGGGAAAAGTAAAAATATTTCAAGAAGAAATTTTCTTAAAACCGCCGGAGTCGCTAGTATTGGATCAGCTTTGGGAGGTTTAAGCTCACTTACCCAGGCCCGAGGCATTTCTTCGTCAATAGAGACCGAACATGAAACTGTGCCCACGCGGTCGTTTGGGAAAACCGGCGTGAATGTTTCCATCCTTTCGCTGGGAGGTGAATTAAGTGCTTCCGATCTGCTGGTGTTCCGACAGGCCTTTAAAATGGGCGTCACCTATTGGGATACGGCAGATTCATATGGAGGAGGGAATAATGAAAAAGCCGTCGGCAAATACTTGGCCAAATTTCCGAACGATCGGAAAAAAGTGTTCCTGGTTACCAAAGCCGCCACATCAGATCCGAAAAAATTGACCGAGAAATTAAACACCTCACTTGAAAGAATGAATACAACATATATCGATCTGTACTTCATTCACTACGTAAGTAATGTAAAAAAAGAATTGACCGATACAGTCAAAGTCTGGGCTGAGAAGGCCAAGTCTGAAGGAAAAATTCGATTTTTCGGTTTTAGTGCCCATAAAAATATGGAAAACAGTATGCTCGCGGCGGCTAAACTCGGCTGGATCGATGGCATAATGATGAGCTATAATTACCGGCTGATGGTAAAGGATCAAATGAAAAGGGCGGTTGACGCCTGTGCCATGGCTGGCATCGGATTGACAGCCATGAAGACTCAGGCTGCGTTTCTGGCCAATATTTATGCCACCATCGGATCCAAAACCGATGAGGCGCTGAAAATGACCGAGAGCTTTATGAATAAGGGATACACCGCAGAACAGGCGAAGCTTAAGGCGGTGTGGGATAATCAAAATATTGCCAGCGTCTGCTCGGCAATGCCAAATATGACGATTCTGCAGACAAATGTTGCAGCGGCCAGGAATAAAACAAACCTGTCTAAAGATGATAAAAGACGCCTTGAACTATATGCCCGACAGACTGCTCCAGGCTATTGTGCCGGCTGTGCAAATATCTGTGAAACAGCAATAGATAATAAAGTGCCAATAAGTAATATAATGCGTTGTCTAATGTATGACCGTTCCTATGGTGACTCTAAAAAGGCGAGAGAACTTTTCAAAGAAATACCATTAGAAGTCCAAAAACGAATGGCTAATTTAGAATATAGAAATGCGGAACAAAGATGCCCCCAAAGAATCCAGATCGGTCGACTAATGAGAGAAGCAGCTTCAGAATTGGTTTAAACTAATCGCAAGGTCAATAGCCAATTAATGATAATATTGGAAACTTCAAGGCTGGAGGCACCCTGATTTTTAATATAGCCATATCATATCTGAATAATTAATAATTTGTATGTATTGGCAAAAAATCTATCGCCAGGACTCTTTCAAATTTGAGGCAAATTTAGAGCATATCTTAAATATTACCGAATTTAAGATCAATATATCTTCAACCATCTGATATTTGGTTAAGGTCGTGAAAACTACGATGATTTTTACCCATGTTCTGAACCAGGGAGGCAAGGGCGTTAAGAATCCCGCTGACGAGCTGTAATGGCGGCGTATCATGCAGAAACCATATATACCTGCGAGTAATCATAAAAAATTGCCATGACATACCAGAATCAATCATTTAATGGTAATTTTGGGTGGAGGGTGTTATGACGCTATCGAAACCATCAGGGATGTTATAGAGAAACTATCTAATCATTGTACTCAACTCAGAGGAGACTTGATACATGGCAACCTGTATTGAATACCACGAAGAGCGAAATCGCGAGTGCAACAATTGGGAAAACCAGGGATACAACAGTTGTTCATCATGGCACCCTTGGTTAGCATGGATATGTATCGGGTGGACATGGGTAAGTCACATGGTCTGTGTCGGATGGACGTGGGTCACTACATCAGTCTGCGTTGTGTGGGACACCGCTGTGACAGTAGTCGATGCAGTAATTGTTACGTTGGAATCGATTGGACTGGGATGGGTGTTGAATCTCGTGGCGGCAATAATCGAGCTCATATTTGTTATTCCGATAATCGGACCAATATTACAATGGTTATGGAACATTGTCTTAACAGTCGTCTCCGCTATACTGAGCGTAATAGATATCATTGCCTACTTCTTAGGAATTCGGCCACAAAAGAAGCTAAGAGTTTGCACCGTTATCTTTGCGGATACCAATGGGAACCCAGTCGCTGCCACTCCCGACGTTGTTAATGTCCTTAATACTGCCATCGATATTTATTTTCGCGAAATGAATGTTATGATAATTAGATCGGCACCTTTTCAGTATTCAACCGGATTTCTTCGACCTCCGCGGGCTGATGCTTCATGGGTAACCACCAAACAAGTGAGCAATGACCAACTAACGGCTTGCTGCAATGTATGCATGGCCGGAGAAGAACTCTTGATCAAAGGAAGCGGCCGTAGACTGCTATATATGTTAGACTGTTACTGGGGAAACTGGCGAAGATTACTGGGTTTGGGTTCCCCTGTAGCGATATTCGTTCTACGCGACATGAACACAAATGCTGTCACACTCGCTACGGGTGGGACGACAACTACACAAACCATAGGGTGCGGCCTGGGCCCCTTGACCGACTTTGTGGTGATAGCGGCTACTGCGCCAGCGGTGGGCATAACGAACGCCCTTCAAAACAGTCCTGATATACTTGCACATGAGCTTGGTCATATCTCCAACCTATGGCACCTCACAGATGCAGGAGATGTGACCAACCTCATGTTCGAAAACGAAAATGGTATGGTGGATGCTACCGGTAACTTTTTGGTCAGGATCTGGACAAATCTGTTCGGATGGCAATGTGGGATTGTTCGAATGTCCCGTCATGTGAGTTATTTATAGGAGAGAGACTATGCCAACACAACTGTACAAGAATATCGATTACACTCGTATAGCGAAAGCATCAGAGCAAATCAACCAGGACATGAAGCGAGTCAGGGGTGTTGAGTTCCCGAACTATGATAGACTGCCAGATCCCGAGAAGACGAAAAGGGAAGCGCAAATAGGAGAATTGGCGTCCGATTGCGGCTGTAAGACCGGCGGGCGTATTGCTGCTATTGCGGTCTTGCTTTACGTAGTCCTAACCTATTTTGGCCTATTAAATATCACTCCCAACCAAACTACGAATTACTTGCTGACAATACTTGTTTTTATCGTTGCGGCCATAGTTGGAAAGCTAGTGGGACTGATGAAAATAAAGCAACAGTTAACCACAATTAGCAACGAAATCCGAGCCGAGATTCTTCAGCTTAGGCTAGCTGACACCCAGCAGTAAAAATGAGGCTGAATAAGGACAACTGCGTTTGTTATGCGAATGCACTCCTGCCTGACGGCCGCATCAATACGGACTGACAATTCCGCTAGCCTCGAATGCCAGCCGGTTAAGCGAAACGTTCCATGAAAATTATCCTATTCGTAAATTCTGCTAATATCTGCAATAACACCAGTGTTTTAAAGTTCAAGATACTCAAAAGATATCTTGAAGCGAACCGTCGTTTTTTGGCCGGCCAAGACACTCTATTTTAATCCCACCTCAAAATCGGCTATAAACTGCGTGCAAAATTCAAAAGCTCATAGGAGGTTATCTGTTTTATTGCGAAAATAAATTGAACCCTTTTCGCAATTAGGGTCAGATTACATTTCTCCTTGTTTTTTTAACTCGTCTACAGCGCCTTCAATTCCCAGCCGAAGGGCTAGCACCAGTTCATCTATTTGATTTCGTGTCAGGATTAGCGGCGGTGATATTACATTAAAGTTACCCATCGGCCTTAGAATTAAACCGAATTCCTGACATTTTTTAGCAATTCGACTCCCTATCATAAATTCTTTTGGAAAAGATTCTTTTGTTTCAGGATTTTTTACACTTTCGATACCCATCATAAAATGACTTCCTCTCACATCGCCGACGATAGGCAGGTCTCGGAGTGTGTTTAACTTTTCTTCAAGATAAGGACCGACGTCTCTCACATGTTCACAAATTTTCTCACGCTCCAGTATTTCAATATTTTTCAATGCGGCGGCACATGAAACCGGATGACCGGAGTAGGTATATCCGCAAGCAAATAAATGATCAGGATTCGGAGCGCTGATAACATCCCATATCTCGTCTGAAAATATGGTAGCCGCCAATGGAACATAGCCGGACGACAGGCCCTTTGCACTGGTTATGATATCAGGTTGAATATCAAAAACGTCTTTTGATGCAAACATGTGACCTAAACGACCGAATGCCGTGACTACTTCATCAGAGATATATAGTATATCGTATTTTTTGCATACTTCCCATGTCTTGCGGTGATAGCCCCTTGGGGGAACAATAACCCCTCCCGCACCCATAATGGGTTCCGCAAAGAAAGCGGCAACATTATCAGGACCGAGCTCAAGTATCTTCTCTTCAAGTTCTTTTATCAGGACTTCGCAAAACTCTTCTTCAGTCATTCCGCCGGGTCTTCTATATGGATTGGGATTCGAAACATGATGTATAAAATCTGTCAGATACTGGAATTCCGGTTGTCGAGACGATTCAGTTCCGGTAAGTGATGCTGCAGCTAGAGTAGCGCCATGATACGCCCCTTTTCTGGAGATGAAGTGTTTTTTATATGGCTTTTTCCGGCAGCCTTGATAGTAATGAGTTAATCGCATTGCAACATCATTGGCTTCTGATCCGCTTAAACTAAAAAAAACATGATTTAACGAATCAGGCGCCAGTTTGGCTATTTTTCTGGCCAAATTACTTGCAGGAATATTTGTAGTTGCACCGAAAGAGGTATAATAACACATCCGACGCGCTTGTTCGGCAATGGCTTCAGCAATTTCAGTTCTGCCGTGTCCGATATTAACACACCACAATCCGCCAATACCGTCAAGATACTTATTGCCATTTGAATCCCAGACATAAACACCCTCGGATTTAACCATCACAGCAGAGCCATCTTTTTTAAAAGTGTCGAAGTGAGTGTATGGATGCAGAAAATGGTTTTGATCATTCGTCCTCACCTCATTGTAATCAGCAGCAATCATATCGCTGTTTTCTGATTGATTTCCCATTCCTTTTGGCATGTTGAGCCTCCTTTTACGCGACTCTTTCCATGTGTTTGTAAGTTTTCAAGTGGTTGCGGACAAATCAGGCAAGCCGCCGTCATCGATCAGTTTCGCACCCATCAAGCATACCCGCGCGGTAACGGTAGAACCTTTTAAATTCTCATCCCGATAGGTCGGGGTAGCTTATGAATTGAGTTAAGAGAAGGTTTCAGCTCTTCTATACCCCTTTCTGATTATTGACGCAAGACTCAATATGCAATTTTGTTTTCTTATAGATTAGTAAAACCAATCTGCATTCAGTTTCATTTAGGAGAAGAATGCCCTTTTCAAGAGAAGTGCTTTAATTTTCGCTAAATGTATTCCTTCTATATGAATCTCAACTTCCGCATCTCCGCAAAGTAATCGATGGCGGATGGCGGCAACTTTTGAATTTCCTCGCCGGTTGCCAGCGCGTGATAATAGATCTGAGCAACAGTTTCCAGCAGCTCTGAATTTTTCATGGCGCGCTGCATGTTGCTGCCCAGGCATAAAGCGCCATGATTTTGAATGAGGTAGCAATGACAAGCGTTGCCCAGTTTGCCGATGACATTTTTGACCAGTTTCGAACTGCCGGAGAACGCATAGGGTACGATGTCCACCGCATGGCCGATTTCGACGGTAATCTCATCGAAAAGGGCCGGAATCGGCTTGTTGATAATCGCTAAAACACTGGCAAACGGCTGATGGGTGTGGATCACCGCATGGACATCCGGCCGGTTTTGGTAGACACCGATGTGCATTCCCGCCTCGATGGAAGGCGATAAACTGCCTTCGATGGAATTTTGATCGAAATCAATGACGCAGATATCGTTTAGATCCAGCGAGAAATAGGACCTTCCCGAAGGCGTTATGGCGACGATATCTTCACCTGGGACTCTCGCGGAGATGTTCCCGCCGCTGCTCAATTCTCCCAGATACCCGTGCTCGGCCAGCCAGCGGCTGCTGTCTAATACCTCCCGTCTAATACTGTCGTAATTGCTCATGGCGATAAACTTTCCTTAAATAAGGTTATTTTAGCCGATATTGATAATCCAAAAAATCAAAACACCACCGATGTCGGAGCGCTATTTTTACAAACGCTCTACTTGGTTTTATCCACGAATTGCGATTTGGGTTCGGGACTCGTGGCCGACCAGCCCCCGTCAACAATCAGGGTTTGGCCGGTAATTTGACCAGCTTGGGGGGAAAGAAAAAAAAGCGCGGCATTTGCAATATCGCTTGGGTACGCCGGGCGTCCGGTGGGTGTCACCTGCGACCAGATCGGTTCGTAATCAGGGACGGATGCCACGGTGCGGGGTGTAACGGTGGCTCCCGGAGCAATCACATTTACGGTAATGCCGTGGGCCGACACTTCAGATATCAGGCTTCGCGCCAGCATTTCCAGGCCTTTTTTGGTCATGGCGTAGACCGATGATTCGGCGATGGCCTGATTTCCGGCAACCGACGACAAAAACAAAAGGCGTCCGCCCGTCCCCTGCCGTCGCATCTGGCGGGCAGCCGCCTGGGCCAGAAAAAATGATCCCCCCAAATTTACCGCCAAAATACGTTGGAAATCCTCAGGTTTAAAGTCAAAGAAATCGTCCCACAGCGACAGGCCGGCATTGGCAACTGCAATGGTTAATCGGCCGAAATCGGCGACGGCCCGGGTGACCAGATCACGGACGACTTGAACATCACCGATATCGCCCCCCACCCCCTGGCAAGTACCGCCTTCAGTGCAGATATCTTGAGCCGCTTTCGTCGCAAGCTCTGCCCTAATATCATTGAGCAAAACAGCGGCACCCTGCAATGCCAGCCGGCGCGCTATCTCATGGCCAATGCCTTCCCCGGCACCGGTTACGATGGCCACTTGATCTTTAAAGATATGCTCTTTCATAATGTTTTTCTCCTCACCGTCATTCTTATACTTTAAATTTAAGTTGATTTCGATGTATTAGCGCCAGAATGAATCCGGCGACCCCGATTGCCGGGAAAAGAACAAGCGCGGCCTTAAAGGATGTTGCTTGCACGAGCAGGGAAAGCATCAACGGCACGACGATACCACCGGCAGGGATGCCAAGCTTTATGATGCCCATTACCGTTCCCGACATTTCAGGATATTTTAGACCGCTGAGAGCAATGATGAGAGGGAAAATGACCGAAATCGCCGCACCTGAGACGATCAGAAGAATGTAGGCCATGACGGTTCCCGGTGATGCGAAGAGGAGAAAACTGAGGACTGCGGCAGTCAGCGCGAACAGCGCCAGGATGTATTCGAGTAACTGGCTTTTGCTAGCGAGAATCCCCAGTACGAGCCGGCCGGTCGCGATGCCCGCCAGGAAGGTTACCAGGCCGAGCTTCGAGGTTACCTGGTCAAATCCATAAAACTCCATGAGCAGTGTCGTAATAATTCCGACCAGGGACAGCTCAATCCCGACCGCGCAAGAGGCCATGAGAAAAAGCACGAGCACCGGTCGCTGTTTGCCGAGAAAAGCCAGTCGTTTGCCGAAACTTCCGGTCATCACCTTTCGCGGCGGAACGTGCGAAAGTCCGAAAATAATGGCCAGTGCGCTGACAGCCGCCGCAGATTGGACCATACTTTTTCTCCAGTTCATTTGGAGAAAAAGGAGGTAGATGACAATCATCAACTCGCCAAAGGTAACGAAGAAATGATTGACGGAGATGAACAGGCTTTCACGCCTTTGGTGGATGTTCAGCAGCATTGCATCCGCAGCCCCCTCGTATCCGCCTATCCCAACGCCGATGATCAGCATAATGCCCAGATTCAGGATGAACGCGTCTTTCAGGTAGAAAAAGAAAAAAGAGACCGCAGTGATGAGGCTCGCGGCAAACATAAGTCTGGCCTTGTCCGTGCTGTCGGCCAACGTTCCCACTGTGATGACGGATAGAATGAAACCGATGTTCTGAGTAGCAAGTAGCAGGCCGATCTGATAAGGCGAAAGCCCGATGTTGCGTGATGCCGCCCCGATGATCGCCGATCCCACGCCAAGGAAAAACATCGCTGTAAACGATGACATCGTCAGCACATTTCGGTTGCGTATCATATCGCCAAGATCCTTAAATTTTACGTTACCGTATTTATGAAACTATGTACTTAGTAAGATCAATCTCAAGTGTATTAGCTCCTACACCAGTAAAACTGAAGCCGAAAGCGTAAACCTGTTGATTAACCTGGCGAATATCGGGAAACGAATCCGGCGAAATCCCGGCATCAATTTGAGCCAGGTATCTATTTATCTGTGATTCGTCCAGGGCCTGCAGGCGTCTATCCAAAGCAAGTCCAGTCTTTTTTTCGTCGTTGTCAAATCGAAATTCATTAACTTTTCTTCCATAGAACTGCCATAGTATCGCGCAAATCTTCATCCACTTTATCCGATTGCCGATATTTAGCCATCTCATGGTGTCAAATCCGTTTGAAAATTGAACGGCCGCCAGAAACCGCATAAAAACACCAATCGCCGGTTCAGTGCTGAGCGTCACATCTTTAAAATGTTTTTCGATATCTTCGTCGTGTTGTACGATCTCATAATAGGCGGCCTTGCGTTTTGCAGCAGAATAATCTGATTGGGCCCGAATGATGAGATCACGTATGGTTCGGCGTTGGATCATGTAAAACATCCGGCCGGCATACGCCATTGACCTGTCTCTGTCTGCACTATTCTTTTGACGCGGCGCAATGGCATGTAATAGAAAGTGGCAAAAATCGTCCAGATATATCCAGGCCTCCAAAATCTCATCCGCGGTCAGATCATCGGTTTCGGTAAAATTTTTACCCACAAACTCGCCGGCATCATTTGCGATAACTTCAGGGTTCCTCTGCGGCCAACTCGTCTGCACCGCCTCCATATCGACCAATCTAACGCTTTGCTCCTGCCAAATTTTAGTTCCGGGGTAAGGAATAGCAATTGAAATCGCGGCGTGTTTCGTAATAAAATTATAGGGGGGATGATCCATTATAAAAAGAGCGGAGCGCAATACGCTCTGCCAGCTCTGGCCGGGAAGACCAACCAACAGATAAAAAGCGGTGTTAATTTTTAGCCGGCTGCACCAATTCCGGAGTTGGATGACCTGCTCGAGATCAATTCCCTTGCCTAATTTTTTCAATAAAGCCGGATCGCCGGACTCGACCCCGATCTGGATAAATCGCAAACCGACAGACCGCATACGTTTTAGCTGCTCGTAATCCAATTGATCGGCTCTGGCTTCAGCGGTCCATTCGATCTGCATTCCGGAGTCTTCAATCAAGCGGCAAAATGCATCAATTCTTTTTTTACGGTTTAAAAAAGTTTCCTGGACAAACGCAAATTTACGAAATCCTCTGGCATACAGGCAACTTATTTCTTCGATAATATTTTCGGCACTGCGCTCTCTGATTTTGCGGCCGTGAATGCTCCGCTGCGCACAGAATATACAATCATGCGGGCAGCCGTACCCGGAAAGAATATAGATGAGTTGGTTTTGATTTTCTTCCGGATCCTCTGCAGGCCCCCGGAAGAATTCTAAACTGTCGGATGGAAACGGATATTCATCAAGCTCAAGTAATGGTACCCGCAACGGATTGGAATAAACACAACCGTTGTCGTGTTTGTAAGCAATGCCTTCGATCATTGAAAAGTCAGGTTTCCCGACTCCGGATACCAGCAATGCTATTTCTGATAACGTCTCAACACCCTCGCCGATGCAGGCCACCTGAAATTCTGAATTGTGTAAAAAATCTCCGGCTGCCACGGAGACATGCGGCCCGCCGATAATGCGCAATGCAGCGGGCGCAATCTTTTTGGCAGCCCGGGCAATCTCTTCGGCCTCATCGAGGTGGGCCGAAGTTGCCGTCATGCATACCATGAGCGGATTTTGGTTGAATTGCTTCAAAAATTCAGAGAAATATTCTTTAATAGGCCGACGGCCTGGTTTTAATGATAGATTCAATACACAGACGTCATAGGCGGGATAACCATTTTCGGAAGCGATGATGATGTCTTTCTTGCCCGATCGTTCGGCAAAGCGCTTCAAAAATGCTCTATTCTTTAGCGCAACGGCCAGGGTGCCGAGACTGAGGTAGCTCCTCAGCTGATCTTCTTTCTCATATCTTTTGATCCCAAGGGAAGGATTAACAAATAGTATCAAAGAGTTGTAATTTTTTTGATCCATACCTTGATTGAGTCAATTACTCTATCTGAAAAGTTAATAAACGGCCGGGAAGCGAAGAAGCTGGGAGGCTGGGGAGGTTTCGAAGGTGTGGCACTAACGTGCCGGTGGATGGCTCATAGCTGATAGCAAATAGCCCCACCCCGGCGAAATTAAAATGATAGTTGATTATTTCGTTGAACGCTCGGCCCTCCAGAATTATGCCATCCCCGCATCTCAGCCTTCCAGCCTCCCCGCTTCCCAGCTTCTCTGCCTCCCAGCCTCCCAGCATCCAAACTTGAGCAAGATAAAAGCCCGCTCTAAACATAGAAGCGGGCTTTCAATGAATGTTCGAGCTGGATCATCTGACTCAATACGCCCGGGCCTTGTCAATCGCATTTCTGAGGGTTTTCGCCGACTCTTTGACCAGGTAAGTGTAAAATTCATCGGAAAGCACCCCACTGCCGTGGTCCTCAATGAATTTCAACTGCTCCTTGGTCAACTCAGCTTCAGCATCAGCCTGAGCATTCTTGTACGGATTGGCCGGGGTCCGATCGAGGGGGGCCACGAATTCAACTGTCAGGGCATCATTATATCCGGCCGCCTTTAATGTCGTGATCAGCCGAACCCAATCATAATCACCCATGCCGGGAGCCATGCGGTTGTTGTCGGCAACATGAAAAGCGACCAGTTTTTTACCGGTGTTGAGAATCGCCTGCCACAGGTTGGCTTCTTCGATATTAATGTGAAATGCATCCAAGGCAACCCCGCAATTCGGACCAACCGCTTCGGCCAGCAGCAAGGCCTGATCGTGACGGTTAAGAAAGTTGGTCTCAAAGCGATTTAGAGGCTCGATGCCGATGACAACACCTGCCTTCTCGGAATGATCGTAAACTTCTTTAAGCCCTTCCACTGCCCAGGCCCATTCCTTCTCGGGGGTGTCCATGGCATTCACTTTTCCCACCTGGGAAGGCACAATCGTCATCTCGCGTCCTTCCATTTCCTTAACCATAGTTATACAATCTTTAAGATATTGAACCGTACTGGATCTGACGGCTTCATCGGCATGAATCAGATCGCGTCCTTCAAACATCAAGCTGACCGAGCCGAAACATTTAATACCATTTTCTTTCAACAGCTTGCGAACTTCTTTGGTATCGTATTTTTCGGGTTCGCCTTCGATTTCAATGGCATCAAAGCCGCATTTGGCCAGCCTTTGGATAGTAACCCCAATTTTTTCCGCCCGCATCCAATTGTGCATCGATAAAAACATTTGATTTACCCCCTTTCGCAATAAATTAACATCGATGGAATTCATTTAAGATAAGACAAAATGAGTCCATTTCTAAATTTGAAACGCTCGATCCAGGTTAAAAGAAATGACCAATGCTGTCAAATAAAAACCAACGGTTACGCATAATTGGTTTATGGGAAAAATTAAAAACAGAGACAGCCGCCACATTTATTTGGATCGATATCGGGGTCTTTAATCTGCAACCATTAAATTTTTTGTTATATTAACAGAATATTGAATATTATGCGGTGTAAATAAAGCCCCCGTGCCGGCTGATAGAAATTTCTTGACAAAACGATTTATTACTGTAAAAAAATTCATTCAATGAACTAATACATCAATCGTGCGCATTTAATCAACCTAAGCAGAAAGGAGGATGCATCATGGTAAAGAAAGGCAGTGTATTCGTTCTTGGAATCTTATTTTTCCTTACAGTGAGCGGCGCTGCAATGGCCGCAGATTCGTTGAGTATTTTCTGGGCAGAGTGGGATCCCGCAACCTACCTGCAGGAACTGGTACTGGATTTCGAGGCGGAGACCGGTATCAAGGTGACAGTGGAGACCACTCCATGGGGTGATTTTCAAACCAAAACCTTTCGGGAATTTGCCGCCAAAGGTGATTCCTGGGACATCGTCGTGGGGGACTCCCAGTGGCTGGGAGCCGGCGCCACCCAGGGCCATTATGTCGAATTGACCGATTGGTTTATCAAAAACGGGGTTGACAAGTCCATGGCCCCGGCAACCGTCGTCGGTTATGCCGAATATCCCAAAGGCAGCAAAAAATACTGGGCGGTGCCGCTGGAAGGTGATGCCAACGGCTGGGCTTACCGCAAGGACTGGTTTGAAGATCCCAAGGAAAAAGAAGCGTTTAAAAAGAAATACAACTATGAATTGGGTATTCCCAAAACCTGGGCCCAGTTAAAAGACATGGCTGAATTTTTTCATCGCCCCAGCGAAAATCGCTATGGCGTGGCCATTTATACCCAGAAAGATTATGATGCCATCACCATGGGCGTCCAAAACGTCGTGTTCGCCTGGGGGGCGGATCTGGGTGACCCCGAGACCTACAGGGTTAACGGTGTTTTGAACACCCCGGGCGGCATCGAAGCCCTGGAATTTTACAAAGAGCTGTATAAATTTACACCGCCGGACTGGGGCAATGTATTTTTCCAGGGAAATAACCAAGCCATCACCGAGGGGCTGGCGGCCATGAGCATGAACTACTTTGCCTTTTTCCCGGCCCTCATCAATCCATCGGTCAATAAATATGCCAAAAGCACCGGTTTCTTTGCCAATCCGGCCGGACCGGGTGGCCGCTATGCCTCCTTGGGCGGTCAGGGGGCTTCAATTATCAGCTATTCCAAAAAACAGGATCTGGCATATAAATTCCTGGAGTGGTTTATCCGGGATGATGTTCAACAAAAATGGGCGGCCCTGGGAGGCTATACCTGCAATGCCAACGTGCTCAAATCCAAAGCCTTTTTGGAAGACACACCTTACAACCAGGCCTTTTACGAGACCATGTTTATGGTTAAGGATTTCTGGGCTGTTCCGGAATACGCTGAGCTGTTGGAGATTTGCCAGAGAAATTGGCACCAGTATGTGGTCGAGGGCAAAGGTACGGCCAAACAGGCCATGGATACGATTGCCAATGATTGGGAGACCATATTTAAACGGGAAGGACGTCTTAAGTAATCCGATCTGAACGGGACCAACAAGGGAAGGGTGACACCTTCCCTTGTTGGTTCAGACCCCAACTGGGAGTTAAAAGTTATTGGTTATTTGTTAATAGTTTGAGTGGAATATTATCCTTTTATTGTCATTCCGGCGGAAGCCGGGCACATAGTGAAGCTTCAGCGCTATCCCGTCATTTCAATAGCTTCTGGACTCCGGCCTTCGCCGGAGAGACGGCAGAGGGACTTTTTTCGAGACCTTCAATTTTAGGGAAATAAAACATTGGCGGTTCAAACGA
>Ga0210365_10361377_pt1 | contig 14929 bp, 13 predicted proteins | sample S637metaT_FD_159655 | JGI IMG/M metagenome (GOLD analysis project Ga0210365, IMG submission 159655) | Metatranscriptome of estuarine sediment microbial communities from the Columbia River estuary, Washington, United States - S.637... | ecosystem: Environmental > Aquatic > Marine > Intertidal...
ACGACGTTCACTGGAGAAGTAATCGAGGGCTGAATCATTTTTCTATCGAACTTATTGACGCCCACGTTTTAATTTGTTAGCAAGTTGAAAACTTTACAAAAAATGAGGCCGATAATGTTTGACATCATCATTCACAACGGCAAAATTGTCGATGGGTCCGGCCAAAAAGGTTACCCGGCCGATATCGGCATTGAAAACGGCCGTATTGTTGAGATATCTCCGGGTTTGGTAGCCGAGACTCGAGAGACCATCGATGCAAACGGATGGGTTGTCAGCCCGGGTTTTATTGACATGCACTCCCATTCGGATTTTACGTTGCTGGTGCATCCTGAAGCCGAAAGTAAAATTCGCCAGGGCGTAACCACCGAGTTGGTTGGCAATTGCGGCGGCTCGCCGGCTCCGGTACCCGATGTTCGCTTTGATGATTTCATGCAATATATGATCGGCCCCGGGGCTCTTTACCAAAAAGTGCTGGCTCCGGAAGACTGGAAATGGAAGAACCTATCCCACTTCTATGAAGAGCTGGAAGAAAAAGGTGTCTCCGTAAACGTTGCACCCCTCGTCGGTCATAGCATTCTGCGGGCCGCGGTCATGGGATATGAGAGCGGCCCACCGTCCCTTGAAGAGTTGCAGCGTATGACACGACTTCTCGAGATAGCGCTTGACCAGGGAGCTTTTGGTATGTCCACCGGGTTGATCTATCACCCGGGCGCTTTTGCCAATCAGGATGAGCTGACAGCGTTAGCCAAGGTCGTCGGCGCTTACGACGGCATCTACACCACGCACCTGCGCAGCGAGGGCAAATATCTTATTGAAGCTATTGACGAAGCGATTTATGTGGCTGAAAAATCCGGCACTTCGGTTGAAATATCCCATTTGAAGTGTGAGGTGCCTGCATACTGGGGCAAGGCAAAAAGCGCATTGGACCGTATCAATCGTTCCCGCGATAACGGTTATCGGATCGACTTCGATCAATACCCCTACCGGGCCTATCAGACCGGCTTGTTGGAAATTTTCCCTACCTGGGCCAAAGAGAACGGAGCCGGTCCAATGATCGACGCGCTGAGGGACAAAGCGCTTCGCCGCAAGGTTGTCAAAGATATGACCCAGCCTCCTTATGATTGGGACAATCCCATGGATGGACTGGGATGGGATCAAATCCGGCTCAATGGGTTTAATCGCGCAAACAATCAGGAATTGGAAGGCATGACGGTGGCCCGGATTTCCAAGAAGCTGGCAATAGATCCCCTTGAAGCTGTTTTCCGGCTGTTTGAAGAAGAAAAAGGCGGTTTGAGCATGATCGTATTTTCCATGAATGAGGAGGAGGTGATCGAAATCATGCGGCACCCCGCAGGGATGATTGCATCCGACGGGTGTGCCGTGGCCCCCTATGGGCTGACGGGTTCCAGAAAAGTGCATCCTCGATTTTACGGTACTTTCCCAAGGGTACTGGGCCGCTATGTGCGCGAAAAGCAGGTAATCACGCTGGAGCAGGCCGTTTATAAAATGACCGGCCGGCCGGCCCGCAAGCTTCAGCTAAAAAACAGGGGACTGCTGCGTAAAGGCTATCAGGCCGATGTTGTCGTGTTTGATGAAACCCAAATCGCCGACACCGCTACTTTCGAAAATCCCCATCAGTATCCCACAGGGATTCATCATGTGCTGGTCAACGGTCAGCGAGTTGTTTCCAATGGCCAACATACCGGGCGTTTACCTGGTAAAGTTCTGATAAGAACCCGTACTTGATTTATCGAAGTCATCGTGCTACTAGACTACAGGCATTAGTTCTAAGCCTCGGATAAGACGCACTTAGCGTCAGGCAGCTGACCTCTAATTTTTGCGAAAACCAAAAGACAGGGGGGCTGCCCTATTCTAAAGAATTTAATACCCCACAACTCAAAAAAAGCCTACAGAAACAATACACTTATAATTCAGAGGGGTGGCTGCGAACACGCTCAGCGGAGGATGTGTCTCGCATTGAGGGATTATCAATGATTTGCCATCATACAGCCTTTTCGGGGATTGCAGTAGCGACTATAAAAAGGAGAAAAGGGATGAGATCTAAATCTGTTTTAAATCTGGTTATTATTGGCGTGATACTGATAATGGCATTTGGATTGAATCCAGGGTCCGCTTCGGCAGAAAAAGTGCTCACTGTATCAGGGGACCCCAACGAGTTGGGTGTCACCACCTTCAATCCCATCAAAGTTGAGCTGACCCACGATGCCATGTGGCTGATCTACGATCGGTTCATCGAGGAAGGTTTGGATGGTAAATATTACCCTGGGCTGGCCGAATCCTGGGACATCAGTGCGGACGGCCTGGTTTGGAAAATAAAATTGAAAAAAGGCGTGAAGTTTCACGACGGCTCGCCGTTTAACGCTGAAGTCGCCAAATGGTTTTTAAAAGAAATGGGAACCGGTCCATCTGCCTACATGGTTGCGGGCATCGACCGTGTTGACATCAATGACACCCATGCGATCACCATGTATATGAAACACCCGGAACCCAATATGCTTTTTAATTTCTCCCGAAATTTCATGGCCGTTCCCAGCATGGAAGCTTACCAGAAATACGGCGAAGATTACGGCATTAAATACATCGTCGGTTCCGGGTCGTTTAAATATGAATCATGGAAACCGGGTGACAGCCTGACAGTGGTGAAAAACCCGGAATACCGCTGGGGTCCGGGGTTGGTGAAGAACAAGGGACCGGCCAAAATCGATAAAATCGTTTACCGCGAAATCAAAGATGAATCCACCCGATTCCTGGAGTTGAAGACCGGGAAGCTCGATGTGCTGTTTGCGGTACCCACCATGTTTTTGGAAAAAATCAAACAGGATGCCAGACTCAAAGTCGTCAGACTGCCTGGTATCGTACTCTTTCATATGGTCATGAACACTCAGTCCGAACCGCTGAACGACAGGCTGGTACGCAAGGGCATCGCCCTGGCAGTCGACCAGGATTCCATTACAAAAAACGTATTTGCCGGCGGCGGTCAGCCGGCGCACACCTATCTGATCAGTTCCTTGCCGGCCAGCAAGGTTGCCAAGGAATTTCAGATTCATCACGACCTGGAAGCTGCCAAAGAGGCTCTGAAAGAAGCCGGCTGGAAGCCCGGACCGGACGGTACCCGGGTCAACAAGGACGGCAAGCGCCTGGAGTTAAAGATTTGGGCCAAAAATGAATCGACTTACCGCCGCTTGGCAGAAGTGATTCAGGCCCAACTGGCCAAAGTGGGTGTTGATGGCAAAATTACGCTACTGGACCCCAGTACGATCCGGACCCAGCTGCGCAAGGGTGAGCAGCAACTGGTGGTTCGCTCTTACAGCTGGCAGAATGCGGATATTCTGGAGTGGTTTTTAAATTCCGAGCGCATGGGCTATCCCAATGCAGCCATGTGGAACGATAAAAAATCGGATGCTCTGATGCAAAAAGCGATGACCGGCTCCCGCACCATGGAAGAGCGTATTGCAAATTTCAAGGAGTACCACAGCTATGTGCTCAGCCAGTATGTCTGGGCGCCGATCTATTTGCCGGATCAAATTTTTGCAGTCAACGAGCGCGTGGTCCTACCGGATCCGCTTGTGGAAATCAATCTCGTCGGTGCCACCATCCTGGATTACGACCTGAAATAATCCGGCAAAATCAACGAAGCTGAAATTCTTCACCACCCCCTTTTTTTTTGTAAGCAGGGGTTCGGGGGTGCGAGCATTGATGGGTCTCACCCAAAGAACGGAAACGGAGAGATGAACACATGTGGCGGTATATCCTTCGCCGAAGCTTGTTGATGATACCCATTTTTTTATTGATTTCGATGGTCATCTTCTCCCTCATCCACATCGTACCGGGCAATCCCATCGATAATTTGCTCGGACCGGGTATGACAGTTGAACATCAACGCAAGTTGACGGAAAAATATTACCTGGATAAACCCATTCACATTCAGTATGTTATCTGGTTCAAGAATCTGTTCAACGGTGACCTGGGCCGTTCCATCATCGAGAAGCGGCCGGTCAGTGAGTTGTTGATGCATCATCTGCCATACAGCCTTAACCTGGGTCTGAGCGCCATTGTTCTATCCTTTATCTTCGGCGTATCCATGGGGATCATTTCGGCTTCAGCCCGCAACACGATTCTGGATCATATTGCCATGGTTTTCGCCCTGCTCGGCGTCACCATCCCTTCTTTTTGGCTGGGGCTGATTTTGATCCTCATTTTTGCCGTCATGCTGGGGTGGTTTCCGGTGACCGGCTCCGGAAGTTTGCAGACACTGGTTCTCCCGGCGATTACCCTCGCACTGGGGGGTGCCGGCTTGATAGCCAGGGTTACCCGAGTTAGCATGTTGGAAGTCATATCCAAGGATTTCGTCGTCCTGCTGCATGCCAAGGGTCTCAGCAAACGTGCCATTCTTTTGAAGCACATCCTTCGAAATTCGCTGATTCCGGTAATTACCATACTGGGTCTGCGGCTGGGATGGGTGCTGGGCGGTGCGGTGACCGTGGAGATCGTTTTTGCCCGACCGGGGCTGGGGCAACTTCTCATCACGGGATTGTATCGTCGGGATTATCCGGTAGTTCAGGGCGCTCTCCTGTTACTGGCCATGGGCATCATGCTGGGAACCTTTCTGGCAGATATCCTGTATGCCTATGCCGATCCGAGGGTAAGAGATCAGCACCGATGACCTATGTTTAAAAAAAGAGAGATCATCCAAAATCCGGCGGTCAGCCGCAACCCTGGTATGATAATGATGCCCTCGGGCCACCGGCGGCGGCTTTGGCGTAAATTTACCGCCAACCGGCTGGGGGTCATTGGCGTTGTCATTATCATGGTACTGATTGCCGTTGCGAGCCTGGCGAATATACTTGCGCCCTATTCCTATAAAGAGCAGGAACTGAGCGCCATGTATCTTCCGCCTTCCGCAGAGCATTTGATGGGCACCGACGAATTCGGTCGGGATGTGCTCAGCCGGGTGATTCACGGCTCCCGCATTTCCGTCTATGTCGGCGTTGTATCGGTAGGGCTTAGCGTCATCATTGGGGTGTTTATCGGTTCCATCGCGGGCTATTACGGCGGCTGGATCGACCATGCGTTGACCACCATTGCCGATCTTACCTGGTCGTTGCCGGAGATTCTGGTAGCCCTTCTGCTGGTCGCCATCATCGGCGCCGGGGTCGAGTGTGTGATTGCAGCCATCGGGCTGACTTACTGGGCCCAGTATGCCCGTTTGATACGCGGCCAAATTCTCATGCTGAAAAACGAGGTATACATCGAAGCCACCCGTTCCCTGGGGGCCAATGATTTCAACATTCTGTTCAAACATCTGTTTCCCAACGCCATCGGGCCGGTGGTCGTTGCGGCAACCATCGGTATCGGCCAGGCGATTGTGCTCGAAGCCACCCTCGGCTTTTTGGGCCTCGGAGCCCAGCCGCCGTTGCCCAGCTGGGGTGCCATGATGAGCAGCGGTACCGCCTATCTGTTTATATCTCCCTGGGTAATCATCTTCCCCGGCCTGGCCATGATGATCACCGTGCTGGGATTTAATCTTTTCGGTGATGCCCTGGTGGATTTACTGGACATCAAAGATACAACGACCACGTGACACGGAGTCGCCGGCATGCCATTGCTGCAAGTAGAATCTTTGCGGGTACGATTTAAAACGGAGGAGGGCTATGTTGAGCCCCTCGACGGTGTCAGCTTTGAAATCGAAGCGGGGGAAGTCATGGGTCTGGTCGGTGAGACCGGCTCCGGGAAATCGGTTACCGCTCAGGCGGTTATGGGTTTGCTGCCCTTTATCAACGGTGAAGTCACCGCAGGCCGCATTATTTTCATGGGCAAAGATCTTTTGTCTTTTTCAGAAGAACAGTGGCAAAAGTACCGCGGAGCCAAACTGTCTTTGATCTCGCAAAATCCCATGACCTCGCTGGATCCGGTCTACCGGGTGGGGGACCAGATCGTTGAAGGCATGTTATTGCATCTGGACATATCGAAATCCGAGGCCAGGCCACGGGCCGTCGATCTGATGGCATCGCTGCAGATCCCCAATCCCGAACGGGTTTATTATCAATATCCGCATCAGCTTTCCGGCGGTCTGAAACAGCGCATCGTGATCGCCATGGGATTGTGCGCCGGCCCGCGTCTTTTAATTGCCGACGAACCCACAACCGCCCTGGATGTGACCGTTCAGGCCCAAATCGTGGCGTTGTTTAAAAAAGCCACCGTTCAACGCGGGATCGGCCTGCTGCTAATTACCCATGATCTGGGGGTGATTGCTCAAATTTGCGACAAAGTAGCGGTGATGTATGCCGGAACGGTGGTGGAATTTGGCGATGTGATGTCGATCTTCAATCGACCCAAGCACCCCTATACAGAATCGTTGCTCCATTGCATCCCGAAGCTCGGCATGCAAAAGGGCACCCTAAAGGCCATTCCGGGCAATGTCCCCAGCGTGCAGACGTTTCCAAGCGGATGCCGCTTTCACCCGCGCTGCGGTGATGTCACTTCTGCCTGTCAACTGCAAAAGCCCGGCAACATCCATCTGGATAGCGGCATCAATGTCGCTTGCCTAAAATATTCCAGCTATATGAAAGGATCGGCGTGAGCAGCCTGGTTCGAGTTCAAAATCTCTGCAAGCATTTTCCGGTAACCGCCGGTGTCTTGCACCGCACCATCGGAACCATTAAAGCGGTCAATGATGTCACGTTGGATATTGAAAAGGGCGAAATCGTGGGCGTTGTCGGGGAGTCGGGCTGCGGCAAGTCCACCTTCGCGCGGCTCATCCTCCGGCTGATCGAACCGACCTCCGGCCGGATTTTCTTTGACAGTCACGATATTAGCCGGTTGGACAAGCTGCAGATGCGACAGCTGCGGCGCAAGATGCAAATGGTTTTCCAGGACCCTTATTCCGCCCTTGATCCCCGCTATTCGACCTTTCGCAGCCTTTCGGAAATTTATGGAATCCAGAAAATCGACATTAAAAATAATGAACTGAAAGATCGTGTCGCAGACTTACTTGAAACCGTCGGACTCAAACCGGAACACAGCAATCTCTATCCCCACCAGCTTTCCGGCGGGCAGAAACAACGGGTAGTGATCGCCCGGGCGCTGGCCCTGACCCCGGAGTTCGTCATTCTGGATGAACCAACGGCAGCGCTGGATGTTTCGGTCCAGGCCCAGGTGATCCTGCTGCTTCAACAGCTGCGCGAAAAATTTAATTTAACCTATCTATTCATCTCCCATGACCTGGCTCTGGTGGATTATTTTTGCTATCGAGCCGTGGTCATGTATCTTGGCCGGGTAGTTGAAATTTTGCCGGCCGATAAACTTTCAGCTGCCCCCCGCCATCCTTACACCAAGGCCCTGGCGGACAGTGTCTTTGTCGCGGATCCGGCGGCACGTAAAGAAACGGTCCCCATCGAAGGCGAGGTTTCCAGTCCTTTTAACCTCCCGGCTGGTTGTGTTTTTGGAACCCGCTGCCCGCACGTTCGGGAGGTTTGCCGGGATACCCCGCCGACACTCACGCAGATTGCCGAGGGTCAATTTTTGGCCTGCCATTTTCCACTCGACGAATAAGATGTTTGACTTTAGATACGAGAAATCGCAGGATATTGCCGGTACACGCAAAGTGCATCAATCGGCTTTTGAAACCCGGGCCGAAGCGGATCTCGTTGATGCCTTGCGGGATAAAAAGGAATTCTTTCGATTTTATAAAAGAACAGAGCGAAGCCTCCGGCTCGCAGAGGTTGCTGTGCCTAAGCCTCGAAGAGCGACATCCACAAATATTCAATTTGCAATCTGCAATTTTCAATCCCAGCTCGTCCGGGCTGGGTAAAGGAGATACAACCATAACATACCGATACTTCATCTGCCTGCTCATTTTCTTAAGCTACGTTCTGGTATTCTTTCACCGCCTGTGTCCGGCTGTCATCGCCCTTGATATTCAGTCCTCATTCGGTATATCCGGGACCTTGCTGGGAGTGCTGAGCTCGGCCTATTTCTACTCATACGCCATTATGCAGTTGCCCACAGGTCTCATGGCGGATTCATGGGGTCCTCGAAAAACCGTATCCGCGTTCTTAATTCTGGCCGGTGTCGGATCCGTGCTGATGGGCATCGCACCGAATTTGCCCGTGGCCGTCATGGGGCGCATTCTTGTCGGTATCGGCGTCTCCACCGTCTTCGTCTGCAACTTCAAACTGCTGTCGGAATGGTTCACGCCCCGCCAATTTATCATCATGGGCAGTGCCTTCATGTCCATGGGCGGCATCGGGGCGTTGTCCTCCAGTGCTCCTCTGGCGTGGATCAGCAACGTCATCGGTTGGAGAATGACATTTCTATCCGTGGGGATAGTTACCCTGCTGATGGCCGCCCTCGTGGCTGCGTTTGTCCGCAACCGGCCATCCGAGATGGGCTTAGCGCCAATCAGCCCGGATCGTGGGGAAACGCAAAAAAGCATTGGCCTGATGAGCGGCATGAAAATGGTCGTCACTTCAGGTCGTTTCTGGCCTCCGGCCGTCTGGGCTTTCTGTGTTATCGGCATATCTTTTGCCATCGGCGGATTGTGGGGCGGGCCTTATCTAATGCAGGTTTACGGTCATAGCAAAACCTCAGCCGGCGGCGTTTTATCCACCTTCGCCTTGGCTTTGATCTTCGGCAGTCCGTTATTGGGCTGGTTCGCCAACCGGTTCGGCAGAAAATCGGTTCTGATCGTCTGCAGTGTGATGTTAATAGTGGTCAGCGGTATTATGGGCTTCTATGTGGACTCAATGACCCTGCCTGCGCTTTATATACTGTTTTTTTGCTTTTTTTTATCCGGCGGCGCCATTGGCCCCGTGATGGCGGCAGTCGCCAAGGAGCTGTTTCCCATAGCCATCTCGGGAACGGCGGTCGGTGCGATCAATCTTTTTCCATTCGCAGGCGGGGCGATCTTTCAGGTCCTCATCGGCGCCGTACTGACTGCGCAGAGCCGGGGCCAGGGGCAATATGCGACGGTCGGTTTTCGATACATGTTTTTAATCTGCCTGGCCGGAGCTGTAATCTCTCTGGCAGCCGCCTTTACCACGAAGGAGACCCTTCCCCGTAAGGAAGGTTCTTAGGCCCTTATCGGCTTTTTTCTGACAACATGCTGTCAGGAAGGTAAGGTGTCAGGTGTCAGTTCGGTCGCTGGCTGCCGCAATGGCCAGTTTGATCGAAAAAGATGCGTTGTTACAATGAGATTGAATTTTATGAGTTTTCATATGGCATTAAGGGGGCCAAATTCTGACACCTGTAACCTGAAACCTGAAACCCATAACTTGCGACAATAAAATATTCAATCATTGAAAGATGGATAAACTACCGGAAATTACCGTTGAGACACTAATCGACCGTTATGAAGTGCTGCTGCTGGATGCCTACGGTGTCCTGGTTCATTCATCCGGGGCCCTCGCCGGAGCCGCCGAGCTGATAACAAAGCTCAATCGGACCGCAAAAACCTATTACATTCTGACCAATGACGCCTCCAGACTGCCGGCCACCGCCGCTGCACGGTTTCAAAGCATGGGCCTGGCCATCGAAGCCGACAGGATCATCACCTCGGGTGCTTTGTTAAAAGGTTACTTCGCCAAAAACCGGCTTATAGGTTCACGCTGTGTTGTGCTGGGCCCTGAAGACAGCATTCGCTACGTGGAATCGGCCGGCGGTGTGGTGGTGTCTCCCGAAGAAGCCTTTGATGTCCTGGTAATCGGAGACGAATCCGGCTTCCCATTTCTTGAAACCGTGGATACCGTATTGACCGGATTGATTCGCAAACTCGATCACGGCGAAAATGTTCGCCTGGTGTTGCCCAACCCCGATTTGATCTATCCTAAATCCGATCGGGGTTACGGCATTACCGGCGGCGGTATCGCCCTGATCCTCGAAGCAGCTCTGCACCAGCGTTATCCTGAACGAAGTAATTTGCATTTTGACAGGCTCGGCAAGCCCCATACAGCCATCTTTGAGGAGGCATTGCGGCGCAGCGGCACCAAAAACATGGTTATGATCGGTGACCAGCTTGCAACCGACATTCGCGGCGCCCACGCCTTCGGCCTAGACGCCGTTCTGGTCGGCAGCGGCATCACCAATCCGGAGACGATCAGCGTTGATGATCATCTGCTGCCGACATACGCGATGAAGTCCATCAGGCTATGAAATCGGGCGTGGTAAAACCTTCCCCGCGCATGGGTTTTCCCGTTGAAAACATAATTTTACGATTCAATCCATTTATGATATGTTTTTTCGGAATTCGCTAAAAACTTATAAATCCACCCAAAATGTCTGAGAGGAATAGCATAACGATGGAAAATGATGTGACCGAAAAAAATGATGAGAATCCAAAGCATATATCCGGTATTTATAATTATTGTGATCGTTGGTGTGAGCGGTGCCCTTTCACATCCCGCTGTCTGAATTTTGAAATGAGCGAAGAAAAATTCGATGATCCTCAATCGAGGGATATAAACAACGAGGCTTTCTGGCAGAAACTGGGTGAGACGCTCCATGAAACCCTGACGATGTTAAAAGAAATGGCAGCCGAAAAAGGCATAGATCTTGACACCATCGATATCGAGGAAGAAAAGGATGAAAGCCGTTTTGAAGAAAAATCCGTGGTCCACATGACGACTCATCTGGCCAAATCATATATCTCCATGACCAATGATTGGTTCGATGCCAATGTTTATATACATGAAGATGAGGAGGACGCTTTTGACGCAATCTCAGCGCCGGACTCAACCGGTTCGACCCCTCTTGAAGATGCCAGGCCGCTGACAGATGCGGTGGATGTGATTCGATGGTACCAGCATCAGATATATGTTAAACTGCAGCGGGCTTTCCACAGCAGCCGGGACGAAGAATTTGAGATTTTGAATGATTTCCCCAAAGATTCGGATGGTTCCACCAAAGTAGCCTTGATCGGGATGGATCGGTCCATCAGCGCATGGGGTGAAATTTTAAAATTTTTCCCGCATCTGGAAGAAAAGATTCTCGGCATTATTGCCCATCTTGACCGCCTTCGCAATCTAACGGAAGCTGAATTTCCCGATGCCAGAGCCTTTGTCAGACCCGGCTTTGATGAAACTGTTCCCGACAAATGAAAAATGCCGCTGGATGGGAGGCAGGCCACATGAATAAAAGCAGTACGGATAAGCATCAGGCGGATCGATTGCGGGCCGTGGTTCGGTCGGGTCAGGTGATACATCAGCGTTTGAAAGGCGATGGTTCTTTCCCCAACAATGAGAGGCTTCCGCTTCTGGTCTATCAGGGTGCCCTGGCACTGCCGCAGAGCAATCCGGCAGCGATTGTGGAGGACCTGTTTGAGTCTAACGGCTGGAGCGGTTGCTGGCGCAACGGCATTTATGGATTTCATCATTACCACGCCACAGCTCATGAAGTTCTGGGTATCTACAGCGGTTCCGCCCAAGTTCAAATGGGCGGTGAGAATGGGATGACGCTGACGGTTCGTCGCGGGGATGTGGTCATCATCCCGGCCGGTGTGGCGCACAAAAAGTTAGGTGCCGGCAGCAATTTTAGAGTTGTCGGAGCATACCCACCGGGACAGCGTCCCGATATGTGTTACGGCAAAGCCGGTGAGAGGCCCCAGGCTGATGGCCACATCGCCGGGGTATCATTGCCGCATATGGATCCGGTGTATGGAACAGGCGGTCCGCTGGAGGCGCACTGGAAAATTCCGGGTTAGGAAGCTAAAAATGCAAAACCAGATGATCCTGACACCCTTTTTTCTGGATGAACCAATGCCGGAACTTGAATCTCTTGCAACCCCGGATTGGCTCATCAGCAAACCGAAATTACCCGCCGGAGATAAACAGCACCGGATGTCGGTCCTCCACCGACAGTTGGCTGAGCACACAGCGCATTTTATTTTAAACGGCGACCGTCCCGTCAGCATCGCCGGAGATTGCTGTACCACCATCGGTATGCTGGCCGGCTTGCAGCGTGCCGGACTCGATCCGAAGCTCATATGGTTTGATGCCCATGGCGACTTTAACACCTGGGAGACTACCCCCAGCGGATTTCTGGGCGGAATGCCGCTGGCCATGCTGGTCGGCAGAGGAGAGCAAACCATGCTAAAGGCACTGGAACTCATACCGCTGGATGAGGATCGTGTGATTTTAACAGATGCCCGCGATCTCGATCCGGGGGAAAAGCGATTAATTGAAGAAGCAAATATCATTCATTTACCGGATGTCAAAAGTTTATTGGACACAACATTGCCGGATGGGCCCCTATACGTTCACATTGATGTGGATATCATTAATCCGGACGAAGCTGCGGCAATGAATTACCTGGCTGCCGGAGGTCCTTCGGCCAAAGAATTGCGGACGGTGATGAAACACCTGAGCCGGACGGAAAAAATAGCAGCGGTTTCCATGTCGACCTGGAACCCCAGGATGGATGCAGACGGCCAAAGCCGCAGGTTGTGCATGGGATTGCTGGATACGCTGATTTTTTAGGCGCTGGGTTGCACCCTATCGGCAATTGTTGCGCGATGCTTGATCCAGGATACTCGATACTGGATGCTGGAGGTTAAATACTGACCCCGTTGAATAGTTTACTGGTTGAATGGTTGATTAGGTAAATTATAGTCATAATTTTAGAATGTTATGATTGTTGTGAAACATGACGTATCCAATTGTTTTGCAAATATGGGATAAATCCATATTTACGACCACTTAACCAATCAACTAATCAACCAATCAACGATATTTTTAAATAATGGAAGAGGCCGTCAAACCGATCAAAAGGTATTATTTAAGCCCCCAAACAGGCAATGCCTTCAGCGTACAAAAAGGCCAAATCATCCGCGTCATCGATGTGGCAGGCGGTCAGGTATCGGATCTGGTTTGTTTTGCCCACCAGGACATCGAGGAGTATCTGGCCTCCGGGCGTAGGATTGATTACAATGAAGAACTGTTTCTGTCAACCGGCGATATCCTCTATTCAAACCACAACAATCCCATGCTGGCCATCATAGACGATCCGGTCGGCAAACATGAGTTCCTCAATTATCGCTGCACCCCTATTGCCGTAGAAGTCTATCAAAAAAATGAAGAACCTATTTGAACAAATACGCCGGGCTTGCAAGCAAGTTGCCGCCGATGCAACCCGGGTTCACATTAACACCGATTACATTCCCGCTTATGCAGCATCACTGCCGGTGCAAACGGCGGTCTCGTCCGAACTTGATCCCCGATGCCATTACCTCGGCAAAGAAGAAAAGACGGTTGCCTTTTTGCTGACCCTGGACACCATCAATTTCGGCTCCGGCTATTTTCCGCATCTGCGCAAACGGCCGGGAATGTCCGGCTATTTTACCATTGCATCTTCATTGAATGACGTGTACAAAAGCCGTGGTCACCTTGCAGCGGCGGATCTGGACCGAATCACGGTTGAAAAGTGCACCGACATCTTCGGCCAGGATCCCGCAAATCGAATCATCCGGGAGTTGATGCAGCAGTTTACGACGGCCTTAAATGATTTGGGTCGATATCTGCTGGACTGCTTCAACGGAAATTTCACCGCACTGGTGGAGGCCGCCACATCGTCTGCCGAGCGGCTTGTGCAGCTACTCCAAAAAATGCCCTATTTTAATGATGTCGAACCCTATGACGGGATCCAAGTCCCGTTCTACAAACGGGCACAGATTACCGCGGCGGATCTGTCAATGGCCTTTAAGGGACGGGGATGGGGATATTTCAATGATCTGGATCAGCTGACCATCTTTGCCGATAATCTTGTGCCCCACGTCTTGCGCATGGATGGCGTTTTGATGTATGAAAAATCGTTGATTGAACGGATAGCGGCCGGAACATTAATTCCCGCGGGGTCCGCCGAGGAAGTGGAAATACGGGCATGTGCCTTGCATGCGGTGGAGCTTGTTAAAAATCAAATTCGAAAAATGGGGCAACCCATCAATTCGCCGGATCTCGATTATTTCCTCTGGAATCGCGGTCAACAGCCCGATTACAAGGCTGTTCCCCGACACCGAACCCGATGCGTATTTTATTAGGCGCGTAACTAATGATACTTTGGCACTTTGTGGCAAAATATTTTCAGGTTTAGGAAAGGCTGAAAAATGAACACTTCCTGGAAATTTCCTGACCCATCGCAAAGGATGCCGGTTTTTGCCCGCAACGTGGTCGCCACTTCCCAGCCGCTGGCCGCCCAGGCCGGTTTGAGGATGTTGCTCAAGGGCGGCAATGCCGTGGACGCCGCCATTGCCGCCGCTATTGCCCTTACGGTTGTCGAGCCGACCAGCAACGGCATCGGCAGCGACGCGTTTGCCCAGATCTGGGATGGCCAAACGCTTCACGGACTGAACGGCTCCGGACGGTCGCCCCGGGCCTGGTCGTTTGATCGCTATGCAGGATTGGATGAAATGCCGGCCTTCGGCTGGGATGCGGTAACCGTCCCCGGTGCGGTGGATGTCTGGAGGCAGCTGTCTCAACGATTCGGCAAGCTGCCCTTTGTCGATCTGTTTGTTCCCGCCATTGATTATGCAAAAAACGGCTTTGTCGTATCTCCGATAACGGCCGACCGCTGGGCGATGGCTGCCGAGCAGTATAAAAATTTTCCGGATTTTTGCCATACATTTTTGCCGGCAGGGCGGGCACCCCGTACCGGCGAGCTTTTCCTCTGTCCCGATCAGGCCCGAACACTGGAAATGATTGCCGCAAGCCGCGGGGAATCATTTTATCGCGGGGATCTGGCCCATAAAATCGTCGCTTGCGCCCGATCAAACGGCGGCGCCATGACCCTGGCAGATCTTGCAGATCACCGTTCGGATTGGGTGCAACCCATTTCGATTGAATATCTGGCTGTGCATCTTCACGAAATCCCGCCAAACGGCCAGGGGTTGGCTGCCCTCATCGCTTTGGGGATTCTGCGCGAT
>Ga0210365_10695676_pt1 | contig 14767 bp, 17 predicted proteins | sample S637metaT_FD_159655 | JGI IMG/M metagenome (GOLD analysis project Ga0210365, IMG submission 159655) | Metatranscriptome of estuarine sediment microbial communities from the Columbia River estuary, Washington, United States - S.637... | ecosystem: Environmental > Aquatic > Marine > Intertidal...
AAATTAGCTAGGATAAGAGAATTCTGATTTGCGAAAATTATGACACCGGAGGAAAAAAAGACAAATAACTTCAGATAGCATTCTAAAAGACAAGGTCATCCTGGTTGTTGATGATGAGCCCGATGTGCTTGAAGCAATTGCAGATGAACTGGACATGTGCATCATTCATAAAGCGCAGGATTATAATACTGCGCTTCAATCCATCACCATGTTTACCTATGATGTTGTTATCCTGGATATCATGGGGGTTAATGGCTTTGAACTTCTGAAAAAGTCTGTGGAACGGAAGTTTCCGACGTTGATGCTGACCGCCCATGCGCTGACACCGGAAGCCCTGAAAAAATCCATCAAACTTGGGGCTGTTTCTTTTTTGCCCAAAGAAAAGATGGCGGATCTTGTGGAATTTCTTGAACATGTGGTTTTGGAAGAGGGAAAGCCCATCTGGGTAAGACTTTTTAATCGGTTTGGCGACTATTTCAACCAGCGTTTTGGTCCCGATTGGAAAGAAAAGGACAAATTCTTCAAGGAGTTTGAAGAATCAATTATTGGAAAGAGTCCACCGGACTAGCGATTCGATTTTGACCTCAGTGGTTTTAAACGGGTATGATCGATGAGGTGGGTCAGAAAAATCGCTGCCATTAATCTACCCTCATCCGTAAATTCAGCAGGTTCGTCCAAAATCCAGCCTTGCTGCACGGCCCTGGAAATGAAATCGGCAGTTTCTTTCGATTTGTGAGCAACACTAAACGCTGTTCCCGCCGATTTGTTGGAGATCTCGGATAAGCCGGCCAAATTCGTGTTAATTACTGCCACTCCGCATTCCTGCTCATCCATGGCACCTGTTCGTTTTCGAAGCGCTTGATGATAAAACTGTTCTGCCTCTTTAAACCGGTTTGTACTGTGAAATAGTTCGGCAAGGTTGTTAAGCGTACCGGCCTGGCCAGCCGAGAGCAATTTTTGATAGTTCCTGCGCACCATATTATCGTATTTCTGACGATGCTTGATTTCCAGCCTGAGATGAAAAAGCGAGCTGCGGGCCCGCTGTCTTAACTGCATCCCGTCGACCCAGTGAGACGCCGACTCCCAATTTTCCAGAGCGTTTCGATAACATCGCGCGGCCTGCTCGAAATCTTTTTCGATTCGAAAGGTAATCGCCAGATTGTTCAGGCTGCCCGCCAGGCGCGGATCGCGGTCGTCAAACTCTTGAGCGACTCTATGGGCGCTTTTCCACCCTTTGGCGGCTGCAGCAAATCGACCGACGTCAAATTCCGAGACGGCCGCCTCAGTGATATGCACCCATAAGAACTCCGGGTTGGCCCGATCTTTTAGGATATTTTTTTCATTCGTCATTTGCTGGGTTGGTGAATATTTTCCCTCACGCATACATTTGGACATTGGCACTAAGATTTCAGGTGTCAGGAGTGTAAACGCGAGAGCTGGCCTGACACCCGAAACCTGAAACCCATGCTCGGAGAAGGTTTCATAACGCCTGATAATGTCCAAAAAAAAGAGCTATTTTCAAGGTAAATTAAGAGGTCTGCAATCCGTCAAATACCGAGGTAGGCCTTGCGCACATGATCATTATCCTTTAGTTCGCGGCCTTTTCCGTGCAAGGCGATTCGTCCGGTCTCTAAAACATAAGCATAATGTGCAAGATCCAGGGCAAGCTCCGCGTTTTGCTCCACCAAAATAACGGAAACACCTTCTTTGTTAATCTCCCTAAGAATTCGAGCGATCTCCTTAACTACAAGGGGGGCAAGCCCCAAAGATGGTTCGTCCAACATGAGCAGCCGCGGTTTCGACATCAGCGCCCGCCCAATGGCGAGCATTTGCTGTTCACCGCCACTCATGGTTTTTGCCACCTGTTTGCCGCGCGCCTTGAGGACCGGAAAATGATCGAAAACTTTCCCCAAATCTGTTTGAATTTCTTCCTTATCGGATCGGAGAAATGCACCGAGGTAGAGATTCTCCAAAACCGAAAGTCCCGGAAAAACTCTCCGGCCTTCAGGGACATGGGCGATACCCAGCTTGAGAATTTTGTCCGGGGCAAGGCCGTCGATCCGCTTTTCATCAAACAGAATCTCTCCGGCACTAGGACGGACAAGACCGGAAATCGTCCGTAGTGTGGTACTCTTACCGGCGCCGTTGGAACCGATTAAAGTCACAAGTTGCCTTTCCTGGAGCTCAATCGAAATCCCCTGAACCGCGGCAACCTTTTGATAATGGATAACGATATCGTTTAGCCTTAACAACATTTTACGCAGACCCCAAGTAAGCTTCAATTACCTGCTCATTTGCTCGAATCTCTTCCGGTGAACCTTCAGCCAGCAACTGCCCGAAGTTTAGCACCATTAGCGTCTGGCAGAGTCCCATCACTGCCTTCATATCGTGTTCCACCAAAACGATCGAAACACCGGATTCATGGACCTTTTTGACCATCCGCATCATTTGCGAGGTTTCTTCCGGATTCATACCGGCAAACGGCTCGTCCAACAACAAAAGCTTCGGCTCGGCGGCCAAGGCAATGGCGACCGCCAACGCTCGCTGGGATCCCAGCGGGAGGTTTAAAGCCAATTGATCTTTGCGATCTGCCAACCCCATGAACTCGAGAACTTCCAGGGTCTTGGCCTCTGCCATTTTCTGTTTGTGGCGGTCGGTGCGGAATAGTGCGGCAAAAAGATTGGATCGGGCGCGCAAGTGGCAACCGACCAAAATGTTTTCATACACCGTAAACTCCTGAAACAAGGTCGTCTCCTGGAAAGTGCGCACCAGTCCGCGTTCCGCGATGGCACTTGCACTGCGGCCGGTGATGTCTTCTCCCTGGTAAAGGATCTGACCTTGGGTAGGTCGATAAAAGCCGCAAATAGTCTTAAACATAACACTCTTACCGGCGCCGTTCGGACCGATGAGCCCACGAATCTCCCCCTTTTCAACGCTGTAGCTGACATCGTCGATGGCAACGAGGCCACCGAACCGTTTGGTTATTCCCTTCACTTCAAGTAGTGCCATAGACGATTTCCTCATATGAAACTTCATGGAATGACGAATGATTATTGACGATTGACGAATTGTGAATGTTGCTTCGCTCTGCTCTTTTTAACAAATAAAATAGATAGAATTCCTTAATTCGACATTCGACATTCGTCAATCGACATTCGACACTTGTCATACAGAAGTTTCTGTTCCAAATCGCTCACTTTACGTCTTCCTCACCGCGTAATCGGCTGATGCCGCCGCGTATCTTGGCGGGAAGGCTCTCCAATCCATCCGGCAGGAACATGATGGAGGCGATCAGGATACAGCCGTAAATGAGTGGACGCCAGATCTCAAAGGCGCGAAACCATTCGTTGACAACCGATAAGACCGTTACCCCGATAATGGGCCCGGAGAACGTTGCGGTGCCGCCGACGATCACCCATATAAGTACAAAAACCATTATGCCCACACCAAATTGGTTTGGATTGAGTGTACCCAAATAGTGTGCAAACAACGCGCCGGCGATCCCCACAAAAAAGGAAGCGATTCCAAACGCCAGGGTTCTGTAACGCCAGGTGTTGACGCCGACAGACTCTGCCAGCGAATCGCGCCAATGGACAGAATGCAGCGTCAGCCCGATGCGCGAATATTCAAGGCGATAAAGGATAAACAGACAGAGGGTCACGATGACGAGGGTGAGGAAATAGTAAGGGATGGGCTCCCAGAACTCGATTGCCTCCTTGAATCCGGGAAATGTAATGGCAGGTGATGGGATGCTCCTGATCCCCTTCGCTCCCCCAAAGGGTACTTTGAAATAGACCCACGCCAGGCGAATCGCTTCGCCGGCCGCAAAGGAGCCGATGAGGAAATAGAACTGCTTCATGCGAAAGAGGGGGAAACTGAGGAGCACGGCGATCAGGGCACAGATGATCCCGGCTAAGGGCATGGTGAGCCAGAAAGAGAGGCCCAAGTTTTTGGCCAATAACGCACTGGAATACCCACCGACACCCATCAGAACAACGTGTATGAGTGACCACTCACCGGTGAGGGTCATCAGGCGGTAGCTGACCACCACCAGAATATTGATAAACAGGAAAATCATAAAATCCTGTTGATGAAACTTCAGTCTGAAGGGCAGCACCGTAAGAATGATGAACAATGCCACCAATCCCAACGCTTTGTATACTCGTTTATTGGCCATTACTTATGCTCACTACAAGTTCGTTCGCTTGGCTCACAATTGGAATGTTGGAATATTGGATTCTGGAAAACTGGGATATTGGTTTATTGGCCATTTTCTTCTTGACACCCAAATTGCTACTATTCAAATATTCAAAAAAATTCTTTACAATCAACATTCCAATCTTCCATCATTCCATTATTCCATGTGTGCGGAGAAAGCCTCAAGTCTCAATAAATTCCCTTAAATTCAGTAAGTTGTACAATTTCCAGGACGTAAATCACTCAGATGTTTGGGTTCCTATTAGTCCGGTGGGTTTAACAATGAGGACGACCAGCATGATTAAAAGTCCCAATATAGTGGCGATGACCCCCCCATAATAAGTGGTGACAAAGGTATGAAAAAACGCATAAAGGACAGCCGCCAATATGGCGCCTGAGAGGCTGCCAAGGCCTCCGACGATGGTCACAATAAATGCGGTAATGATGACGGAATGGCCCATATAGGGCTGTACACGGGTCAGGGGGGCGATGAGTGCTCCTGCTACGCCTGCGGCGCCGGCACCCAATCCCATTGCCAATACTGAGACTTTATTAATGCTGATCCCTTGCAGTGCCGCTGCCTCACTGTCCTGAGCAGTGGCACGCAGCGCCCACCCGAGTTTGGTGCGGGTGAGGAACAACCAGATAATAAGCAGTAAAGCTGTCGCCACGACAAGGGCCAGCAACCGTTGTTTTGAGAGGGCGACACCTTCGGCAATCTGCACAACTCCGGGAAAGGCAGGCGGAACATGTTTCATTAATCCCAACCCGCCGATCTTAACTGCCAGCACCTGGAGAATGAATAAAACACCAATGGAATTAATGAGCCCGCCAAGGGGATTTCCACGCATGGGCCGAAAAAGCCCCCTTTCCATCAGCAATCCGATCAGCGTAACAATCACTATGGCAGCCACCACCGCCATGAAAAATGGCCATCCAAGTTTTGAGTAAAAAAACCATACAGCGTAAGCTCCGGCCATGAAAAACTCTCCATGGGCGAAATTCACGATTCCCATGACGCCGAAAATCAACACGAGGCCCACGGCTGTGAGTGCAAAAAAGCTGCTGGCAACCAGGGCGTTTATGCAGGTCTGGAGCACGACTTCCAAATTGTCTTCCCCCTTTCTCAATAGTTAGGACCGAGGCGCGCGACGCCCCGGTCCCAACGATCGTTTATAGGTTGCACAATGCGACGATGGGGGGTGTCCCATTACTTCTGCTGATACCACATCTGGTTCAACTTTTCCATGTGTTTGATGTAGACATCTTTGTGTTTGGCCCACCACTCGGGAATGTTCTTGTACTCCACAATCCTTCCTCTGCCGTTCTGAATGGTTACAACGGGCCAGTTGCCCACGAGGGCGTTGTTGATGCCCCAAAGCTCTTTGCCCCACCATTCTGCCGGCCCGAATATATGAGGCAATGTTTGCATGCTCTTCATCGCCTCGTATACGGCCATCGGCTCCACACTGCCCGCCTTCTGGGCTCCCGCCACCCAAAGATCCATGATGGAGGCATACTCATAGGAAACGGCGGTCCATGAGGCCGGATGTTTTTTGTTGAACTCATCAAAGAACTTATGCGGGTTTTTGAAGCTGATGTTCGGGGCGTCCAATGCCGGGTCATCGAAATCCGGAAACTGGTAGATAAAGCCTTCCAGGAAGTCCTTGCTCGTTTTTTCAAGGATCGCCGGATAATTGTCAAGGGTACAGGATATCATTTTGCCTTTGTATCCCTGCTGATAGAGCTGCGCACAGATCAGGTTGACATAATCAGGGTAGGCCGTATCAAAGCAGAAAATATCCGGGTTTTGTGCCAGTAGCGACGTCACGATGGGGGCAAAGTCGGTTGTCGCAATATCGAATATGTTTTCTCCGACCACCTCGATCCCGGCCACTTCAAACGCGGCCCGGTAAGTCGCCACCGACGGAATCCCCAGCTCATCATCCTGAGCGCAGATAACAGCCTTTTTCAGTTTTGGGAAGGTCTCTGCCAACCATTCCACACCCGTAACGTTATAGATGGGGTGCACCTCGCATGGCGCCAGGTGATATGGCGAGTTGGGGTTGAGATCGCTGGGCAGCAATGTACTGGTAAGCATTTTGTTCCGAGTGAAAAACTTCTGCACCCCTGGCCAGGTGGACCCCCCGAGCATCATGACAAATTTGACATCCTCTTCTGCGACCAGTTTTTTGGCTCCCTGCAGGGCCTTGTCCGGCTGGTACTCATTATCATATGAGACAAATTCTACCATGTAATTATCACCGCCGATTTTGATCCCGCCGTCGGCATTGACCCACTCTGCCCAGATCTCACACCCATAAAGTCCCGGAAGGCCCCATCCGGCAACCTCCCCGGTGAGGGGTGCTAAAAAGCCGATTTTTACCTTTTTATTGGCCCCGAAAGCAATCCCCGGAAGCCCAATGCCTGTTATAACGGTGCCTGCGGCGGCGGCTTTAAGAAAGTCTCTCCTTGTAATACCCATAACTCCACCTCCTTAGAATAGATTTTTATTTGATTGGCGCAATGAATAAAGAGGACTTACACAAAAAACCCCTCTCTATTAATGTCCTCATTTAATGTCCTCCTTTGCCAAAAAAGATGAGTCGTCGCCCCTTTATTAATATTTTGACCGAATAAGTCAAATGGTAAAAAATGCTACATCCATTGGATGATTTTTAATGATAACAAGGTTCTATTTTTGTCCCTATTATTAGAATTGTTGACTACTTTTCCATCTTAATGGTGGCATTTTTCGGCAATGCAAGGCCGGCCGCCACCTCTATGGCTTTTATTATCCCCGAGGGAACGATACAGGAACAATGGGGACAATGCTTGGCGGCAATTTCATAAGTTTTAGTCGATTTGGCCCTTTTGGCAATCTCATCAAGAGCGTTAATCTCAACTAACTCTTCAGCTAACTTTTGGATATTGGGACAGTCACTTGTGATCTTTAAACGTATTTTCCGCTTTCCCAAATCGATTGCTTCAACCGTAGTGCCAAAACCGCAGATTCCCGCTTCGATTTCACATTTGGCCATTTTATATCTCTCGTAGATAGCTAAAGGCGTTCACAGGTTCAAGGTTCACCGTTCAGGGTTCCCATTTTTCGGTTAATCAATAACCTTTGAACCCCTGGCCCAGACCCGGCATGCCAAGATGTGGTGCTTGAAGGTTAATTCCATAAAATGTGAAAGCAATTTCATAGCCACAGCCCGTCGCGCCAGGGCAGGCCTGAACCTCAGAACCCCTGAACGGTTATGTACATTCTTTGTGCCGGAGAAGGTTCATCTCCGGCACAAAACCCAATTTTCAATTCGGCAAATCGCCCTCTTTCTATATTTTAAACTCGAATCCGAGACCCTCCATGGTCTTAAGTGCTTTATCAAACACCTGCAGATACTCATCGGAAGGCGTCAGACGGCTTACGTCGTAGCACTCCTGAAATGTCTTGCCTTTGGGCGCCTCTTTGAATTTATTCTCATACAGGCCCACCAGCTTATCCAGCATCACATTGACCTTTTCGGTCTCGACCCCCGCCGCCGCCCGGGCGGCATAGGCCATCAACCGCGCTTCCATGGCGGTGGTATAATCCAAAGCCACCCCCTTGGCCGACGCATTTCCACTCATGATCTCGCGGCCGCTGGCCGTATCGGTGATGGCCTGGGCCGCCGCCTCCAACAAACACATTTCCGTGCAGGGGCCTGCAGAGGTATAGTACTGATTTCCCAACAACAGATGGGTGTTGCGATCCAAGGCCCGACACGCATGGCCGGCAACCATCAACGGCTCCCTGGCCGTTGTGTTGCCCCAGCGTACGTGAATGGGTCCATCCAAATGCCAGTCCGCACTCACCATAATAAAAGCGGCCAAACTGGTGGCTACGTCGACGATAGCGGTCTCCTCGACCCCTCCGGCCCAGCCCCCAATGATCGGCATCTGCTCGCTCATGATGATGTCGCCCGCCAGTCTGTAATGGGCGGTAAATGTCAGCGCATTGATGTCGATTTTAAGCTCGTTTAATTGGCTCACTTCGTGGCTGTCACAGGCGCGCATGCCCTCTGGAAAATCAGCCGCCACCACGCCGGCGGCGGTCAATGAAGTTTCGCTCCCCTACATGGCCATGCCGGGACGACCGGCCCGCGTCATCGCCATCCGGATCATCGAAACTTCTCCTTTGACGGCGGCGATCTCCCACGGAGAACCGGGCTTGGGCTCCCTGCCGTTGATGGTGGACAAGACCCCGTTAACGATGGCATCTACCAAGGGCTCGCGAGCGTAGGCCTCATGCATGGGAATAAAAATATTTTCCGATACCGGAGCCCCGGTAGGACCACCTTGGTTGAGGGGTGGGCGGGGATCATCGAAACTTCTGCCTGCCAGCCGACGCGCATCGCGACCTTCACCCAAGGTAAGCTCACGCGGTGCGCCGGCGACAGCCATCAAAACTTCATCTTCAGTGTACTTGATGACACGACCCGTATCCATACAAAAAACACCCATCTCCACCAGCATTTCGAGACCGGCCTGGTATAATCGATCTATCATGTCGGTGTCCGTGGGGATGATCTTGGAACGGTCGAAGTTAAGTTTGTATTTTTCTTTTAACTTGTTGGCCGTTTGAAATGTGATCTTTCGATCCCATTCCTTTTCATCTACCTTGGGACCGGTGCGTGCTCGATCATAGGTCTCGAACACGCCCACTTTCTCTTTGAAAGCCATCGATATCCCTCCTTTCCGTTAAACCGTCTAACTGGTTAATTCGTTGACAACATCCACCGCCTGGGCAGCATTTTCCGCCCATCCATCAGCGCCGATCTGGTCCGCCCATTCCTGACTCGTGGGCGCTCCGCCGAAAAGACACTTGAACTTGTCTTTGATGCCGCGATCTTTCAGTTCATTAATAATCTCCCGTTGAGCAGGCATGGTGGTCGTCATCAGAGCCGAACCGGCAATCACATCGACATCCTTCTCAACAGCCGCATCCACCACATCACCGATGGCCACGTCCCGACCTAAATCGATGACCTCAAAACCATTGGCCTGTAACAGGATCCCGACAATGTTTTTGCCGATGTCGTGGATATCCCCTTCAACGGTGTGAATGATAATTTTACCCTTGCCGGCGTAACCGCCCTGGATCTGTGCCGACAAAATTTCCACAGCCGCTGTAAAGGCCTCGGCCGCAAGAATGATCTGGGGTACATAAATCTCCGCATTGTCGAACTTGTCGCTGATCACCTTCATGCCTGCGGACAAGCCTTCTTCAATACAGGCCAGGGGATCTAACTTTTGCGCGATCGCATCATTGGCCGCCGCCTTGGCACCCTCCTCGTCCATTTCAGTAACGCATTTTTTCAACCGCTCGAACATTTCCTTTTCAGACATTCATTTCACCTCCTTTTTTTGAAAGTAAGCCGCCCTCTCGTAAAAAAATGAAACGACAGGCCGCCGCATACCCATGGTCTCCCATCTGCTGAAAAAGGAGAATCTACGGGCAGTAAACAATAATAGGCTGAATAAATCAAGGTGTCATATAATTGCAATCGTCCATTGGATGATTTTTATAAGGATGCCGGACTATTTTTGCACCCTTTATGTAACCAAAACCAAATCCTAATTTTTTATAGGTTGAAAAATCAGATTAAAGGGTACATCTGTTCATTAATAGGGACATCAGGTCCGCTTTTGGCTGAATAACATTGACAGAATACCCCAAATCGACAATCATCAGTAACATCACCTATACCGGTGTATTCCAGCAGATGGTACTGCATAAATCTCCACGATGTCCGTGAACGGTTACAAAAGGGGGTCGGCAAATGAACAAAGAGGACTTTAGAGAACAAGCAAGGCAGGCTGTTTGTAACAGTGACGAGGAGGCCGTTGTCGAAAGCGCCGGCGGCTACAAAAATCGCTATAATTCCAAAAATTTATAATATCAAATATATACAAAGCTTTTGTAGCGCCCCATCGAAGCCAAAATAGACCTACATGCCAATAAAAATCATCCAATGGACTATTGCAATAACTTTAGATATTTTTTATGACCATTCTGGATCAAATTTGTTTATGGGCGGAGTTTTCTTCCCCTCATTTTCAAATTGGAAGTATAGGAAGGAGGTGATGCCATATTGACGCGGATTGGCTGGATTAAATATTCCGATCCCCAAAAGACATAATCAGGAATTGATGATGAAAATCAGGAGAATTCCTACCAAATTCCTATCAGGGGGGGGACGGTCAACCGCTGAATATAAACCTAAAAGGAGAAAATCAAGTCAACAAGTAACATGTTAACATTATTTGAAAAAAAATGGAAAGGAGGTGATCCGATGAGCAAGGAAGACTTGTTAAAAGAGGCGAGGCGGGCGGTAATCGAGGGTGACGAGGAAGCTGCCGCGGCGATGGCCAACAAAGTCATTGCAGAGGGAATCAACCCGGTGGAAATCATTAATGAGGGATTGTCACCGGCAATGACCGAGGTGGGTGACGGTTTCGCAAATGAAGAGATCCCCCTTCCCGGTGTCCTTGTAGCCGCCGAGGCCATGACTAAGGCCATTGAAATAATGGAGCCCTATATTCCGAAGGAAGAGGTTGCAAAAACTTTGGGCACCGTCGTTATCGGAACCATTGAAGGCGACATCCATGATATCGGCAAACGGATTGTGGCGACCATGCTGAAAGTTTATGGTTTTGAAGTTCATGATCTGGGCCGGGATGTGCCGATCGACGTATTCATTGAGAAGGCCAAGGAACTTAAACCGGATATATTGGGCTCCTCTTCCCTGATGACCACCACCATGGGCGGACAGAAAATCCTCGAAGAAAAGCTGCGCGCGGCCGGTATCAGGGATAGTCTTAAAACCATGATCGGCGGGGCGGCAACTACCCAGGAATGGGCGAATAAAATCGGCTGTGATTGTTATGCCGAGGATGCCAACGATACGGTTCTCAAAGCCAAAGAATTAATTAAATAGCAGCAAAGGAGGTGATTGTTATGATCAGAGGACTTCAACCTGGCATCAGCACCATGGCTGGCTGGGGGTTGAACATGTTCACCGATGATGAATTGACCGAAATTCATCTGGCCACCCTCGACGTACTGCAAAACTATGGCGTCGGAGTTCATTGTGACGAAGCCATGGATATTTTCGAGAACGGCGGGGCTTATGTGGACCATGAGAAAAATCATGTTCGAATCCCTCCCCACCTGGTGGAAGATGCCATTCGCTCTGCTCCCAGCACCATCCTGCTGGCCGGACGAACCCCGGAATATGATGTTACGCTCCAGGGCGGCAGGGTTGGATTCACCAGTTTTGGCGCTGGCGTCATGGTGGTGGACCCCTTTACCGGAGAGTTTCGGGAATCCAACAAACAGGATGTCGGGCATACCGCCCTGGCATGTGACGCCATGGATAATGTAGACGTATACTCCAGTGCGGTGGTGGCCAGGGATGTCGAACGGGCCACCGATTTAAACGAAGCCGAGGCGTTTTTGAGCAACACGTCCAAGCACTGTCAGCACATTGATTTGACCGGCGGAGCAGGGGCCAAAAAGTTTTTTGAAATGGCCGCCGCCATTATCGGCGGAATGGACGAACTCAGGAGGCGGCCCTTGGTTTCCGCCCTGGTTTGCCCCACCAGTCCATTGGAGCTACACACCCATACGGCTGAAATCATCATCGAGTGCGCCAAGGCAGGGGTCCCGGTAAACGTGCTTTCCATGGCCATGTCGGGGGCTTCTTCCCCTGTCACCGTTGCCGGAACTTTGGTGACCCACAATGCCGAAGTGTTGTCCGGCATTGTTCTGGCCCAGTTGACCGCTAAAGGGGCCCCGGTGATTTACGGCAGCTCCACCACAACCTTTGATTTAACCTATGCCACCGCTCCGGTGGGAGCGCCGGAACTGGGGATGATCAGCGCCGGTGTCGCAGCATTGGCACGCAAGTACCTTCTGCCCAGTTATGTCGCGGGTACGTAGGCTGACAGCAAGGTTTCCGATGTCCAGGCAGGGCATGAGAAAACCATGACATCCCTGCTGCCGGCATTGGCGGGTGCAAATCTCATTTACGGGATGGGTATGTTGGAGTTAGGTGTGACTTTCAGCTTTGCCCAGCTTGTTATTGACAATGAGATCGCCCGGATGTGCAAAAGAGTGGTCCAGGGTGTACAAATCAACGATGACACTTTGGCGGTTGAACTCATCAAGAAGGTCGGATCCGGCAAGGACTTTTTAGCCCAGAAACATACCCGTCAGTATATGGGGCTGGAGCAGTCCAAGGTAAAGCTGATCGACCGGCGGATGAGAGGGGCCTGGCAAAAACGTGGCGGCAAAGATATGGCCGAGGCGGCTGCAGAAGAAGCCCGCCACATTTTGGAGACCCATAAACCGATTCCGCTGCCTAAAGCTGTGTTGTCGAAACTACGGTCCATTGTTGTAGAACAAGAGGCTTTAGAAGCGGAAAATGCCGCAAAAGCCGTGGAAAAACAATAAACCAGCCAGGTAGTTTATGGAGACGGAATTCGGTAATCAGCAAGGGGAGATATCCGACCGAGGCGGCCGGTGAAACTGCCCAGCGCTTTTTTTGCCGAATTCACACACCCGCTCCACATTGACTGGATGTATCATCAACTCACTCGACGTAACAAGACCCTATAACCCTTTTAATTTGGGTCTTGCATTAGGGGGGTGCTTGGAGAGAATCAAATCAAGTTTCTCTTCAAGTCCCCTATTTTTCTGCCAGCCGCGCTGAGTATGTTGACGGTGACGACAGTCACCAAATGGTGTGCCATTAAGACACGAAGGCATAAAAAAGGAATTTGGAGGAACAAACGCAAAAAATGGGTTGTGTGCCTGACGAAAATGCGGTTTTGCGAAATGCGGAAATATTCGCAGCTGACTAAGCTGTAGCAGTCGACGCAGAGTTGTGCTATGTTCATGTGAGTCCGCCCTAGCCTATTGACTCGGGAGATGAAACAAAAAAAATGTCGTTCGTAAGAAGCGCAACCGTTATTATAAAAACCAATTAATTGACTTAGGAGGTTATCAAATGAATGCGAAAGAGCGTGTGATGGCGGTGCTCAACCATCAAAAGCCTGACCGTATGCCCTGTTTCGGGGCTAATAGTATGGCAACTTACGATCAAATGGAGGCGGTGCAGGCCTTTTGGCCCAAAGCGCATGAAGACGGGGAAACCATGGCCAAACTGGCGCTGGCATCCCATACCGTACTTGGTTTTGACGCGGTCAGAGTTCCCTTTTGCCAAACTTTTGAAGCCCACGCCTTAGGCTGCAAGATAAAGCCGGGAAAGGGCCCAGGCGGCATTGAAGGAATCCCGGGAATCGATCATCCGCCGCCTTTCACCCTTGACGACACGCCTCAATTCCCTGATGACTTTCTTTCCCGCGGCAGAATACCGGAACTGCTCAAAGCCGTCCGCATTTTAAAAAAGGAATTGGGCGATGAAGTGCCGGTGGTGGCGGGGATAATCGGGCCGTTCACGCTTGCCGGGTCTCTCATCGATACGGTTCCCCTTCTCAAGGCTTCCTTCAAAACACCAGAAAAGATGCGGCCCTGGATAGAGTTAGGGGAAAAGGCCGGCACCATGCTGGCAAAAGCGCTCATCGATGCCGGGGCAGATATCATTTCCTGTGAAGATATGACTGCCTCGCCTGAACTGATTGCGCCGAAAACTTACTTGGATTATGAATTGGAATATCAGAGCAAACAGTTCGAGGCAATCTCTGTCCCGACGCTGCTTCATATCTGCGGCAAAGTGGATGCTATTGTACAATGGATGGGTCAGACCGGGGCGAGTGTACTCAGCCTGGACCCCAAGACAAATCCCCAAATTGTCAGAGAAAAATGCGGACCGGATATTGTTTTGTTGGGCGGATTAGATGTGGCTACCACGCTTTTTTTACATGGGCCTGACGATATTAAGCAGGAAGCAGAGCAGGCCATTGCCGATGGCATCCAGATCCTGGCACCGGGTTGTGCAGTGGGACCAGGTACGCCAAACGAAAACCTTCTGGCCATGCTGGCAGTGGCCAAGGCACATTGATTGAAAATTGTCGATTGAAGATTGAATATTTAAGGAATTCTTTCCATTTAAAAAAGACAAAGCGAAGCGATACCATAATTCGTCATTTGTCATTCGTCAATCGTCATTTTTTTGGTTCCGGCTCGTCCGGGTTAGGAGATAAGAAATAGTATGGCAAGATTGGGTGTTGCATTGGACCTGGGCACCAGTGGATTTCGCGGACAGGCCCTCGATCTGGATCAAAACGGAATGATCCTATCCACCGCCGTCACCACCCGGCATCCCCTACCCGGCGCCAATGTCATGGATCATCTTCATTTTGCCGTTGAGATGGGCCTTCATCGGGCCCACGAAATTGTAATACAGGCCGTCAACCAGGTGATAGACAATCTGAGGATTGAAAATGATGAGGTGGTGCGGCTGGCGGTTTGCGGCAACCCAATCCAGCTTTCCCTCTTTCAGGAGATCGAAATCAGGGACCTCGCCTATGCCGGTAAACGGAAACTGGAAGCCCTGGGGGTGGT
>Ga0210365_10303499_pt1 | contig 14748 bp, 13 predicted proteins | sample S637metaT_FD_159655 | JGI IMG/M metagenome (GOLD analysis project Ga0210365, IMG submission 159655) | Metatranscriptome of estuarine sediment microbial communities from the Columbia River estuary, Washington, United States - S.637... | ecosystem: Environmental > Aquatic > Marine > Intertidal...
AGAAGTTCCACCCGACGCCCACTTTCTTTCCCTCATTTGACGCCCACCTGAAGCTGCCGTCATTTCGCCCGTAATGACGAAACCACATCAGGTCGCCGTTGAGCGTTATCGCGTAGATGACGCCCTTCGCGGCCGCTTGCGGGGGAGGTCCACCGGGCGCGCCGGGAACGCGTGTAGTGACCTCAATCGGTGTGGAGAAGCGGCTGCAGCTCGAGCCGAGCAGTGTCCGATTGCAACCCTGGACAATGAAATGGTAAATGCCGGGACGTAGGTTGTTTGCGGTGAAAGACCTTCCAGAGACCCGGTTCTGGCCGTCAGCGTGGCCGTTCTCAGCCCACCGCACCTGGTAGAAGCTATATGAAGCTGAAGACGTCCAGTTGACGGTAATGCTGTTGGGCGAGGCGGAGAAATTTGTGAAGCTGGGCACATCAGGCGGCGAGTATGGCGTCGGGGTTGAGAGCGTCCGGGCTGCGAGCCACGGGGTGCAGTCGCGTGTCTGGGCATACGTGGCGCACACTCGATACCGGTAAACGCGATCAGGCTGAAGGCCTAAGTCGTTGAAGCTGTTGACTAACGCATTGAAGACCCAGGTGAAAGCCGGCTCCTCACGTTCGAGCGTGATCGATGTCGCGCCATCGTTAGGATGCTCCCAATCAATGGCTATACCGCCCGGCGCGAAAGGACGAAGCTGGGCGTGTGGGGCTTCGGCCTGCGCAAAACTCACGGTTAGCAAGAGGAACAGGGCGGCAAGCGTATTGCGACTCTGCCATTTGCCTGATGAAAACTTCTGAAAAAGTAATTTCATGATGACTCCTTCAACATTGCCAACTCATCTATTGTCGGTTTTACCATTTTCAACCTAAACCTACCAGTCTGGCCGATGTTTTCTATTCAATAACATAAATCGTTAAAAATTTCAACTGTTTTTGCACAAAAAAAGTCTATTACGGAGAGGAAACGTTCTATTGCATCGATGATTCCCCTCTATCCCAACGAAGCCCCCTCTCTATTCCATTTTCTTCGTGTCCCTTCGCGTATCTTCGCGGCTAATTCTTTTTCCCTGAAGTCATTTTTCTCTCGATGCCCCTATCGGGAAAAAATCAGAAAAATCCGGGTTGACTCTTGACTTTCTTTTTTCAATATTATACTCTTTTTTCTTACTTGAATAATCATGCAAATAAAAATATTAGGAGAATAAAATGAAAAAAAGAATGTACAAAAAGCTTTCAATCAACAAACAAACCATCACTAACCTGGACATCCGAGAACAGGAGCAGGTTCGTGGTGCCGGAACTATAACCAGTAATGATCCCCCCTGTATTGTCTGTCCCCCTTCATATACCTGCTTCACAAACTGTGCGAACACCTGCCAAAATACCTGTGCTTATGGTTCCTGTCCGCTGTGCCCCTAAATTGAGTTGAAACTATACTAATTATCGCAGTCAAGTCTTGTCTTGCTGCATTTAAGTTAACAAAATGTGTTAATGTCGAGTAGGGGGTTGGCGGTCCAGACGATGCCGGCCCCCTCATGACGGCGCGCCGTCGCCCGGAGACGATTAAATTTTAGCCACAAAGGCACTAAAGCACAAAGCCCCCCGGCGGGGGGAACCTATAAATTTTTACCTTTGTGTCTTTGTGCCTTCGTGGCTAATTCTTTTTATCTCCGCGATTGCAAAAAACCATTTTATTTTGTAAAATACAGTTATTATGAGAAAAGAAATAAAACGGACGGACCGGGTAGGAATGGACGGATGGCTCGACTACCCCCGGCGCGCGGTCAATCTATTAATGAAAGACGAACGAAACCTTCTCTTCTCTATCGTTACCTCGGTGCTGTTTTTAACCGCGGCTTACCTGAATATTCTTCACCATGAAATGTGGCGCGACGAACTCCAGGCATGGCTCATCGGCAGGGACAGCACATCGGTCTTCGAACTGATCTTCCAAAACATAAGATATGAAGGACACCCGGGACTCTGGCACCTGGGACTTTTTTTTATTACCCGTTTTACAAGCAATCCCTTTTTTATGCAGGCATTTAACATCCTCCTGGCCGGTATCGCCGTGTTCATCTTCCTTCACTATTCCCCTTTTAATCGGCTTCAAAAGATCCTTTTTGTCTTCGGTTACTATATGCTTTTCGAATACGGCACTATCGGCAGGAATTATGCCGTCGGTATACTGTTCCTCTTTGCGGCGGTCGCCATATACCTGTCCAAACACCGGTTTAGCCCCATATTTACCGCCGCTGCCCTGTTTCTCTCAAGCCAGACCAATGTCTATGCATTGATGTTGTCCATGGCCCTGTCGGGTTATTTTTTCCTGGATCACCTGTCCAACCCGGGAAAACGCGGGGAGGCGGTGAAACGGAAATTCCATTACACGGCGGCACTGCTCATCATCCTGGCGGGGTTTGCGGTCTCCGTCCTGCAGCTCATTCCCCCCGCCGACAGCGGGTACGCCACCGACTGGAATACCGGGTGGGACCCGGGGAAAGCAGTCTCCCTGACGGGTGTAATTCACCGGGCCCTCATCCCCATTCCCCTTAATACCCTTCATTTCTGGGATACCAATTTCATCGAATCAAATGCAATCCGGTTTATCTCCTCCCTCCTGCTGCTGGTCGTTGTGGTCTGGTTGTTGAAACGGACCCGCCTGGAACTCCTGCTGTTCCTGGGAGGCACGTTTGCAATATTGATGTTTATGTATATTAAGTATTACGGGTGCCTTCGGCATTACGGTCACCTGTTCATTCTCCTGGCGATATCCCTCTGGCTGTCGAAAGAAAAGCATAAACATGCCGCGCAAAACGGCCCGGTAACGCACCTTCGCGCAAAAAACATTGTTCTTACACTGCTGCTGCTTTGTAATTTTTATGCCGGTGTGCTGGCTTCATACCTGGATTGGAAATACGTTTTTTCCAACGGCAGGGCCGCGGCGGAATATATAAAGAAAGAAGGTCTTGAAGAAAGTTTCCTGGTGGGGAACCCGGATTATGCGGCGATCACTGTTGCCGGTTTCCTCTCAAAAAAGCTGTTTTACCCCAGGGGGGACCGCTTCGGCACCTTTATTATTTTAGACAATCATCGGCACAAGACCGATTTTTTTCACGTCCTTAAATCCATTGAATCCGTTTCCCGGAACCAGTGGAAGGAGACGGTCATTATTTTGAATTTCATTCCCCACCACCATGGCATGCGCAAAAAGCTTCGATTACTGGCAAGTTTCACCGGGAGCGTGGTTAATAACGAGAAGTATTACATCTGGAAACTGGTAGAATAGGCCTTACTTGCTAATTTTTTCCCCACAGGACACACGGAAAATATTCCCTTCCCGGCCTACGATGAAATCTTAGCCGCTAAGGCACAAAGACACGAAGGTAAAAATTTATAAATTTAATTTCAGAATAGATCAACCGGCTGCTTCGCTCTTACATTTTTAATTGTTACTTTGCCAGGTGATCAACTTTAGGCCGCCAATATTTTGAGCACGGTTATAATCGCCAACGTATACCAGGTATATTTTCCCGGTTTTATCCATAACCACGGCAGGGGCGAACGGTCTTTCCGTACCCGGGATAAATTCGGGGAAAGACCATGTTTTCCCTTCATCAACCGATTGTAATAAAAAAAGTGAGGAAGGTGATTCCAGGACCATGTTAATATGACCGGCATTTGCTAAAATCCCGGCAGTGCCTCCCGAGGTATTGCATACACTATCCATTTGCTGTAAGTTGCTCCAGTAAGTCCCTCCCCCGGTACCATTTGCATAATGGATCCAACTGTTGGGATTGTGCCCCAGGTAGTCCTCTGTATTCCAGGTTAAAAATAGCGTATTATTCTCATCGATCACCAGTGAGGTATTCATGGATTTCCAAAAATCACCTGTTATTCCTGTCTTGTTGACCTGCCATTTTATACCGGCATCTTCGGAATGAAAGCATTCAATCCCTTCATTACCGCCACAAATAAAATAGACTGTTCCGTCCTTCCCTGATTTGACTGCCGGGTGTCCTGTCGAATCATCGCTCTCTTTAAATAATACCTCATCCCAGTTTTCCCCCTGGTCGGTGGACATCATGAGCATAACTTTTTGTTTATCGCTGGAGCCACCCGGAACAAAATAGGACCAAAAAAGATAAATCTTTCCCTGCGTATCCACTTCGATCCTTGGGATCATGTTTTCTCCGGGTTCTTTGCCGAGTTGAAGCGGATTATACCATGTAGCCCCAAAATCAAGGGACCGACTGAAAAACACATTGTGCGTACCAATATCTCCTTCTGCCCACACCATATAAAAATGTCCCTGTTCATCGACATCCATATCCATAATTCCGATAGATTGTGCCGAGCGGGAAATGTTCAATACCTGTGACCAGGTAAGTCCGCCGTCCTGTGAAAAGCAAAACATCGCCTGCCGGTTCTCCCCCATCAACTCTCTCCAGGCCAGGTAGATATAGCCTTTATTATCAATCCGTAAAACAGGAGCGGAAGAATGGTCCCATTCATTAAAGAGCCTGGCAGGTGCGGAAAAATCAGTCCGGTTTCTTTTTATCTGAAGTATCTTTACATCGGAGACATAATCGCGGTACTTTTCAAAGTATTCGGAAATATCATAATTAATAATACTACTGACCCTGATTTCCACCCGGGTATCACCGGGGCCGGCGGCGCTTACGATGTTTCTTAATAAACTGTCCGGGAGATCCCATGAAATACGGTATCGCCAGTAGTTTGGAAGCCCTATTCCAAATTTTATTTTGTTTACGTATAGAACATACTCGTCATTCACACTAAAATTGCCAAATACAGTTAAAGAAAATCCGATGTTATTATAGATAATTCCTTGTGGATTAATTCTATCAACCTGGGGTTTTGCCAACCCGATCAATTCTTGTTCATCGATATTCAGACCTTTTTGAATTTTACATCCGTCCACGCAAATCAGGACAAAAAGTATTAAAATTGAAGTCATTTTTTTCATTATTACCTCGCTCACGTTTACCCTGATGCACCCGGGCTTCGGTTCTTCGGGTCCGACCATTTCAAACTTGATTTCTTCAGCAATGCCAACTCATCGATGGTCGGCTCCGCCATTATCAACCAATACCGTCTGACCGATGTCTTCTATTCAATAGCATAAATCGCGAAAGATTTCAACTGTTTTTGCACAAAAAGCGGTCTATTCAAGGGAAAAGTATCATGCTGGATTTTAAGCGCATTTTAGGGTACAATGACAGGTAATGACTCAAACAACATTTTCCAAAAGGAGTACCCTGTTCTTTTTATGCCTGGCTGAATTACTGGCTATGGCGGTGTGGTTTTGTGCGTCGGCAGTGGTTCCGGAACTCGTTGTCGCCTGGAAATTAAGTGTCCCGGGTCAGGCCTGGCTTACGATGTCGGTGCAGATCGGTTTTGTGGTGGGTGCCCTTGTGTCGGCAATTTTGAACCTGGCGGACCGGGTCCCCGCGAAATTGTTTTTTACTGTTTCCGCTTTGTCGGCCGCAGTGTCGACTTTTCTTATTCCTTTGTTGGCGGAAGGACTGGCCCTGGCGTTAATATTGCGGTTCCTTACGGGGGTTTTCCTGGCCGGTGTGTATCCGGTGGGCATGAAGATCATGGCTACCTGGACCCGGGAAGACCGGGGGTTGGGTATTGGGTTATTGGTTGGTGCGTTGACGATCGGTTCGGCGTCGCCGCATTTGTTGAAGATTTTCGGTAGTGCTGCGGATTGGCGGGGGGTGTTGTATATTGCTGCGGTTTTAGCCCTGGCGGGAGGGGTGTCGGCCTTTTTTTTCGTATCCGAAGGGCCTTTCACCACAACGATTCCTCCATTTAACTGGAAATACGTGGGGCGGATAATGAAGCAGAAAGAATTGGTGTTGGCTAATCTCGGTTATCTTGGGCATATGTGGGAGTTGTATGCGATGTGGACGTGGGTGCCGTTGTTTTTATTGGCCAGTTTCAGGGTATCCGGGCAGGGTGCGGTCTGGGGTGGTATTGCCGGGTTCTTTGTGATTGCGGTGGGGGGAGTGGGGAGTTTGGTTGCCGGTTGGATGGCGGATCGATTGGGGCGTACGGTGGTTACGGTGGGTGCTTTGGTGGTTAGTGGGTGTTGTTGTCTTTTTGTGGGGTTTCTTTATGGTGGGAACCCGTTTTTATTGGTAGTTCTTTGTTTGGTTTGGGGGTTTGCGGTGGTGGCGGATTCGGCGCAGTTTTCGGCGGCGGTGAGTGAGTTATCGGAGCCGGAATATGTGGGGACGGCGTTAACGCTTCAGACGAGTTTGGGGTTTTTGTTGACGTTGTTGACGATTCGTTTGGTTCCGACGTTGGAGCGGTGGTTGGGTTGGCATTTGGCGTTTGTGTTCCTGGCTGTGGGTCCCATTATCGGTATTATCGGAATGCTTTCCCTGAGACGAATGCCTGAAGCGGTAAAAATGGCAAACGGCCATAGATAGCACGTTAAATGGGGGCCCAGGCCGGCATGCTGCTGGACCCGTCTTGCACGGCCCGGGGAGGAGAAGAGAGTGCGATGCTTGACCGTTATTTTCCCACACAGAATTCGGAGAAAATCTTGTTTAAAATATCGTCCGGCGTAACTTCCCCCATTAACCGGCCAATGATGCCGATCGCTCCCCGTATCTCCTCCGCTGCCAACTCCACCTGATTTACACCCCCCTCAACTATAGCACACGCACTTACAAGTACCCTCCGCAACTCCTCCAATAAACCCCTCTGACGCCGGTTAACCGTAAACTCCGCCTCCCTGCTCCGAATATCACCCACCAACCCCTCCAAAAAACCCGTAACCGCGTCTATGTTTAAATGCTCCTTCACCGATACACTCACAATCTCCTCACCCCCAAAAACAGCCCGGATAGAATCCCAGGCCACCGGGTCCCCAATATCCGCCTTATTCGCAATAATCAACCGCCTCTTCCCCTTCACCAACTCGTAAATATCCCTGTCCATAGACTCCACCGGCCTCGATGCATCCAACATAAATATTACCGCATCACAATTCTCCAATTTCTCAAGACTGCGCTGAATCCCCAATACCTCGATATGATCCTCCGTCTCCCTATTGATCCCCGCCACATCCGTTATATCCACCGGAAACCCATCGATGTAAAGCTTCTCACGAATAAAATCCCGCGTCGTACCCGGCGTCGATGAAATAATCGAACGCTCCTCCATCAACAACATATTAAAAAGAGACGATTTCCCCACATTCACCTTCCCCGCAATCACCACATTCAACCCCTTATTCAACAAATCGTTAAACCGGGCATTACCCAACAACGTGTCCAACCGCTTAACAGACGCCTTCAACTGATCCGAAACCGCGATCTCATCGAAAAACTGGTCCTCCTCGAACTCGATCTTCGTCTCGATAAGAACACCCAGATTGATCAACGCCTCCTTAAGCTCTTCCATAAACCGGGACAACCGCCCCTCCAAACTCCCGAACTTCATGTGAGCATAATACCTGGAATTGGCGTTAATCAACTCATTGACCGATTCCGCCTGGATAAGGTCCATCTTCCCATTCCTGAACGCACGGTAAGTAAACTCCCCGGGCAGCGCATTCCTGACCACCGTTTCACCCGTAAGGCCCTGCTTGAGAACCAGGTTCAAAACCTCCTCGACAATAAACGGGTTCGAATGAACGGAAATCTCGGCTACATCTTCACCGGTATAACTGGACGGCCCCTTAAAAAAAACCACCACGCACTCATCGATATGCTTTTTACCGTCGGTAACAAACCCGTGATACGCGCGCCGCGGCTCTAAAGACCCGGGCAGCGTTTCAACCATACGGGACAATATCGCCCGGGTCCCCTCGCCCGAAACCCGTATAACCGCAATACCACCCCTCCCCATCGGTGTGGAAAGGGCGGCGATGGTATCTCCATCCCCATTCACAGCGATACCCATTTCGATACCGTTACTTCTTCCTGATGGTAATGATCTTCTGGAAACTGTCTCCTCTACTCTTGGATTCCAGGTCCGCGTATTTATTAATGGTCATGTGAATAATACGTCTCTCGAAGGGATTCAATTCCTTAAGACTCACGGACTTGCCGCTCTTCCTGACATTACGCGCATACCGGTGCGCCAGGTTGGTCAATTCATATTCACGGTTCTTCCGAAACCGCTCACACTCACAATATATCTTCTTCCCGATAATATCCGAATATAGACGATTCAATAAATACTGCACCGCATTCAACAACTTCCCGTTCTGGTAGAGCATCAACCGGTAATCCTTGCCGTTAAAATCGACACTCAAATATCCCTTCCCGTTTGAAATGGCAAACTCCAGGTCGATATCCATCACCTCGATCAACTGCTTTATAAATCCCGTCAATTTCTCCTGCTCCATTCCGTCCGACGGCCATGCGCGAATATAGATTTCCCGCTGACTGTGACCGAAATACCGGGTCTTTTCCGTGATTATCTCATACTTGATCTGGTCTTCATTTACACTATATTCCGCTGCCGCAAGAGAAATGGCTTCTTTTAAAGAATTTGAACAAAATTCTTTAGTCATACTCATTTCCCTTTTCCTCCTTTTTTCCTCTTCTGTGCCCTCATCTCCTTCTCTTCTTCTTTCTTTTCACTGTATATCTTTTTATTGATAATCACCTGCTGCCCGATCTGGAGAAGGTTTGAGGTAAACCAATGCAGCGTAAGTCCACTGGGCAGGTTTATCACGATAAAGGTAATAAATACAGGCATGATATACATCATCTTCTGCTGCGCCCCTTCGGCCGTGGTGGGCGACATCTTTTGCAAAAGAATCTGGGACGCTCCCATCAAAATAGGGAGCAGGTAGATGGGGTCCTTCAACGACAGGTCGTTGATCCAAAAAATCCAGGCTTCATGCCGGACATTGATACATGTCCGCAGTAAACTGAAAAATGCAAACAAAATCGGCAACTGGAGCAGCATGGGAAGACATCCACCGGCGGGATTCACTTTCTCCCGCTTGTACAACTCCATTGTCTCCACGTTCATCTTCTTCCGCTGCTCAGGGTCCCTCATATTTTTGTATTTCTTCTTGATGGCCTTGATCTTGGGCTGCAAGGTCTGCATCTTGGCCATGGATACACTGGACGTATAGGTCAACGGGAAAAGCAATATCTTCAAGAAAATAGTAAAGATCACGATGGCCCAACCATAGTTGGGAATAAAACCATATACAAAGTTGATCCCTTTCAACAATATTTTTGCCACAAAGCCGAGAAACCCGTAATCGATGACCATATGAGCATTGGGAATAGCGCCGCTCACCTGTTCCAACGCATCCTCGTCCTTGGGCCCCAGGTAGACAAACCCGGGATTGGTGACTTCCATATACGAATAAAACTCGGTTTTTTTCTTTTCCTTTTGCTCTTTACCTTCCTTTCCCTCCAACACGGTGGTGGTCTCTTTGAACGTCGAATACCGTATCACCGAGTTCCTGGGAGAGGTTTTAAAAATGGCGGTAAAATAGGCCCGGTCATACGCGGCCCAGGTGAAATTACTACCCAATGTGCCTATGGCGTTTTCAATGGTTTCATCACCGAGTTTGACCGTTTTTACCGATATAAATTCCAAATCCGATGTGTCGTTACCGTCGTAAGTTACGATCTTCACTCCACCCTGGATGGCCCGATCTTCACTGATGTTATTTTCCAGGTCGGGACCGAAAATAAACGGTACATCCGGTACTTCCTTGCCGTCTTTTACCAATTCGTAATCCAAGCCGACAATATAACTGCCGTTGGCAATAATAAAGGTTTTAAACACCGAAAGGTTCTTTTCGACATCTTTATACTTAAAGACGATCTCCCTCGTTTCGCCGCCGCGCAGTGTTACGGTGGTAGGACCATCATAACGGTAGCTTTCACGGTTGAGCATCTTATAGGTTTCTTTATTTTCTTTATCTTCTCCAAAGGTGGAAAAATAAAAGGGGTAAGGTATGGAAATATCATCATCTATACCGATCTTTTCAAATACTTTTTGAGACACCAGGTCCAGGGGCTGCTTTTTGTCATCCAGGTATTTTCTTAAAACAAAAGACTTAAGACCGGCGCCTTCATTTGTAAACACCGCGGTAAACAAATCCGTTTCCACCGTCACCTCTTGAGGACCACTCCCTTTCAGGTCTTCTTCCACGGCCCCGAGCATTTTCTCTTCTACCGGTTTATTTTCCTTTTTGGGTTGGGTCGTCAGGTCTCCCAGATCGCGGGTGCCCGTATCGGTGGATTTCTCTTCCGCGGTGGCCTGTGGTTCTGCCGCGGTTTCCTGTTTCGCGCCGGGGGTTACCCGGTCGGCGGTTTCCGCCGGGGGTTTGGGCACGGGTTTGGGTTTGGGCATAAAAAAATACTGGTAAACCGTAATAACGACAATCGATAACGCGATTGCAATGATCAATCTTTTTGTATCCATTTTAGCATCACCTCTTTCAACTCTAACTATTTCGTTTTGCCTGTATGTGATGACCGGGTACAGGGTCATATCCCCCCGGGTGGAAGGGATGGCATTTTATTATTCGTTTGATTCCAAGAAAAATTCCTTTTGCCGCGCCGTGTGTTTCAATGGCTTCATAAGTATAACTGGAACAAGTGGGGTAGAACCTGCAATTTTTCCCCAGCAGTGGAGATATGGCCCGCTGATAAAACCGGATGATCAATAGAAAAAAGGTTCTAATTACCCTGGTAACTATCATCTATATTTACTTACCCCTGGACCGTTGATACGGTTCATTTTTTTCATCGCATATGTAAAGAGTCCTTCGACTTCGCCGACCTCTTTGGTGTTTTCTTTATTGAATCTTGATTTCATCACAATCCAGAGGTCGTGGTTCTCGGTTACCCGGTGCCGATTCAGCCTGAACAATTCTTTCATTTTCCGTTTAATAAAATTCCGCTGCACCGCGCTGCCGATCTTCCTGTTTACGGAAACGGCAAAGCGGTGGTACCCATATTCGTTCTTTAAAAAGTAAAAAAAAAGAAACGATTTTTTATCTTTTTCGCGTTCCTCAGTAACTTTTTAAAGTCCTGCTCGCGATTAATCCTCTGGTAACCCGGAAATGTAAAGGACATGATTCACCGGTCACGGGTTAGGGGGCTGAAACGGCCAGCCGTTTTCGACCCTTTCGCCGTCTGCTGTTAATGACACTCCGGCCGCCTTTGGTTGCCATTCTTGACCTGAAACCATGTGTGGTTTTCCGCTTCCTATTATTGGGCTGATATGTTCTTTTCACGCTGCTCTACTCCTTTCAATTTGAAGTTTAAGTTATACTATATAAAAAAATCCGCTTCTTGTCAAGGGGTAAAGTGGTTTTGACCCCCTTTTTCCTTAATTGATTCCCTATTTAACTTTTAACAGCACAAGGGTGAAATCGTCACGGAATTTATTGCCCTCGCTAAAATCCAAAATCTCCCGGAATAACGAGGCCGTCATCTGTTCCGCCGTAAGTTGACGGTTGTTCTTTATGAATGCAACAATCCTTTCCTCGCCGAACTCCTCCTCATCACGGTTCTCCACCTCGGGCACACCATCGGTAAAGGCAGCGATAATATCACCGGATTTTAGATTCACCGTCTCTCTCTCATATTCGGCGGTATCGACGAAACCGGTTAAAAACCCGCCCTTATCCAGTCGGGTAATCCTGTCCCCGGAAATCAAAAAAGGCGCCACATGACCGGCATTGACATAGGTTAACGATTTACTCCCGTCCTCCAGCAGCATCCAGAATAACGTGATAAACCGCATCCCCCTGGTAAAATCATAGATCAGGGAATTGGCCTTGGAAATAAATTTCCCCGGCTCAAAAAAATAAAGCTCGTTAAGGGAATGCAAAATAGCCTGTGAAGACGCCGCCAATAACGCGGCGGATAACCCTTTCCCCTCTACATCGGCGATCAATACCGGCAGCGCGCCCCGCCGCTCTTTCAATATGTCGTAATAATCCCCGCCGACCTCGTTGATCGGCTGGTAAATCACGGAAATCTCAAAATTCTTCAACTTCGGGACCGACTGCGGAAGCAAAGACAACTGAATGTCCCTGGCAATCTTCATCTCATGCTCGACCCGCTTGGACTCGATGAGCCGGTTGATCAAGATCGCATTCTCAATGGCACTAAGCGCAAACTTTGAAACAAAGAACGCGTACTCCAGATTTTCGTTGGTCAGCGGTTTCTTATTGAACCGGGCACCCAACCCGAGGATGACGGTGGCCTTCTCCGATTCGGAGATGTTGAGCAGGTAATGGATCTTTTCGTGCAATAACCGTTCTTTCAATTTTTTAAATTCCGGGGCCAACTCTTCCACGGTTAACGAAAACCAACCGGCACCCGCTTTTCTCAGGCTTTTGGTCAGTCGTTTTACATCTTCATCCGCGGGCCGGAACCCCCTGTTTTTGAATAATTTATGCCGCGAGTCATAAATAAACGCCCGTGAAATTCCCAGTTGTCCCATCAGGGTGGAAAAATAAATACGAATGACGTTCTCTACCTGGAAAGAAGAATAAATGGATTCGGAGAATTCAAAGATCGAATTAAACTGGAATTCCTTCAGTTTTAATTCTTTCTTCAGACTGCTGATTTTTTTTTCTTCCACTTGACCATTTCGCATGAATTAATATTCCCGACGGTTTTGTATTCCACGGAATCCATAATACGTCTCATTAACTCCACTCCAAGGCCCCCTTTTTTCCCTTCTTTGATCATCTTGTCGAGGTTAACCCCCAGCTTATCCAGTACGGGCGGAACGCCGGTGAAAACAATACGTGTCTTCAAGCCGTCGGGAGCGGTATAAAATTCCAATTTTATATCTTCATCTATTACGTTTCTGTAGGAATGTTTGATGACGTTTGTAATGGCTTCATCCACGGCAAGGGCGATTTTCTGGGATTCCGAAGGGGAAAAATGGTTGAGTGTAGCGATATGGCTGGCCAGTTCCACTACCATCTTCAACAATTCCGTCTTCGATGGAATGGATATCGATAATTCAGGTTTTTCAGGAAACATCTTTAAATTTTCCAATTGCGGCTTCTTCATCGTCCAGGAAATCATAAATCTCAGTAAAGCCCACAAGATCGAAAATCTCGTATACTCTCTGGTCTACACAGCAAAGTTTGATATCGCCTCCTTTTTCTCTTATTTCATCAAGGTATCCCATAATTATTCCCATCCCGGCGGAACTGATATAATTTAATTCTTTACAATTGATCACAATGTTGACCACTTCACTCCCAAGCAATTTCAACATCTCTTTCTCGAATCGTTCGACATTATGGGCGTCCAGGTGTCCTTTGGGGTATATGACAGCTATGTCCTCGACCAATTTAGACCTTATATAAAAAGATTTCATGCTTTACTCCTGGTAAAGGTTATCACTTGCAACCAAAAAAAACCAAAATATCCATTCGTTTTCATTTGAATGTATATTGTAGTATATTCTTAGTTTTTTTTCAAATAAAAAATGATCTAAAGTGGAAATATTTATTCTATCACCACGAAAGCGACGGCATATTCTTTCGTATGAGAGATAGACAAATGAATGCGGGCACAGCCCATGGCTTTGAATTTTTCAAGGGCGATGCCTTCCAACGTGATCCCGGGTTTTCCCAATGCGTCGTTTTCCACGGAAACATCCGTCCATTTCATACCGTCCCTCCACCCCGTGCCGACGGATTTAAAAAACGCTTCCTTGGCGGCGAACCGCGCAGCGAAATGAATTTCTCTCCGGTATTTGGATTCGCAGTATTCGATTTCCGTCCGGGTAAATACCCTATCGACAAAACGGTTGTCCTTATCGATCATTTTTTTTATCCTGGGGATATCGATAATATCGACCCCGGTTCCTTTTACCATAGTTCCGCAAGACCTCCCGGAGATTCCATATTCCGAACTCTAACCGGTAAGTAATAATTATAATATAAATGGGAGAAAAATGGAAATATTTCCTTTACATTCGAATTTCAGGATGGTACAATCAATTTAAGGTGAAGAAATGAATGAGAAGCAAATGAGGACATTGCCAACCCGGAGAGGATGTGGCCATGAGAGAGGCCCGTCGTATCATTATCGGTCTATCTTCTCCCGGTAGGAAAAATAAAAAAAAGGAGATATAGTATGAAAAAAATCCTATGCCTACTCATTGCAGTGGGAATGATATGTGTTTTTGCAGTCGATTTGTCTGCACAAGTCTTCAACGTCGGTCAATCCAGCGAATGGGAAGCCACCGGCTTTAACAATGGACGGAGGGTGGTTCGTGATTGCACGATGCCCTTTATGGGATATTTCCATTACGTATGGCACAGCCAGGGCAACCCCAACAATCCTCCCACCGCCGGTAACTGCGATATTTACTATGCCTGCACCGATCATTTCGGAAATATCGTTATTCCCCCCACGAACATGACCTATCGACTCCACTTCTATGACAACCGGTATCCCTCCATCGCCATCGAGAACGACGGGATCGACTCATTCGGCGATTGGCGGCGATTCAATACGATTCACCTGGTGTGGCAGGTGAAAGTAGAGGAAAATACGCCTTACGAAGTTTACCACGCCAAAATCGCCGTGGCTCAGCCCCCAACCCCCCCGGCTTTCCTTACAAATATAAAGAACCTGTCCCTGACACCGGATACCGAATCGCTGGTCCCGGCCATCGCCATTAATCATTACGGCAGTTCCCCGGAAACCAACCAGAACATTCACGTGGTATGGCAGGAAGAAGACGTCACCCC
>Ga0210365_10993875_pt1 | contig 14530 bp, 12 predicted proteins | sample S637metaT_FD_159655 | JGI IMG/M metagenome (GOLD analysis project Ga0210365, IMG submission 159655) | Metatranscriptome of estuarine sediment microbial communities from the Columbia River estuary, Washington, United States - S.637... | ecosystem: Environmental > Aquatic > Marine > Intertidal...
CCTCAATGTTTCTCATATTTTAAATAATCGGCAATGAGAAAAGTCATAAAATTATCTTATACACCTTTAAGAAGGTTTTTGCAATGGCTGGAAAATTTTCTTTTTTTTTTCATTAAAAATCTCATACCGTTGATTCACCCTGTCCATCTTTCCCCCCTGTAATGAGGATTGTGTAATCCGCTAAACGCTCTTGCTTCAGAATAAAATGCAAAAAACACATGCATTGCCAGACAAAATCGGAAAAACAAACACAACATAACATATTCACAAATAAAAGTCAACCGTCATTACCAATTATTTCATTTTCAACAAAGACAAACATTCAATTTTCGCGTTTCTTCGCTTTTCTCCGGGGCGAAAATGAAAATCCTTTCGGATTTGGGTTTTGGTTTTAAATAATGTATAATCTAAAACTATCGATTTGAAAGAGGAGATGCATGTCTATAAGAAAGACGGTTATAACGGCAATTTTAGCGATATTATTGGCGCTCTCTTTTTCCTGCGTGCCGAAGAAGACATTATTCGACCCGGAAAAGGTCAAGGCATTGGATGATTTGTTAACGGACCTGTACGAGAAAAGGGAATTCAACGGTGTGGTGCTTGTGGCGGAAAAGGGGAAGGTTATATTCAAAAAAGCCTATGGGTACGCCGTTTTTGAAAACCGGACACCGTTAAGCACGAAAACGCCTTTTTACCTGGCGTCCATGGCCAAACAATTTACGGCCATGGGGATTATGATACTGGAGGAAAGGGGAAAGCTGGATTACGACGATCCCATGGTAAACTACCTGCCGGGGCTTCCTTATAAAGACGTTACCCTTCGTCACCTGCTGCACCATATGGGCGGATTGCCGGAATACCCGGAGTTGGTGGAAAAGTACCGGTGGGATAAGTCCAGAATAATGGATAACGACGATTTGATTGCGTTTCTAAAAAAATACAAACCCGCTCCCCTTTTTAAAGCGGGGACCCGGTTCCGGTACAGCAATACGGGTTACGCACTGTTGGCCTCCATCATTAGAAAGGTTTCGGGGCGTCGTTACGAGGTTTTCTTAAAGGAGACTATTTTCGATCCCCTGGATATGCGGAATTCCTTTGCATGTAACATGAAGATGGATAAATGTCCCCAGGAGCGGGCAATGGGATACGCCATCGACGAGAAGACTTATGAGCCTTATGATCTTACGTACATGGACGGTGTGATGGGAGACGGGAATGTGTATTGTTCGGCAGAGGACCTGTTCAAGTGGGACCGGGCATTGTATACGGAGAAACTGGTGAAAAAGTCCACGCTTCGGTTGGCCTTTACCCCGGGGCGGTTGAAGGACGGCCGTTCCACGGGCTACGGGTTCGGCTGGTTCATCGCTTCCAACGGGGATATCGTCCGGCACGGGGGTTCCTGGAGGGCGTTCAAGACGTTGATCCAGAGGAATAGGGCGACCAAAAGCTTACTGGTCTTCCTGGACAATTCCACCACCATGTACAGGAGAAGGATAACCGCCGACATTCTCAACTGCCTGAAAACGCGATAGAAAAGATGATCCGCTAAACACGCAGGTTCGACAAATACGCGAAAGTTTTATTTACCCGGGGTTTCGGACCAGGATGCTGGTCTGGGGGCAGATGTAGACCAGTTGATTGTCGTCGATCTCCTGGAGTCGCATTTTTTTCCACTCTTCGAGTATAATGGGATGGATACGCCTGGACAACGGGATATTGGGCGATTTGTTGGCTTCGTAAAAGAATTCCACCATCATCTCCAATACTTCTTTTTCTTCATCGGTATAACCGCCTTTTTCCCTCGGGTACAACAACCAACTGGACATTTCGAAATGGATCACTTCAAACCCGAAATCTTTGAATATATTGTAAAGTTTTGCCCCGCATTGGCTGTCGCCGCCTACGCGCCCCTCGAAAGACTGGTTTTCGATGGTATACCGGTCGAAGTTGTGGACGATGGCCATATCGATAGTGGTGTCGAACACGGGTTCGAACATGGTGGGGGACATGTAATTGTGAGGGAAATAGAGATATGCCCCGGGTTTGCTGAACCCTTTCAATATGGGAATGGCAACGTCCATGTCGGTGTGTTCGAGTAAAGCCTGACCGGTGACCAGGTCGAAATCCTTCCACTTTCTACCGGATTCGCGGTTATAGAGGTTATGCACATGGAAAGCGATATTTTTTTTCGACCCCGCATATTTCTTGTTTGCTTTTTCGATCAATTCGGGGTTGATATCGAATCCCACCAGGGTATCGAAATCGAGCCAGCTTTGCAGGGTCTCGACGAAATCCCCGGCCCCGGTCCCGCAGTCCAGTACACGTTTGAATTTGCGTTTGACCAACCTGTCATGGATGGTTTTGCAGTAGCTGGGTCTGTCCAGTATTTTGGATTTTAGATACAACCAGCGGTCTTCCTGGTAAAAAGCACACATGGTATTTCCTCCGTTCTTCAAACCTTACACCGTTAAGTCACCAGGATAAAATGATATCATAGATCAATTTCGATTTTCAATACCCGGGGGAATGTTCTGTTAAAAATTAAAATGATACGTTTACCCGGCACGGGGCGCTATCTTTATAGAGTGTCTCCTTTACATCGAACCGGGCCGTGGGTACCAGGGCTTTCAGCATTCCTTCAAGGGGATACAAACAGAAGATATTGCACGGGTTACCGGCATTCATTTTTTTGCACGCCGCGGCCAGCTTGCAGCTGCGGGCCAGGGCCGAGAAACCGTCCTCTTGTTTTTCGATTTCCCATGCGGCACAGTCCACGATTTCCGAAACCCGTGTAAATACGTCCACGGGTTCCAGGATTCCCAGGAACTGGATGTGTTGTTTTCCCATTGCCGCTGCGATTTGTTTCTTATTTTGGGCGACGTTTTCAAGGATGCCTTCTTGATGATAATTTTTAACGGTATCGGCCAATACGCCGACATACAGGGTTTGTAATTGTTTAAGTTTTTTTTCGGTGTTCATTTTCGTTTTATTCCTCCATTTTTTTTGTGTTATACCTATTTAGTGGAGGCATTTTTGAAAATGTGACATCTATATAAATTTTTCCCAGTAGTTTTTTTTGGGTAACAGGCGGTGAGACAGGGAAAAGAAACCGACATGTTTAACGATCTCCCGGATACGTTGGAACTCTTTTTCAAGATTGATCTCCCGGACATAGGGTTTCATACGGCAATTGCAGGTACCCCGGGGGTTGTAGAGGAGACATTCGTCGTCCAGGAAATTTTTCAGCTTCTTCCGGGTACGGGTGATGCGTTTTCGCAGTACGGTGGAAGGGATTTCGGTAACGGTTTCCAGGTCGGTGTATGAGAGGCGGCAGATCTCTTTCAAAATGTAAATGAGACGGTCTTCGATGGAGAGACAGCGGAGGATACCGATGAGGCATTTATTGCAATTTTCTTTGACCCACAATTCTTTTTCGACGCCCCGGGCAGGTTCGACGATGTTGTCTTCGGAGCGGAAGAAGTCTCTTAAGAATTCAAAGGAATAGATTTTTTCATTTTGGGCGTATTTGAGGGCGGTGCGATAGGTGATTTTATACATCCAGGTGGATATCCCGGATCGGCTTTCAAAGGAATCGATACTTTTGATGACCTGGAACCAGGCTTCCTGGGCGGCTTCTTTTGCGACCTCTTCATTTTGGATCATGCGTCTGCATATGGCCGAGACCATGGGGCCGTTGGTTTTGATCAGTTTTTCCAGTTGAGGTTTCCTCATTCGACTTGCTCGACTCACTCCACTATTTTCAAAGCCGTGAGGGCGTAGAAATTTTCGTGGATTTGGAGGTGACGGACATGGGTAAAACCATTTTTTAACAGGTATTCTTCCACTTCCATTTTATCCAGGCGGTGTTGGAAGGGTGGGCCCATGGGCATTTCTTTTTTTTCCCAATCGATAAGGGCGATTTTGCCGTTTTCTTTTAATATGTCGTGGAGATGGGTGAGAAGGCGGTCTTTATCGTCGATCTCATGGAGAACATTGGCTAAAAAGACGAAGGTGGCGGTATGGGGGGGGATACCGGGTTCATATTCGCCGGATTTGATGCGGATGATATTTTTAAGGGGATGGTTTTTCAACCGTTTTTCCAGTTCTTCGAGCATGGTTTCGGAGGTATCCACGGCAAAGACGTTCCCGTTTTCGCCCACGATCTCCGAGGCGGGCAGGGTAAAATAGCCGATACCGCACCCGATATCGACGAAGGAGTCGCCGGGTTGGAGACCCAGTTTAAGCAGCGTTTCTTTGGGCGGCATTGCCTCGCGCCGTTTGGGATTATCCAGTTTCTCGATATCTTTGGGATTGAATTTATGTGCCATGTTTTCTCCTTATTTTCAACCGATTTCTATTTTATCAGAAATAAAGAATTCTCTCAACAAAAAAAGTTTAAAGGAGTTGAAATGCCGTTTATTCTTCTTTTTCACTAACCTCTTTTGAGGGAGGCGTCCTGTCGAAGACACGAAGAACACGACTTGATTTTTTTACCGGATTATGTTAATTGTTAATTTGAATTAAGTGGAGTTGCATGAACATGAAAAAAAATTCTTTCAAACCGACGAACCCCAGGGGCGGAAGCCTGCGCGGGTATTGCCTTTTCGTTTTAATTCTTTTTACCTTTACGGCTTTCTCCTTTGCGGGGAGAACGGCGACCTTTACGGATTTTGTCAATCCGTCCAGTATCGTTGTCGATGAAGACCGGCTCTTTATTTCCGAGGGGGTGACGGTTTTTATCTATTCCCTGGAAGACTACCGCCTGCTCAAAAAATTCGGGAAAGAAGGCGAAGGCCCCGGCGAAGTCCTGCTCAGACGCCAGGGCGGGAATACGGAAATCCTGCTCTCCACCACACGGGATTTTCTCATTGTCGGTACCTGGGGGAAATTGATATACTTTACAAAAGACGGGGAATTCGTAAAGGAAAAACGAACCGAACTTGCCGGCAACTGGCTGATACCCCTGGGCGACGGTTTCGTGGGACGAAAATATTTCCGCGAACCCGACGCGCGGTACCACGGTATCGTGCTCTGGGACGCAAATCTAAAGAAAATAAAAGACGTATATAAACATATCCACGGCCTGCAAGGCGCACGGAAAAAATTCAACCCCCTGACGGTGGAACCGGCAGACTGCACGGTCGCCGATAATAAAATCTTCGTCATCGACGGCGAGATGTCCAAAATAATGGTCTACGACAAAAACGGCAATATCCTTTTCACCGTCACGCCCCGGATCGACGACAAACCGGTACCCTTCACGGAGAAAGATAAAAAAGAACTCATCGACTCCTTCAAATTCAATCCCCTCTGGGGACGATTCTATAAACGACGACCGGACCTGTTTGAATTCCCCACCCATTACCCCCTACTCGTTATGTACGACCTGGATATCCCGGCGAAAAAAATATACCTCAAGACTTATAAGGTCGAAAACAATAAGCAAAAATGGCTGGTCTACGATTTCAACGGGAAATTCATAAACGAACGCTATCTTCCCCGGGGCATCATTCGTATCAATAACGATACCTCATACCGTTTCGTTGAAAACGAAGACGAAGAGCTATGGGAACTCTATGTCGAAAAAGTGGCCGTTATTTCTTTTTAGCGATCATTTCCAGCAGGATTTCGATAGTTACTTCATTCCCCACTGTCAGACCGCCTGTATCGAGTGTTTTGTTCCATCTCAGACCGTAATCCTGACGGTCGAGTGTTACATGGGCCTCGATTCCCAACCGTGTATTGCCGCCGCGGTCGGTCATTTTGCCCAGGATTTCAAAGGGGACGATCATGTTTTTGGTCACCCCGTGCATGGTCAATGTTCCCCATAGTTCGTATTTGTCGCCTTTTTTCTTAACCGCCTGGCTCTTGAACACAATTTCAGGGAACTTCTCCACATCGAAGAAATCCGCGCTGCGTAAGTGATTGTCCCGTTTTTCGTTTCCCGTATCGATGCTTGCCGTTTTGATCACGGCGGTCACGGATGATCGGGTTATGTCCCCCTCATCCTCTTTAAGATCGACGGTGAAATCGTTAAAATGTCCCCTTACCTTGCTCACCACCATGTGACGGATGGTAAAAGAGACGGATGAATGGACTTTATCCACTTCGTACCCGGTAACGGCAAACCCGTACCCGTAAACGAATGAAACCAAAATTAAAAAAATAATGACTCGTTTTACCATGTTATCCTCCTTTTTTATATATTTGCATTAGCTCTATTATATATATATAAAAAAGAAATTTTTTCAACAAAAGCCGGGTGTCCCGGCTGACTAAAAGGGTGTCCCGGCTGACGATAAGAGAACAAAGATAACAGGGATGACTATGAAAGGGAATGTGATATTTTTTTTGAACCGCCGGTGTACTGTCGGATGTGCGTCCTGTAATGCCGGGGTCTCCGGGGGTAGCACCGGGGAGTTGACACCGCGTTGGATGGAGGGGTTTTTCGATAAAATCGACGACCTGCAATTTTCCGGTTATATTATTTGGACCGGGGGCGAACCTTTTTTGTCCTTTGAAACGCTGGCAAAAGGAATTCGCCTTGCTTCGCGGAGGGGATTCAATTCGGAAATCCTGACCGGCGGATTGTGGTTTAAGAGTAATCCCGAGTATCTCGAAACCCTGGCGGCGGCCGGGCGCTTTTCTCTCCGTATCAGTCTCGATGCCGAGCACCAGGAGCGGGTGCCCATGGCACTGGTCATCTCTCTAATAAAAAAAGCATTGGAATTAAAGATCGAAGTCAATTTCACCCTCCGCGACATTCCCGGCGAAGAAAAAAGCAAGCTTTCAGAAATAGAAAAACAGTTGCCCGATTTTTACAGGGAGAACCGGGGCCGTTCCCGTTGGATTCATTCCATTCCACACATGCCCATCGCGCCCGGCGGGTCCCGTCCCCGGTTACGCGGTCAGAAGTGGCGGAAGCCGTGTCAAATGGGTTTCAAAGACCTTGTCATCGGGGAGGATGGTATGGTTTATCCCTGTTGTGGTCTTTTCGGGATCCCCGGTCATGAACAACTGGCAGGTCAATTGTTTTCGGATGCCAAACCGACTCCCCTATATCGGGTTTTAAAAGAAAAAGGCCCTTACGGAATCTGCAAAGAATTAAACCTTGCCCCTGAGACCTGGAACTGGCCGTATTACGATTCCCCCTGTCATTTATGCCTTGCCCTTTTCCATTTACACGGCGATCGGGTATTTAAACATTATTAACAAAAGTTTTTGGGAGTTCAGAACCCTTTTTTCAAAAAGGGTTTTGGTCGCCGAAGGCATTATGGGGTTGACAGAAACTCAATTTTTCATTATAACTAGGGATAATAAAAAACGGAGCGTCGAAATGAAATCAATCGTATTAGCCGAGAAACCCAGTGTCGCCAAAGATTTGGCACGGGTACTGAACTGTAATAAAAAAGGAAAAGGATATTTCGAAGGGTCACAATACGTCGTCACCTGGGCACTGGGCCACCTGGTCACCCTGGCCGAACCCGCCGCCTACGACCAAAAATACAAAACCTGGGACATGAAAGACCTGCCCATGCTCCCGGAAAAGATGAAACTCACCGTCATCAAGCAAACCTCCCACCAGTTCCACACCGTCACCCAGTTAATGAAACGAAACGATATCGACCAATTCATCATCGCCACCGACGCCGGCCGCGAGGGCGAACTGGTGGCACGGTGGATCATGAGGCTCGGGGGATGGAAAAAAGACGTCAAGCGCCTGTGGATATCCTCCCAAACCGATGCCGCCATCCGCCAGGGTTTCGCCTCCCTCAAACCCGGCAAAGACTATTACAACCTCTTCCAGGCCGCCGTATGCCGCGCCGAAGCCGACTGGCTCATCGGGTTGAACGTCACCCGCGCCTTAACCTGCAAATTCAATGCCCAATTAAGCGCCGGTAGGGTCCAGACCCCTACCCTCGCCATGATCATCCAACGGGAAAAAGATATCGAGACCTTTACCCCCCAGGACTACTGGACCATCGAAGTGGATTTCGGCGACTATTTCGGCACCTGGCGGAACAAAAACGGGAATATACGCATTTTCGATGAAGCCCGCGCCCGGGAGATCATTGAAAAAATCAAGGGCAAACCCGGTATTATTATGCACGTCCAGATGGAAACCAAAAAAGACCCCCCTCCCCTGGCCTACGACCTCACCGAACTCCAGCGCGACGCCAACCGCCGATACGGGTCCTCCGCCCAGAAAACCCTATCCGTGCTCCAGGGCCTTTACGAACGCCATAAACTGGTCACCTATCCCCGTACCGATTCCCGGTACATCACCACCGATATGGTGGATACCCTCCCCCAACGTCTGCGGGCAATGGGAAAAGGGACCTATGCGGCCCTGGTAAAACCCCTATTGGAAACCAAACCCAACCCGGGCAAACGGTTGGTCAACAACGACAAAGTCTCCGACCACCACGCCATTATCCCCACGGAAGAGCCGCTGGACCTGACGAAACTGGACACCGACGAACGCAAACTTTACGATCTCATTGCCCGGCGTTTTATCACCGTGCTCTATCCCCCTTACATATACGATCAAACCACCATCGTTACCCTGGTCAACGGCGAGCGTTTTTATTCCCGGGGCAAAGTGGTCAAAGACATGGGATGGCGAAAAGTAACCGCGCGCCCCGATGACGACGACGAACAAAAAGAAGACCAACTGCCCGAACAAACCCTGACACAACAACGTAAGGGCGATAAAAAAACCGCAAAGAACAGCAAGATGATAAAAGCCAAAACCAAACCCCCGGCCAGGTATACCGAAGCCACTCTCCTCAGCGCCATGGAAAACCCGGGGAAATTCATCGACGACGAAAAATTAAAAGAGGCCGTAAAAGACGGCGGACTGGGCACCCCGGCCACCCGCGCCGAGATCATCGAAAAGATCATCAACTCGCATTACGTCGAACGCGTGGGTAAAGAGATGCACCCCACCTCAAAGGGGAAACAACTGATCGATCTGGTCCCCCCGGACTTAAAATCCCCTGCCCTCACCGCCCAATGGGAGCTGAGACTGGCAAAGATCGCCAAAGGCCATGAGGACAATAATCGATTCCTCTCCGATATCCGCCGCAATGCCGAAGAACTGGTCCGGGATGTCCGGGCGGATACCTCTACCTACAAAATCGATAACCTGACAAAGAAAAAATGCCCCATGTGCGGTAATTTCATGATGGTGGTCAATACAAAATCCAAAAAAGGACGCACCTATATTTGTTCCGATCTGTCATGCCGTTACGAGGAAGCCGAAGAGAAAGGGAACCCCACGGATTTTCGCCGTTCCCGGAAAGACGACCGGATGAACAAACAATTGATCAATCGATTCAGCGACAACACGAAACGCCCCCAGGGAGTGGTCAGCCTCGGCGACCTCTTCGAAGCCGCATTGGACAAAAAGAAGGGGTAGCCTCCTTTTTTTTCCTTGACTTATAGGCAGGTTTTATTTATCATAGAGGGTTTGTAAAGGAAATAAGAAAATGATGAATATAAATTTGCTCGATGCACCGTCCAATACGGAATTGGAGGTGTTGGAAATAAATGCGGGCCATAAGGCCAAAGCACGGTTGATATCGATGGGACTACACATGGGTGATAAAGTACTGAAATATAATGAGAATTCATGGTGCCCCGTCCTCATCAGGAACGTCACGCTGAATTCAACCAAAATAGCGATCGGGAAACGGTTGGCGGAAAAAATAATGGTGAGATATGAAAAAACCTGAAATCGTACTGATCGGCCAGCCCAATGCCGGAAAAAGTACGGTTTTCAATGTCCTCTCCGATATCAAGGCCGTGGCATCCAATTTCTCCGGGACCTCCGTGGAGAAATTTGAAAACGATATCACTATCGACGGCAGGGTATTTCATGTCATCGACCTGCCCGGCGTGTACTCGCTGAACCCCGGCGATGAAGCCGAAAAAGTCACTTACGCATACCTGGTGGGAAAAGAAATCGACCTGGTCATCAATGTCGTGGACGCCACTCAACTGGCCAGGGGTCTCGAATTGACCGTGGAATTGATCGAGTTCGGTATCCCCATGGTCATGGCACTGAATATGTGGGATGAAGCGGAACGAAAAGGTCTGAAAATCTACCCGGAAAAATTGGAAGGATTCTTGAACATTCCGGTGGTAACGACCTCCGCACTCTACGGGAAAGGAATAAAAAACCTTATGAACAGTTGCTATAAAAGCATCTACAATGGAAACCGATCCCCCGCGAAACTGGAGTATACCTCTCACATCGAGGAAAATGTCGATAAAATCGAAAAGGCGCTCACGGAAACGAATACCCTTATTTCAAAAAACGGTTCTCCCCGGTTCTACGCCATCAAAGCCATCGAGAACCCGGAAGTGGTGCCCGAAACCATTCTAAACTCCATACACGACATCCTGGAACCCATCCGCGAGGATATCCGGCAAACCCATAAAAAAGACGGCCACGAAACCATCTCATACGAACGCCACCATATCAGTATGAAACTGATGGAAGACACCTCCCATTTCGTCGACCGGAAAACCGTGCCTTTCAGGGAGAAAGTCGATCGTTACCTGCTTCACCCTATCCTTGGCTATTTCCCGCTCCTGGCTTTCTTTTTCCTGTTTTTTACCGTTATCTATTTCACCGGTAACCTGTTGAGCGACCTGGTGGCGGTGCCCATCGAAAAAATCCCCGGTCTGTACGCCGGTTTAAAATCCAACCAACTGTTTTTATGGTTTACCGTCGATGGTATCTACCAGGGACTCGAAGGGGCCGTGGGCATTGTGCTGCCTTATTTTCTCCCATTGATCTTTTTGATGTCCGTTTTCGAGGACACCGGTTACCTGTCCCGCATGGCCTTCATGCTGGACGGTTTTATGCACAAGATCGGGCTTCACGGCAAATCCGTGGTCCCCTTTATCCTGGGTTTCGGGTGTTCCGTTCCCGCCATATACGGCGTCCGTATTATCGAGAATAAGCGGGACCGCATGCTGACCGCCGTGTTACTACCCTTCATCCCATGCTCCGCCCGCACCACGGTCATCCTTGCCATGACCGCCGCCCTGACCGGTCCCCTGGGTGCGCTGTTCATCTATTTCTTCGTGATCTTCATACTGGCGATCACCGGTAAAATCCTTTCCCTGTTCATGGGAAAAGCCACAGGTCTGGTCATGGAAATACCGGATTTAAAAATCCCCTCTCTAAAGGTCTCGATCAGTAAAACCCGGATGAAAATGAAACAGTTTTTAAAACTCGCGGTCCCCTTTTTGATCCTGGGCAGTATTGCCATGGCATGGTTGGAATACTTGAAGATCAACGACAGTATTAATAAAATTTTCGCGCCGGTGGTCAAGGGTATTATGGGGCTGCCTGAAATCCTCGGCTCTACGCTGGTTTTCGGTTTCTTCAGGAAAGAGCTGGTACTGGTGATGACCAATACCGCTTTTGGGGTCAAGTCCATCGGAGAGATACCTCTTTCCGCGGAACAGGTGCTGGTGTTCGTTGTTTTTGTTACGCTCTATTTTCCCTGTTTCAGTACGTTTGTGGTGATGTGGAAGGAGTTCGGGAAAAAAGTCGTGTTCCTCTCCTCGGTACTGAGTATCGTCGTCGCCCTTATCGCGGCATTCGCCGTTAAAATTGTTCTCCTGTAAAAAAAGGTGCCGCCCGGTGGGAAAGAAATCTCTCTCAAAACCAAAGACAAAAGAGGAAGGAAACGGTCTCGTCCTGGTGGTGGAAGATGAACCCATTATGCGCAAAATAGCGGTTAAGGTGCTGGATAATGCCGGGTACGACGTCATTCTGGCCGAAGATGGGTGCGAGGGGGTCAACCTGTTTAAAAAGCACCATAAAAAAATAAAACTGGTGCTCCTGGACCTGGTGTTACCCAAAAAACAGGGGAAGGATGTCTATATCGAAATTAAAAATATAAATCCCAATGTAAATGTGCTTCTTAATACAGGTTTCTCTAAGGATAATAAAGTTAGGGAGCTTTTTCAAATGGGAGTCAAACATTTCATCGAAAAACCCTACTCCCTGGAAGAATTGTCAACAGCTATTCATAACGCTGTTAATGATCTATAAATTAATGCCTCCGGCAGCCAGGAACCTTTTTGAAAAAAGGTTCCGCCGTTTCGGACCTCCAAAAACTTCTAATTAAACAAAAGTTTTTGGGAGTCCAGAACCCTTTTTTCAAAAAGGGTTTTGGTCGCCGAAGGCATAAACTATTCTTTATATTCGCCTAATTCTACGGTTACTTTGAAACGGGGTTCTTCTTCTTTAAAACTATCGTCCACCGTTAACACCGGTTCCGATTCCGCGTTGGTGGATTCCATAATATAGGAGATCATCAACTTGACCGCATCCAGGTCATCCTGCGAACCCCGGACCTCGACCCCGGCCACCGGGCGCTTCTGGGACACCTGGCTGGTGGTTTTAAATCCGCGCACCAGGGAGATCAATTCCATTGCCGCCGGGAAACTTTCCTCGTTTACCGGCGCTTCCACCGCGGCAATCTCCACCTTCATGGGCCACGCCGCCTTGTGAACCGAAACGCTCTCCCCGCTGTACCGCCAGGACCATATCTCCTCGGTAATAAACGGCATGAACGGCGCAAAAAGCCTTAAAAACGTCTTTAACGACCAATTCAACGTCACCAGCGCCGAAACACTCCCCGGCGACGTCCCGCCTTCATAGGCTTTGATCTTGACCATCTCGAGATAATTATCGCAGAAATTCCAGAACGTCTCCTCGATCAATTGAAGCGCCGTGGTGTAATCATACTGCTCGAAAGCACCGTAAGCCGCTTCAAGCGTCTTCCTGAAAATCGCCAGCCATGACCGGTCACATTCCGTGCACACCGCGGACATATCGTCCAGGTCAAGCCCGTCCGTGGTTATACCGTCCAACTGCGTCAACACGAACTTGCTGGCATTAAAAAGCTTGATCACCAATTTACGGCCGATCTTGAAGGGGGTTTCGTCAAACGCCGAATCCACGCCCAAACGCCCGCGGGCCGCCCAGTAACGGAACACATCCGACGAATGCTCGTTCAACAGGGTTTCCGGCGTCATCACGTTTCCTTTGGATTTGCTCATCTTTTTCCGGTCCGGGTCCAGGATAAAGCCGCTGATGGCCGCATGTTTCCAGGGGATTTTTCCCTCGTGCTGCCACGCCTTCACAATGGAATAAAACGCCCACGTACGAATGATATCGTGCGCCTGCGGTCTCAAATCCGCGGGGAAAAGCTTTTTATGGCGTTCGTCATCGATGCCCCAGTGACTGGATATCTGCGGGGTTAACGACGACGTACCCCAGGTATCCATGACATCCTCTTCACCGGTGAAACCCCCGGGTTTGTCCCGCTGTTCTTCCGTATAACCCGGGGGGACATCGGTCATGGGGTCCACGGGCAGCGCCTCCCGGACGGGCAGGATGGGGTGCTCATAATCGGGCAGCCCGTTTTCCAGTACCGGGTACCACAGCGGTAACGGCACGCCGAAGTACCGCTGCCGGCTCACGCACCACTGCTGGTTCAGGCCCTGGACCCAGTGATCGTACCGGTTCTTCATGTGGGACGGGTGCCACCTGATCTTTGCACCCTGTTCCAGTAGTTCTTCTTTAAAATCCAGGATCTTAATAAACCATTGACGGGTGGGGATAAATTCCAGGGGATTGCTTCCTTTTTCATAGAAGCGGACGGGGTGAACCACCGGTTGGGGGTCGCCTTTCAGGGCGGCGCCTTTACCGTCCGGGGCGCTGCCTTCTTCGGAGAGTAATTCCACGATGGTTTTTTTCGCCGCTTTTACCCGGAGGCCCACGAGTTTTTCATAGGCCGCGTTGGCGGCCGTGGGATCGATACTTTCAAAGGGCGTTTCGCCGAACGTGATATTTACGAATTTCCCGTCCATACCGATAACCTGCCGGATGGGTAGTTCGGATTTTCGCCACCATTCCACGTCGGCCATGTCGCCGAAAGTACAGATCATCAGGATACCGCTGCCTTTTTCCGGGTCCGCGTGTTCGCTTGCGACGATGGGGACCGGGGCTTTAAACAGCGGTGTGATCGCATTTTTGCCGAAGTATTTTTTATACCGTTTATCTTCCGGGTGGGCGGCCACGGCGATACACGCCGCCAGGAGTTCCGGCCGAGTGGTGGAGATGATGAATTCGCCGCCGTCTTCGAGGCCGAACCGGAGGTCGTGGTAGGCGCCGGGCATTTCACGGTCTTCGACTTCCGCTTGAGATACGGCGGTTTTGAAATCCACGTCCCACATGGTAATGGATTCGGTATTGAAAGCCAGTTCTTTTTGGACCAGTTCGAGGAAAGAGAGTTGGGAGATACGTCGGCAGTGGTCGCCGATGGTGGTATAGATCAGGGACCAGTCGACGGAGAGTCCGAGTTTTCGCCAGGTGTTTTCGAATGCTTTTTCATCTTCGGCGGTGATTGCTTCGCAGGCTTCGATGAAGTTGAGGCGGGAGACGGCTTCTGTTTTTTTTGATTTTTTATCGGGTTTCCAATTCGGGTCATAGGGGAGG
>Ga0210365_10031408_pt1 | contig 14515 bp, 13 predicted proteins | sample S637metaT_FD_159655 | JGI IMG/M metagenome (GOLD analysis project Ga0210365, IMG submission 159655) | Metatranscriptome of estuarine sediment microbial communities from the Columbia River estuary, Washington, United States - S.637... | ecosystem: Environmental > Aquatic > Marine > Intertidal...
CTCAAGCGCAAATTTCCGCATCATGCGCTGCTCAATGAGGGTGAAATCCCGCACCTGTTGGGTGGGTTTGCCATCGCCGCCCAACATGCAATCAATCAGCGAATACACCAGTGGCGGTTCGATGGCCAACATAGCCGAGCCGATGAGTGGGCCCATGGAAAATATCGAAAAACTTGTCGGGTTTGGAAAGACACCGATGCATTCGGAATATTTTGTCATTTCGGTGGAAACAAACACTGCCGAGATGGACCGCTGTAACGATGTAGAAAGAGATGTGTTTAATAAAGTGGCAAACTTGTCATAGACTTCTTCCAGAGCATAAAATTGATCTCGCAACATTAAATTCTGGGATGTAAGATTATAGGCAACCGCCTCCGATTCCGGTTTGGTCTCTTCCTCAAGATCGACCTCACCGCTGTCCATCGCCGACATCAGCGCATCAACTTCTTCTTGAGATAAAATCTGATCGGACATAAAGACTGCCTTATTGGACCACAAACTCTTTAAAATAAATGTTGGTAATCTGGCCCCGGGCTAACATACCGTTGATTCTTTCCAGCATTTGATCTCTCAACGCCGTTTTACCTTGCGCAGAGCTGATATCTTCAAAGCGCTTGGTGGGCAGAATTGTTAAAATACTGTCTCTCACTTGAGGCAGTCGTTTTGTGACTTCACTCTCCAGTTCCTCGCTGTCCAATTCTAAATCAATGGTAACCCTTAAGTACCGTTTGCCGCCCTTGTCGGCTAGATTCACAATGAAGGTATCCAGTGGAAAAATTGGGCCTAGCAGTTTTTCTACGGGAACCGAAGTCAGCGAATCGGATGTACCCTGGGCCTTGGTTTCCATTGCGGACAGTTTATTCCACATCATGAAAAGGCCGCCACCCAAAACAACCATAAAAACCATCAAAACACCAATGAGTATAATGAGTATTTTATTTGACATTTGAATTCTCACCCTCCGTTTTCAGAAAGATTTCCACCCTTCGGTTTTTACACGATGGGCCGGGAAATAATTGGGCCCCGGCAGCCGCGATTCACCGTAACCGTAGCGAAAAGTCTTCCGGAATTGCACTTGTCGGTCTCTTTGAAAGCAAGTATTGTGCCACGCAACAGAAGTCTCCAACTTCTAATAATCAGATTGCGTATACCCGACTGCGAGGCTGAACTCTATGAAATATAATGAAAAAAGGCAGGTGTGATTTTGAAGCACTATCGAATACAGGATTACACGGATTCTCATGTTGGGCGAAATCCAAACAGAGCTTGAGAATCGGCGTCAACTTTGGCAATTGCAAGTCAAGTCTTTGACGATGGCAGCCGCCCAAGGGAGGATGAACATTATCTGCCGATGCCGACTAAAGCAGCCGAGCCTTACCCATCTTCATCCTCTTCCTTGGCCGTCTACAAATCATGCTTGATATTCATTACCGTTTCAAACTTATCAATTCCTGTAAAATTTCATCGCTGGTGGTGATTACCCTTGAATTTGCTTGAAAGGCGCGCTGGGTAGTGATCATCTTAACAAACTCCTGGGCCAGATCGACATTGGACATTTCTATGGCACTGGGGCTGATACTGCCCAAACTGCCGCTAAGCGCGACCCCTGGCATGGCTTGACCCGAAGCGGGTGATTCCGCATAAAGATTGTGACCAAGTTTGCTTAAACCGAAATAGCTGGGAAAATCTGCCAGCACGACTTGATACAGCGGGGTAAGTTGTCCATTGGAATAGGCGCCGAAAACAAACCCACTCTCGTCTACGGAAACCCCTCGAAGGTTACCGGCAGCATATCCATCTTGGGTGTTGAAATTGTAGGTGGAAGAGGCGGCATACTGGGTAAGGTCACCGTTGGTAGCTGCAGCGGAATCAAAAAGATCCCAGTTGATCGCGTTGGCTCCGCTGATATCGGCAGCTCCACTCGCTAAATTGGTGAGCGTGATGCTGGGATCGGTGCCGGTGGTTAAATTTCCGTTGCCGTCAAAGGTCAGAGCGGCATTGGTGATGCCGATATCCGTGGCCGGGTTGGTAACTGTTCCGCTCGGAACGGAGACACTGGCTGTCCAGGCATTGGCAGCGGTCTTGGTGAAGGTCAAGGTTAATGGTATGGCATTGCCCAAGGAATCGTAAACTGTTTGAGTGCTGGCAAAGGTATCATTCACAGCCGCTCCGGCATCGAGGTTTACATCCACCGTAAACGTGGTGGTGGCTTGGGGGGGAGCCGTACTTTCGGCGGGAACATTTATATTTTCGATAGCACCCAGGGTGATGGTGCCGTCGGCAGCTATCGTGGAAACCGCATAGCCTTGAACAAATAACCCATCCGGATTTACGAGGTACCCCTCTCTGTCGAAGGTAAATTCTCCGGCCCGGGTATAGAAGGCCGACCCGGAGTCATCCTCAACCATGAAGAACCCTTTTCCGTTGATCGCCATATCCGTCGCGTTTGAGGAGTTCTCAACGGAGCCCTGGCTCCATGAAGGTGAGACCCCGCCAAATCTGACGCCTCTGCCGATACCGTCAGTTGTGGATGCTCCCATAGATTGGCTTAAAACATTTGCAAAAGAGAACTTGTTGGATTTAAATGCTGTGGTGTTGACATTGGCAATATTGTCTCCGATAACCGTCATGGCAGTGGAATTCGCGCTTAATCCGGATATGCCGGCAAACAATGAACTTATCATTTCTATTTTCCTCCATTAGTTAAAATGTAATTTTGTTCTTCCAATTGTGGGTCTCCTTCTAAATTCTGGGGTGTTGCCACTTGAATCACGTCGCCGAGGGCAATCTTTTGGTCCCCCGAAATGAGGAAGGGGGTGTTATTTTCAAAGGTCACTGTGTTTACCGTGCCGGTGAAAAATGTGGTGACGTTAACATTTTGATCGTTGGCATCAGCGGCCAAAATTTCGAAGGTATAGTTTCCATCCTTTGCCGGATCCCCGTTTCTGTCGGTTCCGTCCCAAACCAGGGTATGCCGACCTGCGGCCAGATTCTTGCGGTCAAATGCCTTAACAAACTCACCGGTGCTGTCATAGATGTTCACGGCGACCACAGCCGCATCCCTGCCCAGACTAAAATCACAGCCAATCGGTTCACCAGCGGCTAATTGCAACAAATTACCCTTGGCAGTAATTTCTTTCCCAAGCAGTAATACCGCCTGGGAATTGTTGGTCGATGCCTGAAAATTCTGCAATTGCTCCAAATTATCGTTGACATTGTTCAATTGCTCCAGGGAGCTGAACTGAGCCAACTGGGCTGTAAATTCAGTGGCGTCGGTGGGATTTAGCGGGTCCTGGTTTTGCAGCTGGGTGATCAATAAGTGTAAAAAATCCTCTTTGCCCAAAACCGGTGCCGGGGAGGCGGCAGGATTCGTTGCTCCGGTAATGACTGGATTTAATTCTGAAGTTATCATTTGTGTGACTCCTTTAAAGATGGTTAATTTTTGATTGAAGAATGATCCGCCAAAAAGGATTTATTACCATTACCGTTAAATTATCATAAAAAGAGGCGGCGCAGCGGCTTCCTATGTCGGCGATCTTCAATTTTTATTCACAGCTTCATGCAAAATAATCCACGGTCGCCGCGCCGGCTCTCCTTAGGTCGAGATTCCCGGCTTGCTCCCGGGTGTCGTCTTCTTGATTTTCCGGGTTGATGCCAGCAACGCTCCGTTGCCTGTCTTTTGCCTGACCGGCTTTTTCCTGAGAATGTTTAAAATCATCACAGTCACTGGAAACCGCTACTTCCAGTTTGTCGACGTTAAACCCCTGCTGCTGTAAATCGGCTTTTAACTGATAAATATTATTTTCAACCATATCTTTGACGAATCCGGATTCGGTCACTATTTTTACGGTCACCTGATGATTTTCGATGATCACCTGCATGCGGACGTGACCGAGAAAATCCGGTTTGAGATCAATTTTCGCCTCATGTTGACCGTTTCTCATATAAATTGCAGTCTTCCGTATGATTTGATCCAGCGTCTGAGTTCGAAGGCTGTCTTGACCCGGGTCGGTTTGCATTGATGAAGAAGTCGCTTCATAGGCTTTCTCTGTGGTTTGATTTTGGGAGCTCAGCAGGCCGTTGTGGTTGGCACCGACATCCACTTTGGTTATTTTCCCTACGATGTCATCGCTCATGGCAGCATCCATTTTCTGGTGGTTTCCTTTTGCTAGTTGAGCATCGTGTATCATTTTTAAAACCGGTGAGGATTGATTATTAGACAAATTCTGCGCTGCTGATTCTCCGCGATACTGATTCCCGGAGTCAACCATCGACCAAATCCGGTCAATATGGCCGGCTTGGCTGGGTGCCCCAGCTTTCCCAGGGGTATCCGAACCGCCTTTAAGATCGGAGGCATCCGTACGGATCATTTCTGAAGACCTTGGTTCTTTAACTTTTTCACTGGCTTCAACCCCAGCCGCGCGCGCCGCCACTGCCAATTTTATCGAGTCAGTCTTTTCCGGGTTTTCCAATCGAAAAGCAGCTTGCGAATTTTCGGCAGATTGAAGAGACCCGGTTTGTCCTATGTCATTCGGTAATTTTGTGGCGACACGGTTCATTTGATTCAAATCAGCGGGCTCTGTCGATCGACCAGCGGTAAGTTCACCCAAATGGTTCCCATCGTTATGGGATGAGGCGTTGCCCGTTTGAGCGTTTGCAATAAATTGCTGTAAACGATCCAATTGGGCTTCCATCTCGGCAGAAGGCACAAAATCGTTTTTCCCAAGCCGGGCGTTAAGCATTTGTAAAGCAACCAACCCTTCTGCGTCACCCGCGGTTTCGTCCACTTTATTTGCACAACTAGATCCCCCGGCCGAATCGCACATGTCCAATTTTTCAAGAAGACTAATAACCGCCGTTAAATTCAAAGCAGGGGCGATATGACTCTGCACCTTATCAAAGTCTTCTTCCTGCTGTTTCATCGTTTCGAATACTCCGGTCTCAGGACCGGTTGCAGGATGGAAGGCTGCAGCGGATCTAGCAGCTGAACTATATGCAGACGATGGGGATGATTTCCCCCCACCGCCCTCCTGTATTCGGCTATTCGGATGATGGTCTTTTGATATTTGCTCCAGGTTATTCAGGAAGCTTTCACGACTTTCTCCAGACGATCCAGCGTAGTTTTTAGAAACTGCTGCGCGATTCTGCGCAGAGACTCCCGTCATGCCGCGCTCAATGTCGGGTGAGAGATTCTGGAAGATCGCCTGGGAGAAGAGCAAGTTTGCAGGCACTATGCATTTACCTCAAGTTGTAAATTCACAATAGGGAGCTTTTCCGTTAATACCGTTTGTCATAATAGCATGGAGTGTGCCAAAAAGTTTCGGAGAGAATAATTAGTGGAAATCAGAATAATCGCAACATGGATAACCTTTTGAAATATTGTTTTAAATAGGTACTAATATAGGTTGGACATACAAAATACCCATTTCCGCAGTCAATAAGAATCATCCTTAACTGACTATAACCAAATTTTGACCGGCAATTATTTCCCATCTATGGAAAACATTACCCCTGATAAGGATCGATGACAAAGGTAGGAAGGCGGAAATCTGAAAGTGGAAGGTAGAGTCAAAGCAATAATTATGAGCCGGCGGGTTGGAGCCGGAAATTGCGGCTACATCTTGCGAGCATGGCGAATCGAGGCAATTTCATCCAAGAATTTGCGTTCGTTTTGCATCATTTTTTGCTGATATGCCTGCTGCTCCTTGTTTTTAAGTTTCTGCAAAGTTTTGTGCTTTTGCATGATCGAGACCAACTCATGGCGTTTCTGATCAACTATCTTTGCGGTTTTATGCGCTCGCATGGCTTGGTCTTCAATTTCCTTGGACAACTGCTGTATATAATTCATGTATAACAGGATATCGGTAACGGTGGTGCTTTCCTTTTTTTTTGCTTGCAGACTTTTAAGGCTTTCTTGTTTTTCTCTTTTTTTTTGGTCAAGCTTTTCCCGCTCATCAGAGAGTTTTCTCTGGGCCTGTGCCAATTCCTTTTGACCAACCTCTTCTTGATGACGGCGATGAGTGAGAAGTGCTTCCAGTTTGAAGCGGTACATTAATTATTGCCTGTTGTTGATTAACAATTAATGATTGATGATTGATGATGTTTTTTTATAATTTCAGAGTTCAGTAAATCATCAAAAAGCGGCATTTAAGCCCTCATCGGATTTCCCCCGACAACAGGGCATAGACCCTTCATACTAAGGTCCTTTGGTGTTTTCTGGATTAACTTTTCTTTTTTGGTTCTAACCTACCTGGATTGGAGTTCCGGCTACTATTTTCGAAAAGGGCATTCAGTTGAGCAATGCTATCTTCAAAATTCACCGACTCTTCGATAGCCTGTCTCGAATAAGCTGTGATCTTTGCGAACATGTCGATGGCATGATCGATCTTCGGATTACTGCCGGCGACATACGCACCAATGTTGATTAAATCTTCGGCCTTGCGATAGGTGGCCAGTATTTGTTTGAACCTACGCGCACTTTGTTTGTGTTTATCGTCAATGATATCATCCATGACACGGCTGATACTGCTTAATATATCAATTGCGGGATAGTGATTTTCCATCGCAAGCTCTCGGTTAAGATTGATGTGTCCGTCCAACAGCGACCGCAGCGCATCCGCAATAGGTTCATTGGAGTCATCCCCTTCCACCAGCACGGTATACAATCCGGTAATGGTACCGCGATTGGCGGTGGTTCCGGCACGCTCGAGTAATTTGGGCAAGAGATTAAAAACAGACGGAGGGTAACCTTTGGTTGTTGGCGGCTCCCCAAGTGCCAAACCGATCTCCCGTTGAGCCATGGCAAAGCGGGTCACCGAATCCATCATCAAATTGACATGATTCCCTTGGTCCCGAAAATACTCAGCAATGGCGGTGGCGATAAAGGCCCCTCGCATCCGGATCAGCGGCAACCGATCTGAGGTGGCAACTACAATTACGGATCTTTCTAAACCATCTTGTCCAAGTTCTTTGACGATAAATTCATTGACTTCTCTGCCCCGTTCGCCGATCAGAGCAATCACATTCACATCGGCTCTGGTTTTCCGGGCAATCATTCCCAACAGTACGCTTTTACCGACACCCGAACCTGCAAAAACCCCTATTCTCTGCCCACACCCTATAGTTAACAGGCCGTTGATAACCCGGATCCCCAAATCCAGTGGTTGATAAATTCTTTTACGACTCATCGGATTGATTGATGTTGCATAAATCGGGTAGTCACATTCACTCGTTATCGGTCCCTTGCCGTCAATTGGATTTCCAAGGCCATCAATGACACGACCCAACATACCAGGACCCACCGGAATCGCCGCTTTCTGCTGCCGCGCTACAACACGGCACCCCGGTCCGATGCCCAAAATATCTTCTAGAGGCATCAGCAATACATTATTATTCTTAAAGCCGGAAACTTCAGCGGTAAACTTATGGTTGTTTTGTTTGGAATAGATATCACATACGGTTCCCAGGCAGGATACGGGGCCATGTGCTTCGACAACCAGACCGACAACATCGGTTACGCGACCGGTGGCACGAATGGGACAGGTAGACTCTAGACAGGCATGATATTTTGTTAAATCAACTTCGGCAGCCATCAGCGTTAAATAAAATTATAATAGTCCATCACCAATCAACATTCTCAACTTTTCTCCAGTGCGGTACGAAATGATTCTTCGACAGCCTGCAGCTGCTTTTCAATTCGGGCGTCAATCTCGCCTAAATCCGTTTCGATAATACAGCCACCACTTTGAATACTTTCTGTGGCTTCGAGTGTGACAGTATCAAAATTTTCAACCAGGTTAGACAGTTGAAACCGGGTCTCGTTGATAAACTGCAGGTCTGAAGGGTTCATCTTGATTTTGATTCTGCCCGGATCTTCAACTTTAGCAAGCGCTTCTCTGGCCACACACACCACAATTTCTTTATCGATGGTTATCTCTTTACAGATAACTTGTCTGGCGATGGCAAGGGCCAGTTCTACTAATTCTTTTTCGATCTTCCGGTAAGTCTCATGGCGAATGTTATTTAGCTGACTCAGGCCTTCTTTAAGACTGATTAAAAGTGGCTCGATTTTTTTTTCTCCCAGCGCATGCCAGGTGTTTTCAGCGTCAATTAAACCCTTTTTCCTACCGTCGGTGAATCCCCTCTGGTAGGCTTGCTCGTTCAACTGGGCGGTAGATATTGAACCTTTTCTAATATTACAGGTTCCGTCGTCATCTGACCGTGAAGCCATATCGGTAAGGTTTGATTCAATATTATCATATTTAACCCGTTGAAAATTTTCCTTCGTCGGTAAACAACGCCGAACATTTGCCGGCTCATCGACTTGAATATCCGGGAAACAATGCAAGCCGAATCCTGGAATCCTACCTTGGAGCGCCAGCTGTTCGGGTTTAGACAATAATCTCTTCTCCTCGTCGTCCACTGATAATAATTTCTCCTTTCGCTTCCATTTCCTGGATAATACTGGTGATGGCCTGCTGTGCATCAGCGACTTCCGTCATCCGGACAGGACCGAGATCTTCAATCTCTTCCTGCAACATGGCACCGGCGCGCTCCGACATATTTCTATACACCTTGTCCTTGACTTCGTCGGAAGCTGCCTTAAGCGCGGTTGCAAGTTCCACTGTTTCGATTTTACGAAGCAATTTCTGAACGCCCCTGTCATCAACCAGCACCAGATCTTCAAATACAAACATCTTCTGTTTGATCTGAGCGGCCATCTCTGCGTCTGTATTTTCGATTTCACTCAAAATCATTTCACTCGAAATTTCATCCGTCTGATTTAAGATTTCTGCCAGTCGATCCACCCCGCCGCTGATATTGGCTACCGAACTTTTTTTATTTTTAAGGATTTCTTTGAAGACCTCATTAACCTCATCAACAATATCAGCGTTCACCTTTTCCAGGGTTACCACTCTCAACGAGACATCCGTTTTTATTTCATTCGGCAACTTTGTGATAACATCACTGGCTACCGGCGTTTTCAGATGAAGTAATATTATGGCTATTGTCTGGGGATGTTCGTCTTTGATTAGCTCAGAAATTTCATCGGCGCTCAAGGATGCAATCGCTGCCAATCCCTCGGCCCCACCGGATAGGCTTCCTGAATCTGCCCCGGTTTTAGATAAGTGTCCGGGTCCGGCAGGAAGGGCCGGTTGCCCTTTCAGCGTGCGCTCGGCGGTAATATCCGCAAACTCTTTGACCACAAATTCGGTGATCCCTGCCGATACCGCCCCCATCTGATCCAGTTGCCGATATACCACCTGTCGCTCTTCATCAGTCAGGCTGTTGATCATCCTTTCTGCTGCCTCTTTACCTAACGAGCGTATTAGTATCGCGGCTTTCATTGGGCCTGATAGATTGCTATAATCCATAGTAGCTGATAAGGCAACTGTGCTTATAATTGAAAAGGATTAACCCATACATACAAATTCGTGGAATAAGCGACTAACCATTCTTGATCCAGTCGCGCATGACTCCCAAAGATGCTTCCTTATTGTTGGCGATTAATTGAGTTGCCCGATCTCTGAACACGAGATTTTCGGCAGACGGATCAAACTCACTTTCAAGCTCACCCACGGTTTTTGGAAGTTGCTTGAACATCTGCATATCTCCAAAAGAATATTCAGTCAGCCAGCGAACCAGTGGTTTGACGAAAAACATGAAAGACAAAATCAAAAACAGACCTAAAAAACCGTACTTCATATAAGGCTGATACTTTTTAAGAACCTCAAGCCATCCCGGATCTGGAGCGGGGATTTCTTCACTCTCCAGCTTTGTCGTTTCAAAAGGAATGTTAACAATGTCTACTTCATCGCCCCGGGATGCATCGAAATTCACGGCTCGTTTAACGATGTTTTCAAATTTTGTCATTTCCTCGGCTGTTCTGGGAACATATTCCCATTCAGACATTCCCCTTTTCTTGTCGATCCGCTTGTAAGTGCCATCCACGAGAACCGCAATTGAAATCCGGGTCATCTCACCCACTGGATCATTTATGTGACTGATGACCTTTCCGATTTCGTAATTGACGGTATGATCTTTTTTTTCAAATGTTGAATTATTTTCCAATGATCTGTTCTGTTGACCTGCAGTGTTGTCACTTGGCATATTGGAGCGGATGCCCGGTATCCCTTGGGGGTTTTTCCCGGAATCGCTTGTTATTTCATTAAGCACCTGCTCACTGCGTACCACTTTATTGTCCGCTAGATAAAGTTCTTCTGTTCTTTCCTGTTTTTTAAAATCAAAAGAACATGACAATCTGACGATGGCTTTGTTTTCTCCCAGAGCCGATTCCAGCATGGTTCGCACCCTATTTTCCAGGTTTTTTTCAACTCTGGCCTGATAATCTAACTGATCGGAACTGAGACTCCCGAAAGACGATGTATTATTGGCGCCGGCAAGCATTTTACCGCTGCTGTCGACAACGGTCACATTCTCCGCGCTTAATCTCGCTACGCTGGACGATACCAGATGGACGATCCCCTTGACTTGACTCTGGTTTAACCATTTTCCCGGCCGTAGTTTCAAAACCACAGAGGCGCTCGCCGGCTCCTCTTTTTCAACAAAGAGAGATTTTTCGGTCATAACAATATGAACTCTGGAACTTTCGATTTCCGCTATTCTGTTAATGGTGCGTGCCAATTCTCCCTGCAGTGCCCGCTGAAAGTTGACGTTTTGAGCAAAGGCGGTCATCCCCAGTTTCGTATTGTCAAAAATCTCAAATCCAATTCCGCCACCTTGGGGGAGCCCTGCCGCGGCTAATTGCATCCGGGTTTCATAAATATGCTGTTCCGGAATCAGGATTGTTTTGCCATTGGAAGCAATTCGATACTCAATTTTTTGTTCCTTGAGTTTGCTCAATATAGCACTGGCATCTTCCGAATCTAAATTAGCATATAGCGGTTGGAATTCACTTTGGCCCGACCAGTTCATCAAAAAAATGAATCCGGCAACAGACCCCAAAATCAATGTCGCCAGGGTTATTTTTTTCCCAAGGCTGAGATTGGAAAACGCTGCATTTAATTGTGACAGTATTTGACTATTGGCTCCCATAACAATCCTAACTTATATCTGATTTAGGCGTATCCCGTTAACAAAGATAGAAATAAATAGTAAAGTTTAGGCTTTTTTCTAAACGGTGCTCCGGAAAAATGGACCATTTAGGGCAGCTATAATGCTGATAGTTTTATACCGCAAATTATAGGTTTCAGCTGCCAGAATTGAAAACCGTTGAAGCCTGACACCCGACAACTGAACCCTTCTTTTTCTTCCAACCTGATGCCGGATAAAACCCGGAAAAGGCCGACTACTGTCTATATCGGCATACGCATAATTCTATCATATGCTGAAATGACTTTGTTGCGGATCTGCATCAGCAGCTCAAATGAGATACTCGCTTTCTCCATGGCAATCATGGTTCGGTGAATATCGGTTTGCTTTCCGGTGGCCAGGTCGTTGATACTTGAATCTGCTTCCACCTGGAGCCGATTGACCTGTTTAAGAGAATCCGTCAGTATTCTACCGAAGGAATCCGAATTTTGTGGCAGTTCCGGTTTCTGGCTAGTGGTAGTCCCGACCGGGGGTTGTGCTGGATTTTGTATCGTAATATCGTTCATCGTTATTTACCTATTTCTAATGCTCTTGATGCCATTTCCTTGGCCGCTTTAAGGGCACTTACATTGGCCTCATATCCCCGGGTCGCCGAGATCATGTTCACCATTTCCTCCATTACATTGATATTCGGCATGGCAACATATCCTTTTTTATCAGCATCCGGATGTTGGGGATCATATTTCATCACAGGTGGATTCGAATCTTCAATGACCCGGCTGACTTTGACAATCGACAATTGTTTCTTTTGCCGGTCCGCCAATACTTTTTTAAAGGATTCTTCAAGCGGTTGGGCTGCAAAAATTGCCTCTTTTCTCCGGTAGGGTCCCCCCTCTCTGGTGCGCGTTGTATTGACATTGGCCAGATTGCCCGAAATTAGATTCATGCGAAGCCGCTGAGCGCTCAACCCCGACGAACTGGCATCAATGGCATCAAAAAAGTCCATTAATCGCTACCTCCCCTGATTGCTTTTTTTAATCCGTTAAATTTCTGAGATATGATTTGTGCGGCGGATTTATATAACAATGTATTCTCAGCCAGCTTACCCATTGTCCGATCAAGATCAACGGTATTGCCGTCGCCTCTCAGGCTGAATTCCGGGGGCTTGGCGACCTTAAGTTTTACCCTATCCGTCGGATTATGGTGAATCGGAAGATGCCCGGTTTGCGTCCGCACAAGTTGAATACCGGAATCATAGTCCTGGTTCCCGTTCATTTCCTCTGCAACAGCAAGTTCCACGGCTTTGTAGTTCGGCGTGTCCATGTTGGCAATGTTAGACGCCAGCACTCGGTGTTGCAACGATCTTAAATTCAGCGATCTTTCCAGCAAAGAAATCGTGTCGCGAAAAAGTCCGATGGTCGGCACGGTTTATATCCCTCCTTCAAATTTGGAAGAGTTTCAAAGATTATCGGCAGCAATATCCATACCAAACATCAGTTTTTACTTTTGAGCTTAGAGCCTTCAGCCCATCGCTTCTTGTTTGTATTCCCGTAATTTGTTTCGCAGGGTCCGAATACTGATTCCCAAAAGCTCCGCCGCATGGGTGCGGTTGTCATTGACATCTTTTAAGGTTCGAAAAATCAGTTTTTTTTCCATCTCCCGGACGGTATAACCAACATTAGAGGAGAAAAAAGCTGCGGACTCAGGTTCGTGTTCCGATAAATCCAGCAGCAGGTGTTCGGGCAAAATAATCCCACCGACGCTTATTAGCACCGCCCGCTCTATGGTATTTTCCAGCTCGCGAATGTTGCCCTTCCAACTGTAATTTATCAGCATTTTCATGGCAATATCATCAATTCCGGTGATTGTTTTCCGGTTGGCCTGGCAATATTTTTTCAGAAAGTGCCCGGCCAGCAGCTCAATATCCTCTTTTCTCTCACGCAGAGGCGGAAGGGTTAAGGGAATCACATTGATTCGATAGTATAAATCTTCTCTAAACTTACCTTCGGTTACCGCAGTTTTAAGATCCAAATTGCTGATGGCGATCACCCGGGCCTCGATGGGGATAGGACTTGTACCGCCGATGCGGTCAATTTCTTTTTCCTGTAAGACCCGCAGCAGCTTCGCCTGAAGCGGCAATGACATTTCGCTGATCTCATCGAGGACGACGGTACCCTGCTTTGCTGACTCAAACTTTCCGATCTTGCGGGCTATGGCTCCGGTAAAAGAGCCCTTTTCATGCCCGAACAGTTCGCTTTCCGCCAGTGTATCCGGCAATGCCGCGCAGTTTACGGCAACGTAAGGTGCCTCGGAATGACGACTGTGGTAATGGACATAAGCAGCCAATAACTCCTTGCCGGTGCCACTTTCGCCCTGAATGAGCACGGTGGCCGTACTGGGGGCAACTGCCCTGGCTCGGCTCAGCATGTCCTCTAATTTTCGGTTTCGAGTTATGATTTCTTTGCCGAATGGATGGTCGCCCGACGATTTTCGATTATAATTGGACTGCCCATTTAGATTTGAAAAGCGGATGGCTTTTTTAACTGTTTTTTCAAGGGTCTCAACTGAAAACGGTTTCAGGAGATAGTTGCTGGCGCCGGCATGCATGGCCTCAACGGCATTGTGAACAGTTCCGTTGGCAGCGATGATAATCACCGGAATCTGTGGTGACATCTTTTTTACCGAGCCTAAAACATCTTCACCCTCAATTCCAGGTGTCTGTTCATTGGCAATCACCGCGCTGTATTTTGTCGACCTGAACTTGTCCATTGCTTGTAGTCCATCGGAGGCACTTTCAACCGGAAAGCCGATACGTTTTAAACTCTGGGCGAGTTCTTTTCGATTATCCGATGGATCATCAACAATTAAGATGGGCGGCATGTCCGTCAAATTTAACTCCGCTTTCTAAAACTTCTGATTGAGCATAAACCGTCTTAATATCAGCAAATATCATGCCACCGAAAAATAAAGCAGAATCAGTCTATTAATATGTAAATCGCATTTAAAATCAAATATATAAATCGCCAGTCAAACCTGAACCGATTTACATACGCAGCTGAAAATTTGTCAATTTTCAGATAACAGGAGTCACTGGGTTGACGCTAAAATATTTCCATGGCCAGCGGGGTTGAAATCATCGGACAGGTATGTTGCACGGATGAGTATCGGGAGCTATGTGGAATGCCGAGTTGGTGCCGATTTGATCGTTGAAGGCCTTGGCTGAACAAAAGCCAATCCGGGCAAGCCGGGATTGACTATTGAAATTGAATATTTATGGATGGGACCCTTTTATCAATTATCCGGCGCCGCTTTGCTTCTCCAACAGTATATACTTCTCATCGACGCGTTGGTTCGAGGCAAAACTTCACTATATATTACAAGGTTGCAGCTGGTGTCTTTTTATTTTCTCCACCAGAGTAGTTCGATTGAGATGAAGGAGTTTAGCAGCCTTGTTTTTGACCCA
>Ga0210365_10371650_pt1 | contig 14485 bp, 7 predicted proteins | sample S637metaT_FD_159655 | JGI IMG/M metagenome (GOLD analysis project Ga0210365, IMG submission 159655) | Metatranscriptome of estuarine sediment microbial communities from the Columbia River estuary, Washington, United States - S.637... | ecosystem: Environmental > Aquatic > Marine > Intertidal...
CGCAAAAATCTGTTTTGACGTTTGAACATTACTCAATTTCCTATCAATTTAAAAGGAATAAATAATGGGTTCTGGCCTCCGGCTCGTAGACCCTGCGGCTCGGAGAGAATAACCGTATCCGGCAATTCAAAAGCACCAAGGAAATCGCCGGCTTGATGGGCGGGGCCACCAGCACCATCGATTTTCATCGCCACAACATCCTCCGCAAATTGAACCTCGCGAACAAAGGCATCAATCCGAAGACCTTCCGTCGACTCATTATACTTAGGGGTTTTTCCCCCATATTTCACTCATGTTGATCTCATATTGTATTTGCCGGACAATTGCCTTACTTATTGGCATGAAAGATACCATCAAAAAGCTAATGAAGGAACGATGAGATTTAATTACTGAGCTTAATCACCTAAAAATATTGGCAAAAGCTTTTTAGACTTAGTAATTTTTTTGTCACAAAGACGGTTGTCCTCTGTACCTCCGGCCTGGGCGAGGCCCTCCGAATAAGGTCATGGTCTGAAGGATACGATTTAACGCCAGGGGAGATGAGAATGTCCTATTATTTGGAAGCATACCTCGTGGAAGAAGATTTTGAGCATTCGTCAGGAACCGGGAAATTATCCGGGATTGGGGAAAAAGGTCATCTCCCAATATACAATTCTATCCGGGAGGTCTTAAGTCCTGAGTACAAAAACCTTTCCGATGCCGAAATTGAGGCAATGTTGCAGCGGATCTTGGGACGGATGTCTCCCGAAGAAGTGGAAGGTTTTTGGGATACTCTGAAAGATATTGGCAAGGCTGCCTTAGGAGCGACCAGGCAGGCTGCGCCCACAATCCTCCCAATGGCTGGAGGAGCCTTGGGGACCCTCGTTGGCGGACCGGCAGGTACAGTCATCGGCGGTAAACTGGGGCAAATGGGGGCTCAGCTTTTAGCCAAGCCGCAAAAACTATCTGCTCCGCCGGGGGCAACACCCCAACCTCCACCAAGCACCCAGGCTCCTCAGGCCCCATCTGCTCCGGCTGCAGCCCCCGTTCCTCCCGGAGGAACCTCCGCGGTGGCCCAGCTCATGTCGTTGATTAAAAATCCTGACTTGCTGAAAAGCTTGCTCGGTCAGCTCTTAGGTGGGGCGGGTGAGTCGACAGTACGAGTGGGACCACAAGCAACGCCCATTCCTTTTGGGGCTATGATGAATGCCCTGGAATCCCTGGCTTCTCAGGCCGCTGTGGAGGCTGCCGAAGCTTTTGGAGATGAGGAGAGCGTCGAAGCCATGGGCTATCTCCAGGATGAGTCAGGGAATTCTCTCGTTGATCCGGCCAATCCGGACGAACGGGCCCAGCGGGTTCTATCACTATTAAATGAAGCCCGCGAAACTCCTGCGTCTGAGCCTTATGACCCTGTCACCGGGTGGCTCATTGAGGCGAATTTATTATAGTCACTATAATTTGAGTGCTGAGGACTGAGTAAAAGATAAAAAAATATCTTCGAGGGCAGAGGGGAAAATAAAGGGCTCTAATTTTCCAATCTGCAACTAATGTAGATTGAGAGTTGATATCCATAACGCGCAGGTGTGACCCTAGCTGCGTGCAGTTTAGGAATAAACCCCATAGCCCGATTCAGGATGGAGGCTGCAATGAACGAACAAGGGTTTCAAATACCCAACTCTTTGACGGAAATGCTGGACAATATGGGGATAGAAGATCCCCGGCTGCGCCTCTTCGCCGAGATGATGGAAAAACAAAGCACCACACCGTCTGCGGAATCATCTTTAGAGGAAAAGCTGGCGAGAAAAAAAAGAGCTCTGGCCCGGATTGAAAGGCTCAGCCGGGAAAATCAGGAATTGCGGGAAGAAAATCAGTGGTTACGGGAACGTTTGGAATTCCTGGCCGCATCTTTGGGGGCCTGTCCCGACTGCTGGGGCGAAGATCAATCGTGCTCCATCTGTCAGGGGATGGGAGCTCCCGGCAGTTTTTTGCCGGACCGGGATGCTTTTGCTGCCTATGTGGTGCCGGCGACAAGAACCATCCAGCGCTTTACCCATAGAAATAGAGGGTCCAAACCCGATATTGGCAAAGATACACCGGATACCCAGAAGAAAACCCCGGTTAATGAATGACTGAAGAGGTTTTAACCAAACCAGCAAGGAGGACTGACCATGCCATACGTAAGAGATGAAGAAGCGATGTTTGATACGGGCGATGAAGAATTATTCGAAGGCCTGTATGATGATGAGGAAAAATGGGAAGAGGAATGGGCGACGGAAGCGGCGCCTCGCTACCGCCGAGGAGCTACCCGGTTACCCTTGCCGCCAAGAAGGCCATTCCGGCCGATTGGAGGAGCCACCGGAGCCAGCATTCAAACCCCTGCCGGCCGGGCCCAGGTGCAGTTCCCCAAGCCCGTGGCGACTCAAGAGGCGGTCAACAATCTGGCCAGGGAACTCAAGGCGGAGATTGCCGGCCTGAGCGCGTCCATCAAAAAGGTCAACCAGACTCTGGATAGCAATACCGCCATCGTGGACAAAAAGGTAAATGCGGTAAGCGCCGGTTTGAAAAAATCCCAGGAACAGAGTCAGATGATGATGATTTTGCCCATGTTGCTTTCCCAAGCCCCCACTCTGACTAAATTATCACTTCAAGCCACGGGCGCTCCAGCAGGAACAAAACCGGTGGATTTTGATGTTAAAGGCCAGGAAGTAAAGAAAGACAACACTGCTTTGCTCTTGCCTATGATGATGATGATGGGCGGGGGTATGGGGGGCGGAGGCGACTCCTCCAGCATGATGAGCATGATGTTTATGATCTTGGCCTTGAGCGGCGGCCTGGGGGGGAAATAAACCCTGGCAGGAGAACTCTTTTCTTAACCGCGAATTCCTGAGATTTTCCAGAGGAGGACTACTATGAACGGTTTTTTTAATATGAATTTTATGATGACCTTTTTAATGGCTAAAGACCTGCCTGAAACCCGAGATCAGATTTTGATGGCGATGACCGCGGGTCAATCAGCAAATCTTTTAGCACCCGTTCTGCTCAAGGTGGGCGCCATTGATTCGATAACGAACCTAACCCAAGAAAATAAGAATTTAAAAGCTGAGAATTCAACCTTGCAGGAAGCATTGCAGGCCTGCCAGGACGGTTCGGAGTTGGAGCGCAGCCAACAAGCATTGAAGGACTGCCAGGCAAAATTGGCGGCCTGCGATAAAATTGTTGCTAAATGTGCTGAGATTAAACAAATCATGGGAAAGGTTAACAAAGCTCGAACTCTTGAGAAATTAAAAGCAGATGAAGACGCTTTAAATGCTATTTTAACCTTGGCCCCCCAAATAATTTAGGCCAGGTAGCTTATGGATCCGGCTCTCCGAATGTTGCTTGAGGGGCTAGAGACCGAAGAGCTGGAAGTAATTCTCAAGCTCAGACACCCCCAGGCAATACCGCCACATGTGCGCCCGGTAGCCAGCTTTGGCCAGGTAGTGACCGGTCGGGTGGAACGGCGATGGATACGAGAGGTCTGGGGACATCCGGAGGTTGAAAGTTTCAAGGCTCCCCGGTTGCTCGAAGCTGAACCGGAGATCATCGACCTGGAAGCCGCCGGCGACGTGGCCTGGCGCGATACTGATGTGCGGCGCCCGAATGGACTTGAGGTTACCGGGCGAGGAGTAGTCATCGGCCTGGTGGATGTGGGGTGTGACTTCGCCCATCCGCATTTCCGCCGGCCCGATGGCTCCACCCGGCTTTTGGCTATTTGGGATCAGTCCAAGGTGGCTTCTCCCCTGACGGCCACTCCTTATGGTTATGGCGCGGTATATACCCGGGAGGGTATCAACCGGGCCTTGACCCACTCCCAACCCTATAAAATCCTGGGTCATCACCCGGCTAAGGCAGACCCTCAGGGAATAGGCGCTCACGGCACTCTGGTGATGGATATTGCCGCGGGCAATGGTCGAACTCCGGGAAGCCCTCAGGGGATTGCGCCCCAGGCGAATCTCATCTTCGTGCACGCTGCCACCGGGGTTATGGGTGGCCTGGCCAATTTAGGGGATTCGGTAAGGATCTTGGAAGCCCTGGATTTCATCGCCCGGACAGCCAAAGGCCGGCCCTGGGTCGTCAATGTCAGTATGGGCCGCCGGGGGGGGTCTCACGACGGATTATCCCTAGTGGAACAGGGCATGGATGCCCTCCTGACAAGGACTTCGGGCGGCGCCCTGGTTCTGAGCACTGGGAATTATTTTTCTTCCCAGGCGCATGCCTCGGGCCAGTTGCGGCCGGCTCAGCAACGGACCTTGATCTGGCGGACGGATAGGGCGGATATCACCCCGAACGAGCTGGAGATCTGGTATTCCGGGAAAGACGCCATGATCCTGGAAGTCCGGGCACCCGAAGGAGGTTCTTTTTTTCGAGCTGCCTTGGCTGAGGATTTCCCGGTCCTGATCGGCGATCAAAACGTGGGCCATATCTATCACCGGGCGCGGGACCCTAACAATGGCGACAACCAAATCAATATTTTCCTCAGACCTGAGGCACCGGCCGGCGACTGGCAGGTTACTCTGATCGGGGAGGATATTGTCGACGGGATATTCCATGCCTGGGTGGAAAGGGATGCTCCCTGCCCCCATTGCGACTCCCGCTTTGAATCGCAAGATACCGATCCTTACTGCACTACGGGGACGCTGTGCAATGGCTTCCGCACCATCGCGGTGGGGGCCTACGACGGCCACGCCCCGGACCGGGAAATTGCGGCGTTCAGCAGTTGCGGCCCTCTCCGTGATTTTCGCCAAAAACCCGATTTAGTAGCCCCCGGCGTCAAGGTTTTGGGAGCCCGCTCAGCCCCCTGGGGAGAGGAGCAACCTGATTCCTGGTTGACCCGGATGTCGGGGACCAGTTTTGCGGCCCCTCAAGTGACCGGGACCATTGCCCTGATGTTCGAGGCCGCGGGCAGACCTTTGGCGATCCAAGAGACCCGCCGACTGCTGCTGGGCAGCACGCGAAGCACACCGCAAAGCCAGGATGGGGCTGTTCGCTTCGGCAGCGGTTACCTGGATACCGAACAGGCAGTGGCTACGACCCGCCGGTTTAAAGAAGAGGGCTCAGGTCGAGTCCCAGAAACCATGAGGGCGTCAGAGGATCGGGGTCTCGCCGGGAGCGCCTCAGTACCCCGGGCAGAGCTCATAATGGAGTCAACAATGGCTGAAGAAGATGTGGGTCGTAGAAAGGAAGAAGTGGGTGAGGGGTCGTCCGTAGAAGTGGAAGCCATGGCAAGCGGCTTAAAACACTTAGGGTTGCAGAATATTTATACAGAAGCAGGGATTGAAGAAGAAATACCGGAGACGATAGTAGAAGTCGAAGAACCCGAAGCTGAGAAACCAGAAGAGGAATATCGACCAGAGATAGAGGCTGAGGAGACAGGAATAGAAGAACCGGAGGAAATATCCCTTGGCGGATTAAATGGGGAGGAACCGGATGAGGGTTCTGGAGAGGAAGTGGATGATCTGGGGGAACGCCTGGTCGCGGTAGCGGATCAGATTATCGCTTCATTCGGCGCTCAAGCTAATCCCGCCGCTTTTTTCAGCCGGTTTTTGTCTGAGGCCGGAGTCAAGGCTTTTAGTGATCTCCAGGGAGCAGTCCGGTTTCCGCCCCCGGATGTCATCTGGAAAGCCTGGAAAGAGCCGGCCACAAGACAGTGGGAGTATATCGAACGTTTACTGGAGGTGATTGCCGAACCGAAAGAATTCCTGGGCAGGCCGCTTAAGACCGGCGATATCCTGGTCAGGGTTGCTTTAGGGGAGCCGGGATTGGGCCACCTGGCCCTGATTGCCGACCCGCGAGTGTGGCGGCGGGAGGAACTGGCCGGGGCAGGTTTGACTCCGGAAGGGCATAGAACGGGAAGGTATGTGCAGGTGGTGGAAGGCGGGGTCAGGATGCATGGATCGTCGGAGGGGTTTGCACGGCGATTGACCAATGAAAACGGGCAACTTAGCCGAGACTGCTTGATTCTTCGTATAGTCTTACGAGGCCGAGCATCCGCCGATTCTGAAATACTTCTTTTCGAGGATGAAATTGAGAATCTAGGTTCCACACCGGAGGACTTCTCGCTGCAGGAGATTGCCGATAGGACGCTCGGAAAATTATCGGACGATATCCTGGCGGCGATTCTCAATAAGGGAGAAAGCGATGCCAAGGATCTTACCAACCGGCTCTTCTGGCAGAACCACCCCGACCTCTCTGGCCAGACGCTCGATCCCAAGGCCAAGGATCGAAAACAGAAAGCGCTCCGAGAGGAGTGGGGCAGGATCTTCCGCAGGCAGGTCAAGCCCATAATCTGGCTGCGGCAATTTGTGGACGAGCTTGACCGGCACCGCGGGGACATTCCGCGTGAGTTTCTCCTGGGGTGGATAGCCGCCGAATCGGACGGAAAAGTTGCGACCGTCTCCACGCTGGCCGAGAGAGGCTATTTTCAAATCATGTGGCAGGGCGGCGAGGCGAAAGCGCAACTGGGTCTCACCGAGGCAGAGTTTCGGCGGCTCAGCACTGATAGGGCATTCTCGATCGAAAAAGGGATTCAATTGGTGGCGGTCTACCGCCAGCATTTCCTTCAGAAATACCCTACCGTGCCTGACGGCTCGGATCTGCTCTGGCGCCTGACCAAAGGCCGCCACGCGCTCCCGACTGCGCTCGATAAAGTTCTGGATCGGTTGGTGAAGGCAGGCACGACGATCACCTGGCAGGCCGTGACCCAAAAGTTGCCCAAGACGGCAAGCCGCGTCGATCGCACTCTTGACTTTGCTGCGAAACTTAAACCCCTGGCCGATCTCGTCCCCACAGCCGCGGCCGTGAAAACTGAAATCTATATGGAATCGGCACCCTGGCGCACTGGGAGGACAAGTCCTCGATTCGAACCAGAGCTACTTCAGGAACAAGCCGGCAATGTGGTGGATGACGACGCGGCTGAGCCTCTCTTCACCGGGCTCGTACGTCAACCATCTGCGCCGCTGCCGGATATCGCCGCCCTCAAGAAGGCATCCCTCTGGAACCAAAAAATGCACCCGGCGGAGTCGGGGATCTCCTTTTCTGAGCTCCGGGTGCGGCTCGAGCAATACATCGATCGTCCGACACTGGACGATCTGTTGCGGCAGGCTAATGCGGGCGCCGCAACCCCACTGTTCGGCGCCGACGAGGCAACCATCGTCACCCTGCTGGCGGAGCAATTCCAGCGTAAGACGTGTCGAAAGCCGACGGTCGGGGAAATCTGGAAACCACCCACAATGGGGGGCATAATCGCGGAAGATACCCTTGATGCGCTCGGTTTTGTTTACCACGCCGGGGGCACAACGGTTCTCAATCTGGCTGATCTGGAAAACAAAACCGCGGCCAAGACTCTAAGAAAGGTAAGGGCAAGCGAATTCCAAGGTTTCGAACCCGGACTCACGGCAGGAACCTGGTGGACGTTCATGGTGAGGCCCCCGTGGCTTGGCATGCCCATCAAGCAGGGTATTCACCTCGTGCTTTTAAAACGCCTGAGGCGGGCGCAACGATTTCTCATGGGTCTGCCTGCCTATGACAACCTGAGCCCGGCTGAGTTGGGGAGGGTGTTAGGGCTGGAAGAAGAGCATAAGGGCGCCCGGCCCAGGGCAACGACCATGAGTATGCATACCTTCGGCCTCGCCATCGATATCAGCTTTACCCATAATCCCTGGCTTGCAAACCCGGAGAGAAGCGCTGCAAAAATTGCCGAAATTACGCGGAGAGCGGCGCAAGTTATCGGTGGAAAACCAAGAGATCAACAGGGAATTTCGGCGCGTTTCCTTCATCAGCTTGCGGTCGAACACCGAGATACGACCGACATCTATAGGATCCTCTCCGAATGGAGCAATTGGCTGGGATCGTATTTTGCTTTGGCGAGCGATACCAAGCGCATCGAGTCTCAGCTTCCCATTTTGAACGCGACGAACCCGGATATCGGGTTTATTCGACCCCGTGAAACCGTGGCGGATGCCGCCAAGAGATGGGCTCGGACGATTAAATCCGATTTCGACGATTTTGCGACCGAGGTCAGCCGCGGCGGGGACGACAGAGAGACGGTCCGCAACGGCTTCATGGATCTTGCGCGCGACCTCGTCCTGGCGCTTCGTGAATATGCATGTCTTGCTTGGGGGGCGGTTGATTTTGGTCCGAGTCAAAGCGGTGACGTCATGCATTTCGATTGTCGGGTCGATGGAATCGGTCGGGCCATCAGGATAGCTACGGGTCAACCTGCCCCAGCGGAAGGACACCTTTGCATCCCGACTGGAACGGGCCGGGCGGCGCAGGGTGAATTCCTGGAAGATGCACCGAGGCAAACAGCGCCACTCTTAAGCTTTACCTTCGACAGCAAGATTATTCCTCAATACAAGGATGAGAGTGGCTCGAAAAGGTGGACAAACTGCTCCGTCGCTGTCCCGACCCCAGCGCAAAACAAAAAGAAGATCGATCTGCTGGTCTTCCTGCATGGCCTTGACACATGTGAACCAGGCCACGATTTCGATGCCAGGAAGGTGGTGCGGATATTTGAACTGGACAGCCAGGTTGATAGCAGCAAACAAGAGGTGGCGCTCGCCGTCCCCGCCCTGTACTGGGTAGTCCTGAACAAGGCAAAGACGAATGAGAAGAAAGTTGACGAGAATAAAGACAGTATTAGAAAGGCCTGGTCTGCGGTGCAACTCAACGCCTTTGTGGAAGAGGTGCTTGATAATATCGGTGAGAAGTCGAGCGACCGCCCCACTCTCCGTCATCTCCTCCTGGCGGGCCATTCGCGCGCCTATGACATTCTGACCCCCCTGGCAAACGAGTTTGTCAAAGGTGCGGCCGCCACCACCAAGGGTGCGCTGGCAAAGCTCGAGAAGGTCTTGGCCCTGGACACCACCTACGGCCTGCCACATGCAGAGAGTCTGAAGAAATGGGCGGATAAACTCGCAACCGTGAAATTTCTGCTGATGCTCAGTACCCATGCTTATGACCCGCAGAAAAATGACTGTAATTTTAAGAAAAATGATCCACCGATAAAGTATTGGGACTGTGCCGTGAAGGCCTGGGGAAAACTGCCTGCCAACTTGCAGGTTAATAAAGTGAGCGATAAACACTGCCGCCTCCCTAACGAATATGTCAAAATTCTACTGCCGTCCGCAGCGGCGATGAAGGAGGCGGAGTGGTTTGGTCCTGAGGGAAATGGTGTTCCAGGACCGCCGGTACTCCACCTTGAAAAGCTCAAAGTCTCTGGCCTTCCGGAGATCATTCTAACCCTGGGGCGCGGCGGGCGATACGAAGGTTTCTTTGCGACCCCGATACACCTTCGGGATGGTCAAACAAGCTTTGTCCAATCAACCCAAAAGGAGATCGAGCTTGTCGGCCGGATTCAGATTGAAGAGTTAAGCGCACGTCGAAACTATGACCCTAAAACAGATGGCAAGGATTGGCCCCTTGGCGGAGTTACGGGAACTGCGCGGGTGAAAGTGGTGAAAGGGGACGGGCCGGTCAGCAGCACCGCCTCGATTTACAAGGTCCGGACGGATGGAACCTTTTCCTTCAGCACCAGTATCGTCGTCAGTGGCTATACGCGGAGTCTCACACTCTACCCGAAAGTTGACCTCAAAGGTGGAAAGACCATTGCCGCCGTGGTGGTGGTGGAACTGCTTGACCTGGATGGTTTCCTGGCGCTGGTCGACTCGAAAGAGAAAGCTCGCCCTGTCTCCCAAACCCACCTGGAATTTTTGGCCTCGGTCCGTAAGATTTATCAAGGCGGTCCAAACGACCCACTCAGCGGCGTTTTTGACCTGGTCTTGTATCGGTATCGCTCCGTGAAACCATTGGTTGCCCCTGATACTCCGGAAGACAAGCGGTTTAAACTTTTCAAAGATTGGGTCTTTGCCGACCGGGAGTGGGTTGACATAGGGCATGTGCTTACCGGCATCGAAGGTTCGCCGAAGCAGGAGCCTTCCAAGGATCAGAGTATCCCCGTGCCTCGACGTCCCGAGTTAATTGTAACTTGGGCGGGCGATCTGGGTAATGCGCTGCAAGCCTATATTCAGGATTTTTGGAATGCCATCGACAAGGGCGATCCACTCGATCTCAATGGGTACCTCCGCCAGCGGGCCAGTCGTATCGATTTAATCGGCGATCTCGATGGCATTAACATCGGTAGTGTTTATGATGCCTCACGCTCCCTGACCGAGAATCTGCGCGCTTACTATGGCAAAAAAAGCCGCCGTCGATATCATGAGTTTATTGCAAACTCGAGGGACGAAAACGGTAAGTCGGAGCTCCCGTTAGTGGCCGGTAAAAAGCCGCCGCAGCTCTCGAAGCAAGCTCGGCAGGCGATTGCCGATCACACCCGCTTGTTTCTGGTCCCTTTCTGGATAACTGGCAAACTCTATGGTGGTACTGATCCCGACAAGCGCAAACTGATCGATGAAATCATGAAGCTTGACTCTCCCGAGATGGATACGGTCGTCGAATATTTTGTCCGCTTTCTCGAGGATGGGCTGGCAAGAGAGCCCTAAATTGACCACCTGCTCAAAGCTGTCTTGACCGTTTTCGGAGAAAGCGACGATGCCACGATCACTATACGCCATGCTGCACCGACGCTATGGGCCGGTGCTCACCGAGTCCGTGCGCTGCGTCCGGATCGAGAAGAAGCTCGAACTCGAACATGCGCAGTGGGAGATCGCTGCGCCCTCGCGCGACTGCACCGCAAAGTTGAGCAACACCACCGTGGCGGTCGTGGGAGGCGGTTTCGCCGGATTGTCCGCGGCATGGTCGCTCTGCCCCGAAAAGGTCACGGTCACCGTCTTCGAAGCCCATGACGAGCTGGGCGGCAGGGTTCGCACCGACAAAGTATTTACCAAAGACCGCATCGTTGAAGCGGGTGCCGAGTTAATCGGGGCGAATCATCCGCGCTGGATCGAGTCCGCACGACACTTCGGCCTGGGGCTTAATTTTGTTACGCGTGAAGAGGATTACGAACGGGCCGGCCTCCAGGTGAAGGTCTGGATCGACAGGCTGCTCAGCAGGGATGAAGCGCAGAAGCTGTATGAACGGATGGAGAAGGAGGTCCTGAAGCCCTTCGGTCAGGACGCAGCGTTCATCAACGACCCTGCTCGCCCATGGCTGCAGCCAGGCCTGGCGAAGATGGACAAAATGTCCGTGGCCGACAAGCTAACCGCTCTCAAAATCAAGAAGACTGATATACTCTGGAAGGCGATGGAGGTGCTTCTTGGCAACAACAACGTGTCGGCATCTCTCGCGGACCAAAACTACCTGGCGCTTCTTTGCCTCGTCAAAGGTGGCATGTTACCCCCGGATCCCGAACTTATGGGTTATTGGCAGTCGACGGAAACGTATCGTTGTGCCGATGGCAATCAGACGCTGGCGATCAAGATGGCTGCGGAGCTGGTGGCCACGCACAAGTGCAAGATCCTGCGAGGCACCGCAGTAACGGACATTAACCTCGCCAAACGTATCACCCTGAAATGGCAGAACATCGTCACCCGCAAGCAGGAACAGGGCCAGTTCGACTATGTCATCCTGGCAGTGCCCCCCAGCGTTTGGCCAGACCTGAAAATTACTCCATATCATCCCAAGGACACGATTGGTTTGGTGCAGATGGGACCTGCGGTTAAGTTCCTGAACAACTTGAGAGACCGTTTCTGGATCAAGCAAGGGGTGGCGCCGCTGAGCTGGTCGACTATGATCGGCCAGACCTGGGAGGGAACCGATAACCAGACCTTTGTCCCCGGTCAGGAAATCGAACTCTCCGTTTTCGCCGGCGGCCAAGTTCATACCGAGAGCGAGTTCAAAAAAAACCTCGAGAAACTATTCCCAGGCTACTTGACCAAACTCAAGGGCACCAAGCTGGTGGACTGGCCCAACGAACCTTTTATAAAGACTGGCTACGCATCCCCGAAGCCGGGGGAGCTCTTCACGATCGGGAAGGAGCTCAATGAACCCTTCCAGGGACGGATGTTCTTCGCCGGTGAGCACACGGCCATGGACTTCTTCGGGTACATGGAAGGCTCGCTGCGTTCAGGGGCGCGTGCGGCCAAAGCCTTGATCGATAAAGTCTGCGGGCGGCCTGAAGCGTTCGTTGCCTCACGCGGCGTTACGAAGGCTCCAGTCGCGGGCGCGGCGGCGGGGAGACTTAAACAAACAGGTTTTGGGGGCGAAGCTATAGATGAGGAAGCCGTGGGGCGAGCTACATCAGGCGGAAAATCCGAGCTGCCTGATCTCTGGCACCTGCCGAAAGTATTGAGTATAGAGGCCTCCAAGGTTAACTATCCTCAATCCCGGCTCTATTATGTAGGGACCCGGCCAGTTCTAGCCACGGAAGCGGTGGAGATTATAGTGCGGACGGCGAAGCCTTTTCCGGTGCGGGCTTGGTCTCCGGCCATCTTTGTTGGGGAAGTGCCCGTGGTGGAGTATGAGATGGCCGGGCCCAATGCCTATCGATTTTTTTCTTATGATTTCGAAAGCTTACGGGAAGGGGTGCCCATCTCCCTGGGCTGGCCGCAATTTCCCCAAGGCAAGGTGCAAACGCCGTTTGTCTTTCGTTTGGAGGGGCCGGATCTGATAGCATCGACTCTTTCCGGGGAGGATACACCTAGTTGCTATGATATCCTTAAAAGCACTACCGGCAACCTGCCCACCATCGGCTTTGAATTTGATTTAAGTTACGGGGCTTCCACCAGCTGCCCACCCCTGAAAATGGACCGAAGTAACGCCGCCTGGAGAACCTCGGTGTATTCCCTGGAAGGAAAAAAAATTACCACCCACCGCAAGGGCACCCATGGTTTCCGGCTAAAAGGCGACGGGAACCGTATCGAGATCGCCACGAAACCCTTTGAATTGAGCACTGCCGGACGGACCGAGATGAAAAAGGTCATGAAGGATGTCCTTGCTCTGGTAAAGGATTTCCGGGGGCAATGCCAAAAGGCAACGCCTGATGACCAAGGTTATCCGGCTGCTGTGGGTAAACCCCGGCACTTCGATCCCGGCTCCCTGGAGACCGGGGTGAAATGTATCTTTCCCCTGGCGTTAAGCGGGAAAGGATCGTATTACCGGGAGACATGCAGTGTGGCCGCCTCCCCCCAGGCGACCTTCGAATTACCTTTGGCCAAAATCGACCAGTTGGTCGCCATCATCAAAAAGAGTGAGAAGTTGGAGAAGGCCGGCAGCGCCCTTTCAGGACCCTCGGGTTGGCGGCAAGGCGTCCGCAGTGTGGCGCTTTACGAGGCACGAAAGGAGGTCAATAAAAGTCGGAAACATCTCCTTGACACCAAATTTGAGCTGCCGGACAAGACCGTGGTTACCAACACCAATTTTTCCGACACCTTGCAGGGGTTGTTAATCTTGATGATAAGCTATCTCAAGGCGGGGCTGTTGACCTATGGCGACGGTGATTACGAAGCCTTTGCCAAGGCTTACCTGCCTCTCAATGTCAAGACTCCCTTTCGTCTCCTCTATGACGACCTTACCGCTGAGGAGAAGAAGGTGTTTAAGGGATTTTATGACAATCCGCGCACCAATTTATGGAAGCTGGCGAAGCCAACCGCCACCGCGGCGGATAAAGATAACCAGCTCTTCCCGAAAGACCGGGTGGAGGCGCATCTGAAAAAATGGTTTGCGCACGCGCCGACTTGGGATGAGCTGGTGGAGTTGACGATAGCCAATACCCCTTTACTACGGACCGAATCCGGCCCTGGGGAGTATAAGGAACCTGTGGGGTGTGAGGTTCTCTTTGCCCCTCTCTCCCGCATTCTGCCCTACGAGACCGGCAGCCGCCGGGTCATCGTGGAAATGCGGCGCCTGGGGTTCAACTGGGTGTTTTCTCACAGCTTTACAAGCGACAAAACCGGTATCGAATTCCCAGGCTGGAGCGAGATGACCGAGATGCTGTTTGACCTAGCCCTGAAGCTTAACAAATGAACTGAGCGCATACCCCAACCGCTGCTATACAAATGATCGCACGCGTTTTTCTTGGCGGGATGGTACTATCAGATAAGGAATTAACAAGCAGCTACAACCACTGCAATGTGTTGCGTACCATCGAAGAGAATTTTGGCCTTTGTCCCCTTGCAGAGGGGGACGGGGTGCGAAGCCGATTACGGAGGTGTGGAAGTAACAAATGGCATCGGCTCAATAAATTTCAAACATGGTTTCTTACATAAGAAAGGACAGTCAAACTGGCCAAACTGGGGATCAAGGTGAAGCGTCGCCACCTAAGGCATGAGCTTAGAAACATGACCGTTTTTCGGCCTTAGAATGCCCATTTTGCTGTCGAAAAGATGAATTTAAGAAAAAAGGCAGCTTGGTACGAGTGCAGTGGTTGGCTTTTTCTTAGGCCGCCATTTTGGGTGCCAAAAACATCACTTTAGGCCCCAAAAACGGGACAATTTTTAGCATAGATCTCTAATTATCAAGCGTTCACCGTGGTCCGACCCCGGGACCCCCTTATAATTTTTTTTTGGTGGAG
>Ga0210365_10054477_pt1 | contig 14455 bp, 24 predicted proteins | sample S637metaT_FD_159655 | JGI IMG/M metagenome (GOLD analysis project Ga0210365, IMG submission 159655) | Metatranscriptome of estuarine sediment microbial communities from the Columbia River estuary, Washington, United States - S.637... | ecosystem: Environmental > Aquatic > Marine > Intertidal...
AGACGAGGACGAGATTGATTGTTTTGTGGGGCCCGACCCAAGGGCAACCCATGTTTTCGTGATTCACCAGCAGAATCGAAATACAGGCCAATACGATGAAGAGAAAGTGATGCTGGGGTTTGGCAGTCAAAATGCAGCTGAGCAAGCTTATCGAGAAAATTACGACGTGCCCGAGGACTTCTTTATCGCAACTTCGCCGATGGAAATGGATGCTTTCAAGCGCTACATCGCTTTGACTCACCCAAATAGGGGAGAAATGGAAAAGGCCCTCAAAGTCGAAATAAGCGGTCCTAAGCTCGTTGTTCCCCTGAGCAAGGGTTTGACCACAGAGTTTGGAGGGAACGCCACCCAGGCAGGAAATCGGGCGCCTGGACCAGGTTTGGGAATCAATCATGTGATTCCTCAGACGTACAGCCGAGAAGACTATCAGCGCAAAGCACAACAGCGGTATGAACCGAAGGATTTGATTTTAGAAGATCCGGTTCACCGGGGGGATCCCCTCAAGAAGGAAAAAGCAGATTACGAAATTGAAAGTCCAGTGCCTGTCCAACCTCGGAAGGTCGAACTTCCAGCGACTTGGCAAGAGTCCGCGGAAGAGGCCAGGGCAGGGGCAGACGAACGGAAAAGACAATACCTCGAGAATTGGGTAAGCAATAAAACACCCGCCAATAAGCCTGAGCCAGAAGACGACGACGAAGATAACATTGTTGAACTAGAGACTTGGCTCAAAATTTCAGGAAAAAAATAGTTCTTGCAATCTAAAAGATGTTGAGATACATCCATGGGCAATCATGGAAGAGATAACTTGTCCATTTTGCCAAGCTGAATTCAAAATACAAGAATACATCTGTGGAAAATGCCCAAATTGTGGGGAGAAATACTATTGGGATGAGCAGGTATTAGAAGACTATTCGGACTCTTGGTGTTGGGTTGAATGGGAGAATAATGCATGTCAAAATTTTATGAAGAAATCATGAAAGACGGCTTGATGTCTATCGCCGAAACTTGTGAATTCCTGAGTGTGTCTCGAAGCTTCGTTTACCAACTTTTGGACACTGGCCAATTGCCTTTTGTGAAGCTGGGGAAAGCCCGGAGAATTCCCAAGCGAGCGGTCACCCAGTATGCCGCGGGTAATTTGCAGGGTGGTATGGAGCTGAGGAAATGAAAGCAGAAACTACTTTCCCCTTTGAACTAATGCCTATTGAAGATTTCGAAGGCATCATGTTGGTATCGCCTGGGGCGATTGAAGCAAAAATGTTGATATACAAAGACAATTGGACAATGAAGGTGAAAATTAGGCCGAAGAAAGCTTGTTTGATTAAAGGGGTGAAGTAAATGGCAAAAGTGAAAATGGAGTTAACCTTTAACGATGGAAACAACAGTACATTGGAATTTGAATGCGATGATTTTGCAATAACACAAGAACGGGGGATCCGAAAAGTATACGATGGGTGGTCGGGTCTTTCAGATACAGAATACAACGGGCAAAGGCGTTGGACTTTGAAAGCTTGGCGAGGCTGTGCAAGCTATGATGCATTTGTGACTGATAAGTGAGGTTGGAATGGTTGACTATCAAAAATACAAAGTGCGAACGGTTCGAATGTATCCTCACGAATGCGCTTTATGTCATTCAGCGATCCATCTGGGCGAGAAATATCATGATGGGGGTTACGGCAAACGAGTGCATGTGAAATGCCCTCCCATACCTTGTGATTGTGATCAGTGTAAGTGGTACCGAAAGGATCATAAAGCAACGACCACAAGCCGATTGTCCAGCGATAAACCAAACAAAGCCAATGCTCCCCAGTCGATCGATTCATTTGAGGAGTAGGGAAGTGACCAAACCGTTTTACAAGAAAGAATGGCTTGAGCGGCTTTATGTTTTACGAGAGATTGAAGCCAAATCACCAAAAGAAGCTTTGCAGATTTGGCAATCAGAGTTCAAAGAAGTCAAAGGGCGCGATGTGCACATCAAGTTAGTTTATGACTTGGTGAACCGGTTCAAAGGAAGAATCAAAAAGGAAATGCACCGAAGGGCAAAAGTGCTTGTGGAAGAAGAACACATGAAGCTGAGTGCGATTCCTCAAGTATTGGCTAAGGAATTTGCTCTTTACAAGAAGCTGATTCCCAGTGTGCAAGAATTGAAAGAGGGAATCAAAGAATCAGCAAAGAAACCACCCCAGCCAAAAGCTGAACCGAAAAAAGTACCATCGCGAAAACTGACGATTCGGAAGGGGGAGACTCAGGTGGAAGTTGAATTATCAGAAGCGGCAACTTTGGAATATCTAAGGGGGTTAACCAGTGGCTAAGCTGAGCGTCAAAGGACAAGTAGACTATGTTGATTTACGAAAAGTGACAGCACGGGGAGAATTCCTTAAAAAGATAATCAAGAAACATGATCTGCAGCATTTGGAATGCGTGGTGTTTACGAACAACTACCAATACAAGCCAAGATTCAGAATGGTGATCAACCTTCATGGCGAACCTTTTTTGACAGTACCAACGGTAGACGAAGAGGGTAAGCATAGTTTGTATCTTCGGGTCAGTGAGTATCTTTCGAAGTTTGCGCAATTGACCGACACCCGCGTTGAACTGGAGAAGTTGGCCGAAGGAGCCAAACAGCGGATCGCACGCAAGCGCAAGAAGCAAAGGGAAGAAAAGAAGCAAAACGGGGTTTGAAAAAACAAATGCTTCTGATTGACGGGACAGCCTTTATTCATCGTGCGTATCACGGTCTCTTCTACAAAGAGAATCCGATGCCCTTGTCTGCGGTGTTGGGAACGGTGCGTATGCTGCGAAAGCTGCTTGAGACATATCAGCCAACCCATGCAGCGATTGCGTTAGATTCAGCGGGCAGCAACACGTTCAGGCACCAATGCTATCCAGCCTACAAGCAAAAGAAGAAACAGACCCCAGAGGACTTCAAAACGCAATTGCCTTATGCTGCATTAGCCGTGCAAGCTTTGGGCTTGCGATTGTTCAATCCTTCGAATTGGGAAGCTGACGACGTGTTGGCTTCTTTGGCTTTTTGGGGCCAAAGCATCGGGCAACCGGTGACCGTGGTGAGCAGTGACAAAGATTTGCTTCAATTGGTTTGCCCGGGGATCAAGGTGTTTGACCCAAGGGTGGACAAGTTTTTTGACGATCAAGCGGTCCAACAAAAACTCGGAGTCCTTCCCAGGCAAATACCAGACTACCTTGGTTTAGTGGGGGACTCATCGGACAATATTCCGGGGGTCAAACGAGTAGGACCAAAGACAGCGTTGAAACTATTGGCAGGGGGTTTGACCTTGGAACAAGTATTCGCCAAAGCAGAACAATCACCTGATGCAAATCCATTGTATGTGAAGCTTTTAGCGCACAAAAGCGAAGCTTTGCTTTCAAAATATCTGGCTACCCTTCGTGTGGATGTTGACTTGGGAACTTTTACGATCGATGATTTGCGCTTGCAAGAGGTACGGTCTGATGTTCTCAACAACATGCTTCCCAATAGCGGTTGGGATCGATGAAGGGGGTTCAAATGTGGACCATCAAGAAATTTGAAATCGATTTGAACGAAGGCACCACAATCAAGCTTCCCAGTACGGGAACGATTCCAAAGTTTTTGAAAGCAGCGCACGATCCACATACGAATGAGGCTTGCATTTGGGTGTTTCATGATAATGGCGATGATCTGGCAAAGACCCCAAGGAAGGATAAGTATTTCGTGAAAGCGATCTTGAGCGAAAATGATTCAACCAAGTACCTCAATTGGACGTATGTTGATACGATTTATCAACCGGAGACAGAAGATAATTTTGCTTGGACTTGGCATGTATTTGTGACTCCTGAAAAGGATGCGATAGTTTTGGATCAGATGTAAACCGGTTCGCTGGGCCATTTTATTCACTGGTCCTAGACTGCAAGCTACGACTGGACGGCCCAGCGAGCTTTTTTGAAAACAAGAGGAGAAAATGAAGCACCGCAGTAATCTGACTTATTACGTTGTCCCGTTGTTGTGCCTAGCGTTATTCATCGTTGACTTGTTCAGACCATCAGGGGCACCAAACGCGATCCTTGCAATTGCATCGGCGGCGTGGGTGATTGGCGTGTTTGGATACAAGCAATTCGAAAAGGGATTGATTGCCAAGCCAAAGAAGCGAGCATGGTTCACCTATGGGTTGATCATCGTTTTGATGCTTGTGTACAACCTAATGGCAATTCATCCTTCCTTCCAGTCGAACCTTGCAAAAGGCGCAATCAACGTTGATCAGATTTTGACTGGGGAGGTTTGGCGGATCATCACAGCTGCCTTCATGCATTACAATTTCTATCACGCCCTTTCAAACCTCGTTGCCCTTTTCTCTATTGGTGTTTTGCTTCAGCTTGAAGATCGGATCGGTTTTTGCCGAATGTTTTTGATCTACGTTGGATCAGTGATTGCCAGCGGATTGGGTTCTTTGGTCTTTTTGCATTTCACAACGTTTGAGATTTCGTTGGGTGCGTCTGGAGGAATCCTAGGTTTGCTAGGGGCTATTTGGCAACAACAGCAACGACGAGTTTTGTTGTTTGTTCTGTTTGTTCTGTTCAATTTGTTTTTGCAAATGACTTTTTCAGCGCTTGATTTCGGGGGGCATCTTGCGGGGTTTTTGGGAGGGGGTTTGGTAATGTATTTTCTTGCGGGGGATAAAACACTTTATTTCAAGAAGGAATCATCATGAAAGCACTTGTCTTAGTTTTGTTGTTGGTCGCACAACCTGTATGGGCAATCATTCCGGGGCAGGATCAAACCAACAATCCATTGTCTTGCATCCCAATCACAGCTGATAACCAAGACTTCCTTGACGTGATCTATGCGTATGTCGGCTCAAATGATGATTGCGTGACCTACGGGGATATCTACACGTTAGAAGAACTTGTGATTGAAGGTCCCGAGGCGATGGTGATTACGTTCGAGCATTTGTCGATACTCGATAACTTCACCTATATCAGCCTAGGCGTCAAAGGCGAGCAGAACTACATTGAAGGGACGGTCTTCGATAACATCTTCCACCCAGGCACAATTGTGGAAGGTAGATTCATTCATGGGCTGTGGATGCATACAAACTTTTTGCCTGGGGTAGTAATGAGCGATGGTGAGCAACAGTTTTTCACTCCTGGCTTGATCATGGAAGGTGTGGGGTTCATGCCGGGGATCGCAGTGCACGAAGCTTTTGGGCACGAATTGTCTCTGTTGTTTGAGGAACCAAGGTTCACGCCGGGAATCTTTCAATCGGAAGCTGATTTGATCGTTTTTGTTCCGGGTAATTTTGATGCGGCAACCATCACGTTCACGCCGGGAACGATCCTCAATCCAGATGCATTCAACCCGGAAATCTATCACCCTGACATGTTTGGCCCTGGTTTTATCAACCTTGCAGGAATTATGTTCGACAACATGACAGGTGGGGAAGTCTGGGAAAATTGGTGGGAAAATTCGTTTGGTGGTGACGCACCGGGGTTTTCAGCGTTCTGCACAGTGATGGGCGCAATTGGTACCGCGTTGGGTGCGTTGGCTTCTATTTTTGGGATAACAGAAGCAACCGTGGGCGCAGCGGCAGTGTGGGGCGGGATTGCTGGTGCTGGAATTGCTGGGGGTCTGTTGATTGCTGGTTTTCTTGCGGTGGCTTTGGCCGATTGGATCTTTGATGGCGTGGATTGGAACGAGGAAGAAGAAGAGCAACAAGAATCGAATCCTGACCCCGACGCGGACCCTGACCCTGATGGGGGAACAGGGGACGAAGAGGGCGGGGATAGCATTACTGCCCCTTGCTATATCACTGATTGTGGTGATCTAATCATTGGCAACCCTGTGAGCATTTCGAACTTTTTCATCAACAACTTGCTTGCCGTGCAAAGCTACTTGGTAACTTCCATGCTCGAGCCCGTTATTTTGGATCCCATTGATTTGGATTTGGAACCATTGTTTTGAAGATAGAACGCACGCCAGTACTCAAGAGCAAATACATCCCACCGGACTTTGTGTTTTCGGTCGGGTTCCACGATTGTGTTTTGTTCAACATGCTTCCCACCCCAGGCTTGTTCCAAGATCGAACCACGGTCGTGCTGCGCACGTTGCATCAAGCGGTTTTGCAAGAAATGAGTTTAGGTCAATGGACTGTGGTTCGACAATTCCATAAGTCAATAAAGGCTAGAGGACACAAGCGCAATCGATAAGACAGGTTGAAAAGTTGGGGATCGGAGCGTTCATACAGTTGTCATAGTCCACCCAACAAGTTTCAAACGTGGTTGTGGGTTGGTTTGGGCTTGTGGCAATCACGTTCTGAATGCAGTTGAAAACGTCGGTGTGGTTTTGATTCGTATCCTCACAAAACTCAAGCTGGTCCTCTAGCCCTTTCAGCCAATCCAAGTACAGTTTGCTTGCTTCCTTTTGACATTTGTGGAATGTTTTTTTGCAATCCTTTTGATCATGTTCAATTAGCTTTGCGCAACTTTTGTAGCATTTTTTGTAGCACTTCATATCCGCATGACAATCGTTTTTGTTTTTCTTCTTTCGTTCTTGATTGTTGCTCAATTGATTGCCTGCAACTTCCCAATCAGGATTGGAGCCGCAACCCAGAAAATACAAAGTGCAGATTAGGATCATTGTCTTCATGGTAGGTACCCTCCTACTCGTTTTGCCTGAAAGATCCATGCCAGCAACAAAACCTCTGTTTGATCCATGGATTCCCGCCAGTCAAAGTCACATGAAGTTGACTGTTTTGCCTGAATCAGATACACCAAGTTGACAGATCAACAAACCTAGACAAAGAAATTCATTTCCGTCATTTTGGGGTTATTGCGGGAAAACATTTGTGGGAGTTTGGATGCGCTGTCCAAAATGCAAAAATCATGTTTTGCAAAAGTCTGAAACACGAATTCGCCTGAGGACAAAGGGCGCAATCATATTCGAGGATGGTGTTTGCAAGTCGCAGTGTTATTGGTGTCGTGAACCAATTGAAATCCCCGTGGAGCTGATACCGAGCAAAGAACGTTTTGTGATTACAAGAGATTGACAATTTTCTAGTACTTACCTTAGGGTAAGATTAATTAAGCGCTTGGCCCGGTAGGATAAGCTTCTTCGATCCATAGGGGCAGATTTGAGACGATTTTTTCGTCTGAGGTCTGCCCCTATTTTTATTGGGGATGAATGCATGAAACACGAACTTGATTTTGATTTCGAGGTACCCGTTGATTTCTTTGAGAAGGCCAATGCTGAACCGGGGAAACAAAAACGTATTGGTGGAATCGTATCGCTCGAGACTAAGGATCAGCAAGATGAGACCATTTTGCAAAGAGGGCTGGATTTCACCACGTCATTTCTACCTAACGGATGGTTCAACGATAACCATTCGAAAGCTACCACGGGGATCCTTGGTTACCCTGAGGATGTCCAATTCTTTCGCAAAGGTTCAAGACTTCCCAACGGGCAAACCGCAAAAGCAAACGGTCACTGGGTTGAAGGCTATCTCCTTGACACTGAACCCGCTCGGGAAGTTTGGGAACTGGGGAGAGCATTACAAAAAACCAAACGGCGTTTGGGATTTTCGGTTGAGGGCAAAATTCGCAAACGTGTCGGGCCAAGCAATAAAACGATCGCACAAGCTTTAGTGCGCAACATTGCGATCACCAATTGCCCCGTTCATGCCGATGCCCGAATGGAGATCTTGGCTAAATCACTGCAGGTAGTTGAGCAGTGCGAAGACGAGCCGGTTGTCCAAAAAGCATTGTCGATGGGCACGCCGACCCCTGGGGTTGCTCCGGTTGGCCCCCAACAAGGGGAAGGGGCTGGGCAAGTGTTGGCTCGAGAGTCCTTGGAATCGGATCAAAAAGTAACCGAAGAAGAGGACAAAAAGAAAAAGAAGAAGAAAAAGAAATCACTTTCAAAGTCTGAAGCCGAACGATGGCTACAAAAAAGACTTCCTCAGGCATCACCTACCCAAATCAAGCGACTGTTAAAAGCAGTCAAAAAACTGAAAACCATCAAAGGAGCAATCGAATGAAAAAGAAAGAGCTGAAGAAGAAAGGCGACATGGAAGACTACCAAGAGGAAGAAGAAGAGGAAGGAATGGAAGAAGAAGAGGAAGAAGAAAAATCACAAAATCTAAGTGCCGATGATCTGGAAAAATCCATCGAGAAATTGGAAGAGTTGGCGGAGGGGGAACCAATGTCCCGCAAAGAAGCTTTGCTGGCCAAAGCACAAGAAGGCGAACTGGAGAAAGCAGAACGCGAAGAACTTTACAGTCTGTTAGGTGGGGAGACTGTATTTGAAAATACCTTGGCTGAGGAAATCACCAAGGGCATGGAAGAGAATGAAGATCTGCAGAAAGCGCTGGACGTATCCGACTACCTGCAGGCCAACCAAGACGAACTGAAAAAGTCGTTGACGCTGCTTTCCGATCATATCGAAAAATCGGACAAACGCCAGCACGATTTCAATCTGCTGTTGTCCAAGTCGGTGGCGTTGATTGGCCGTCAGGTGATGGATCTGTGCGATCAATTCCAAAATTTTGGGGACACACCCGCCCGTGCTCCCAAGTCCAAAGGACTCGCCCAGCCGTTGGAAAAAGGATTTGCGGGTCAAGCACCGCAAGGGAATCAGCTGTCCAAGTCTGAGATCATCAACACCATGATGGCGATGACCGAGGATTCGATGCGTCGTGGTTTGGGTGGGGCGTTGGATGATGGTACCGATATGGCAATTGCCATTTCGAAGTATGAGCAAACCAATTCGATTTCACCCCAATTGTTGGATCGCGTGAAAGCGTTTAAGAGCGCTTAGATCATTTTTGAAGCCGAAAACCTAAAGGGTAATCCAAGGAGGAAACACATGAATTCTCAGGTTTCATGGAGCGACTATGAAGGTGTGGTGGGCTTTGGGGCCACAAGCCAACAAGAAGTTGATGAATTGAATAAGGCGTTGGCAGCCGGATCAGACATCAACAAACCCGCGGTGGCGGCTGGAGAAGGTTTTGCGCTACGCGTAGAATCTCTTGAGCAAACGCTCAAGGTCGTCACGTATCGTATGGAGCATATCAAGCTTTGGAAGGCTATCCCTAAGCTGGCGGCGTACAACACCGTTTCTTTGGCGGCCTGCCCCGCGTAAAGCGGGCAGTAAACACTGGGTGAATTGCTGGAACGCTAAGTGCTATGGAAATGAAAAAGCATATGCCAATCAGCAGCCAAGCTAAGAACGTAACCAGGTATAACCTGGCCAGGGTCTTAGAAGGTTCAGAGACTAGGGATCGAGCGAAAGCGGTAATGTCCCCACGAGCGCCCAGCGCCCTAACCAATTTGGTGGGCGAAGATATAGTCCGATACTTTGCGAAAGCAAAGAGCTGACATAAACAGTCAGTGAAAGAACGTTTGCGAAGAACACAACGAGTTGAGTTCATACGGGTCGAACCCGGATGCAGCGTACATCGCAGAAGGTGATCTGCCGGAAGAGGAAGACTCGATCTACGAAAGAAAGTACGCAATCATCAAATTCATGGGCACGGTTGGACGAGTGACCCACCCCATGAGCCTTGTCAAACCTGCTCACGGTAATGTGATCGCGCAAGAGACGGTCAACAAGACCATGCACTTGTTGAAGCAAGTGGAACGTGGTTTGTTCTATGCCGATTCCAGCTTGTCAGCGTTGCAGTTTGATGGTTTCGAAAAACTGATCACCGACAATGCACCGGCGGCCAACGTGATCGATTTGCGCGGTAAACCGCTGAGCGAAGATTTTCTGACCGATGGCGCGTTGACCATCATGGATGGCCCCAACTACGGTAAGGCCACCCACCTGCACTGCAACCCCAAGGTGAAAGCGGATTTGGTCAAAACCTTCTTCCCCAAAGAACGGCATGACACATTTACAGCGGATGGCGGACTCGTCGGGCTTGACATAAAGGGATTTACCAGCGTCTCTGGAGACGTAGCCTTTATGCCCAATGTTTTCGTGAACGATGGTGGTGCACCGAACGCGGCTGCGGTGGGCGATGCAACCAAGCGCCCGGGGACTCCCACGGTTTCCACCGGTGCCACAACCCCCGCCGATGCTGCGAGCCAATTTGCAGCAAGTGACGCTGGAAACTATTTCTACAAAATCGTAGCCGTGAACCGTTACGGTCGTTCCGCTCCGGTCGATTTGTCAGCGGGCCCTGCAGCCGTAGCCGTTGCGGCTGGTGACAAAGTGACTTGGGAAATGACCCCAGGCGGTTCGACCGATGTGGACTGGTACGAGGTTTATCGCGGTCAAGTCGGTGGTGCTGCAGGAACCGAGCGTTTGATTTTGCGGATCGCCAATGCCGCGGGCGCGGGCGCCCAAGAGCTGAACGACTATAACGCCAATCTGCCTTATTGTTCGTCAGCCTTCTTGTTCCAGCAAAACCTGGAAAGCATGAGTGTGAAACAGCTTGCACCCATGCTGAAAATCCCCCTCGCAACGATCGACTCCTCAATCCGATGGATGCAGTTGATCTATCTCACTCCGGTTCTGTATGCCCCTGGTAAAAACGTCCTATACAAAAATGTTGGACGGGCAACCGGGTACGTTGGCGCACCCTAGGTGATGTAACAAATTGGGGGTGCGGGCGTTGTCCCGCACCCCATTTCCCTGCATGAGTTGGTTTTTGAAAGTGAGGAGAAAATGGCAGAACACACTTTATCGACTGACGAGAAAGGGCGCGTACCCGATCCATCAGAAGCGGAAACCCTGGATGTATTCACCGGGGGATCCATGGCCTGCTACATGGGTCAGCCGATTGCAGTTGACGACGATCGGATCGTGACTTCTGTGGATTGGGCTGATGGTGCTTTGGTCGTTGCTGCCCAGCCGGATGTTCCTCGAAATTTGACCGCGGTGTTGACTGACGCAGACGCTTCAATCACTGCAGGTTTGCTGACCATCACCGGTACTGATCCACAGGGTCGGGTGATCACCGACGTGATGGATATGAGCGCGGGCTTGTCTTGGACTGGTACCAAGATCTTTGCTTCGGTGACCAGTGCTGTGATTTCGGGGACTGCAGGGACACCTGCAGCGGGCACCGATGTGGTCAAGGTTGGTGTGGGCAACGTGATCGGGACTCCGTTTGATCTGGGGGTTGAGGCGGAAGTTCTCCACGTTTATCTCGCAGCCGTTCGGATCGCAGCGATTGACGCAATCGCAACGGGGGAAAGTTTGAGCGGGATTGATATCAATTCCGCGACCTACGACGGTTCAAAAATCATGTGGGCATTGTTGCGACCGTCCAAGAATGCCTAGGAAGTGAGGGGCCATAATGGATCTGTTCAACATTATGGAGCATACGCGTAATACCAAAATCTACGTCAACGGTAATACCTATGACGTGGATCATGATTGCGTGGTTCATAACGTTGCAGAAGAGGACGCGAAAAAGCTGTTGAGTTTTGCATCTCGTGTTTGGCGTGTCTGGGAAGGGGTTTCCCCTAAGAAAGCAGCTGAAATCCGAAAGCAAGCGGCTGAGGCAAGGGAGCAGGCAAAAGCAAAACCTGAACCCAAACCTGCTGAGCCAAAAGCTGACGAAGAAGAATACCCGGCGCCAACACTACAGATGCCAAAAGCTGAACTACAACGAATCGCGGTTGCGTACCAAGTAGAATTCACCGATCGAACGAGCAAAGCTGAACTTGTGCGGTTAATTGAAGAAGTGATGTTCGAACCGGTGGATGAATAGATAGAAAGAAAGGACGTGGGAAATGGCTACCGGAGCGATGCCCAAAGACTTGCAAGATCATATTCCTGTACTTGCAGATCAAGGAATGAAAAACCTCGTTGGCTCCCCAGCCAGAGGAATTTCAATGCAATACCTGCAAAAAGCTATGCCTGCAGGTGGTGTAATTGTTTTTGCCGATGAAGGCTTGGAAAACATGGCCAATGCTACCTATGGGGTTTTCATCCATAACCACACCGATGAGACCAAACAGGGCACTTGTGCCAATGCAGCGCGGTTGACTACGCAGATCACAATCACCGGCCCAACGGCTGCAGATGTGTTGGATATTGTGATTGTAGGACAGGTTGACGGTCAACTAGGCGCATAGTGAGGGGGCTCAAATGAGTCTCGCAGAATTAAGAGGTGGATACCCAAAAGTCATTACTGCAACAGTCTCAACGACTGGTAGGAGTTTTGACTTTCGGCAATTCACAAAATATCTGCAAGTGTACGCGGCTACAAATCCGGCAATCATTTATTTCACTGAAGCGGATTTCACAGCGGGGACCAATGGGCTTTCAGTACCGATCGCGGCCGCAACGCACCCGTGGGGGTGGGAAGGTCCAGCGGATATCTCGGAGATCTGGGTCAAGGGTGATGGAGGCAATTGCGCCTTGACCTTAGTTGCGTATCTGCGACGTGGTTAAACGATCGTAAGTTGGCTAAAAGACATGGCCCGTGTGCTTTTAGCTGATTTGGATCAAGCAACATTAATCATCTACGGGCAATATTTGGAAGCCTATTTTGATGTTTGGTTGGAAGATAACCGCGAATCAGCCGAAGCCATATTGTTGGAAAAGCCTTTTGACATTGTGGTGGCTGACCTCGCAATTGTTAGGCCGGATAACTGGCATTTCTTGCGCTGGCTTCGCTCTCATTGGCCGGAACATGAATTGCCAGTTATCGTTTTGACTCCGATTGAGAGTTTGGATCTCGATATGGATTTAATCAGGCATCAAGCAAATGGATGGTTACCAAAAGTAAGGCAACCCGAGCAACGTTTGATCGCTGTTATGCAAGCTCTGTTAGGAGGGATCGCGTGATTCCCATGCCTTCCGTTGAGTTTGACATGATTTTCAAAGTGATGGGGATCACGTTCACCCTGACTACTGCGGTAATTGCGTTTTTGGTGCGCATGCTTTTGAAGTCCTATAACGACAAAATCACAACCAAGTTGGAAACAGTACAAGTCGAATACCGCACCAAATTTGCGAGCACTGAAAAGAATCTCGATCGAATCGAAGAAGCTGTGCTGCACATTCAAGAGCAGTGGAGCTTGTTTCAAAAAACATCAGCTACTTTAGAAGCCACAAGAAGCAACCGACTGGATGCGATGTTTCGGGTTTTGGATCATCAAAAAGAAGAAATTCGTGCAATTCGCCCAGCCCTTTTGAAAAAGCAACAAGAGCTACAGGCGAAAAGTATGGACGATATTAAAAATCACGTTTATGTCGTGCTAGGGGAAATAAAAGATGCCCGACGAAAAGGAAACAGGGGAACTTGATTACAACCCGTTACGCTCAGGTAAATCATTTATTCAACGGATGGAAGAATTGATTCCAAAGGCTCAAGACGTTTTGAAAGAGTTGAAGCATTTGCGCAAAACGTTAGAAAACGGTTGGACTGACGACTGGTAAAGGAGTTTAGCGCATGGCCGTGATCACAATCAAAATTGTGGTGTCGAATTTGAGCAGTATCATGGCCAATTTCGACAAGATCAAAATCTACCGGAGTACGACGGGGATTGATGGCGCATATACTGAATTGACCGTACCTTCCACGCGTTTGACATTGGTAACAGGAATTACGATCTATTCTTACACCGATCAAAATGGGGACGGTGATTACTACTACAAATCGTCTTTCTACAATTCGACTTCAACGCTCGAATCCGAGCTTTCAGAAGCGCAGCAAGGGCAAGCCAATGCAGCCCTTGACATCATCTCTGTGCAAGAGCTGAAAGAGCTTTATTTATGGGGTTTGGATTTGACTGATGATGCGGGCAACCCTATCCCAGACCATGCTTTTGCTCATTACATCGAAGCGGCTGTGGATTGGTTGGAACAAACGCTCGATATCGCAATTCGGTTGAAAACCATTTCAGACGAGCGCCATGATTTCATCCGGGAAGAACAGCAGAAGTATTTTTTCATGAAACTGTTTGAGCGCCCAGTCTTGGACGTGACTCAAATTCTTATGGTGCTGCCCAATGAAGTCACGGTCAAAACATTTGATTCAACCTGGATTCATTTTCAAGCTCATTCGGGTCAAGTGCAATTATTGCCCCCGGCTGGAAGTAGTTCAGGGATTGCATTGGTGGGGGTGCCTGGATCGTGGGGGCCTTACCTTTGGAACGATCGCAGATTGGTTCCTGATGTTTTCCGGGTTGATTACTCGGCGGGTTTTGCGTCTGGGCAGGTACCAAACAACATCAAAGACATCATCGGCAAGAAGGCTTGTTTTGGGCCTCTAAACATCGCGGGCGATTTATTGGGTGGGGCGGGGATCGCCTCTCAGTCCTTAAGTATCGACGGCCTGTCACAAAGTTTTAACACAACTTCGTCGGCTACAAATGCCGGGTACGGCGCAAGACTTCTCCAGTACAAGGGCGAAATCAAAGAGGAAATTGAAAGATTGCGACGTTATTGGAACGGATTTAAATTCTCCGTTGCTTAGGGGGATTCATGGATTTTGAGATCACAATTTTTGCA
>Ga0210365_10386720_pt1 | contig 14446 bp, 16 predicted proteins | sample S637metaT_FD_159655 | JGI IMG/M metagenome (GOLD analysis project Ga0210365, IMG submission 159655) | Metatranscriptome of estuarine sediment microbial communities from the Columbia River estuary, Washington, United States - S.637... | ecosystem: Environmental > Aquatic > Marine > Intertidal...
GGGGACGCCGATTCCTTTCCAGGTGCTGCGGAGCCTGCGGCCGGCGGGCCTACGGTGGCCTGCTGTCCAGGCGCTGCTGGTCAGCGAGAGCGTGATCGCCAACGGCCGGGCGAAGCTCAATTTCGGCAAGGCACTGGCGCTCGAGGCGCTGCTTCACGAGGACGGCGTGCTCCGGTGGGCCTGGTGGGCAGCGAATCCACCAGCGGACTGGCTGCGGGAACACCACGAGGCGCCCCAGATTCTCGTCGGCCACAGCCTGGGAGGTGCCGCGGTGCTGGCGGCGGCCTCCAAGGTTCCCGAGGCGGTGGCGGTGGCCACTCTGGGGGCGCCCTATCAGCCCGGCCATGTGCGACATCTCATCGAGCATGCCGCCCCGGAAATCGAGGCCCGGGGCGAAGCGGAAGTGTCCCTGGGCAACCGGAAGTTCCGCATCCGCAAGCAGTTCCTGGACGACATCGCGGCGCTGGACGGCGGCGACGCCATCGGCGGCCTGCGCAAGGCGCTGCTGGTGATGCACTCGCCTCGGGACGAGGTGGTGGGCGTCGACAATGCCGCCAGCATCTTCATGGCCGCGAAGCACCCCAAGAGCTTCGTTTCCCTGGACGGCGCGGATCACCTGCTCACCAAGCGGGCGGACGCCGAGTACGCGGGTGCGGTGCTGGCGGCGTGGGCCAGCCGCTATCTGGATGAGGCCGGGCGCCCGGTGGAGGACCTGCCGCCGGGGGTGGTGCGGGTATCGGAAGCCGGCGGCGGTCGATATGTCCAGACCATTCGCGTCGGGCGCCATACCCTCATCGCCGACGAGCCGGCCCCGGCCGGGGGCAACGATGCGGGCCCCTCGCCCTATGATTTGCTGTTGGCGGGGCTCGGCGCCTGCACCGCCATGACCTTGCGCATGTATGCGGCTCAGAAGCACTGGCCCCTGGACCGGGTCACCGTGGACCTGAAGCACGACAAGATTCACGCCGCCGACTGCGAGACCTGCGAAACCCGGGACGGGAAAGTGGACAGGATCGAGCGTGCGGTCAAAGTGGAAGGAGAGCTTGATGAGGCCCAGCGCCGGCGCCTGCTGGAGATCGCCAACAAGTGTCCGGTGCACCGCACCCTGCACTCGGAAATCATCGTGCCCACCAGTCTTACGGACTGACTCGCCTATACGCCCGACCCCGTCAGGCGCCGGCGAAATAGCGGGCCTTCATGCGCTGGCAATAGGACTCGAGGGTGGGATAGGTCCGCGCGTGCTCAAGGATCGGGTTGTATTCCAGGGGTACCCAGAGCAGGTTGGCCAGAAAGGCGTAGGCGATGGCGTCCAGGCTGCAGAGTCGATCGCCCATCATGTAGGTCTTGTCACCCAGGTGGGCGGCGAGCGCGGTCACATCGGCGTTTGCCAGGGCGGTGATTTCCTCCCTCGAATGTCGGCCCATTCCGTGTCCGTGTAGCTCCCGGCGCATGCCGCGGCGCGCCCCCATCGGAACGAGGGTCCGCAGCACCGGCGGCAGGCCGCCGAAAAATGCCTGCCGGGTCCCGGGCCAGTTGGAATCCTCGATCCAGCGCAGGTAAAGCACCGCCCAGTAGAGATGCTCTTCCATCAGGCGTTGGAGCGCGAGGGCGGTCGCGCGCTGTTCCGGCGTCAGCCATCCATCCAGCGCATCCCCGTACCGCCCCTTGAGATATTCGATCACGAAGCTGGAGTCGCCAATGCAGGTCTCCCCGTCGCGGATGTAGGGCAGCTTGCCCTTGGGCGTGCCGAAGGGGGCGCTTTTCCAGCGGATCTCGTGGGGAAGCCCGGCCATGCGCAGGTAGGTCTCGAGCTTCATGCAGAACGGGCTCAGGTTGGGCAGCCCGTACGCGGTGGGAAACTGGTAGAGCTCGATCATTTGTTGATCCTCTTGGCTTCCGCGGCATGCCTGGCCCAGGCGCATAGCAGCGGCGGCTGCTCGATCACGTCAGGAGGCACCTCCAGATAGTTCTTCAGGGTCTGGCGAGGGTTCGGCCGGAAAGGCTTCATGCCGCGGGCAAGATACTCTTCCCGGGACCCATCGTCGGTCCGGAAGTAGAGGCGGCCGTCGTGGATGATGCCGAAGAACACGTCCCCCAGGTAGAGCCCGCGGCCGCCGAACATGCGCCGGCCTTCCACCCCCGGGAGTGCCGCCAACTGGTCCAGCACAAAGGCGGCGAAGGAATCGCGTCGCGTGTTTACCATCCTTTCATCCGCTTTCCGGATTCAAGGCCTGCTCGTGGGTGGGAACCACCAGCACCGGCACATTCGCTGACTGGAGCACGTCCTCGCTGGTGCTGCCGAACAGCAGGCGCCTCACGCCGCCCCGGCCATAGGAGCCGATGACGATGACGTCGGCCTCCAGGCGTTCCGCTTCTTCCAGGATTTTTTCCGCCGTGGGACCTTGCACCAGCAGTGCCGTGGATTCCACCCCAGCGTCCCGCAGCTCCTGGCTGAGGCGCTGCAATTCCTTGTGCTCGCGCCGGTATTCGTGGGCCAGATCGTCGCGCATTACCTGGGGGTCCACTTCCCTGCCGACAAACTCGGGATCCGGCTCGGCCACGTGCAGCAGCCAGACCCGCGCCCGCAACGCCCCGGCGAGGACGCCGACCTGCTTGAGCACGGCGTCCGAAGCCTCCGACAGGTCAAGCGCCGCCAGGATGGTCCTTTGGGATTCCGTTGCCATGCTTTCCCTTCACCTCACGCAGTATAGGTGATTCGCGGGGTACCGGATTCAATCCTTGATTGGCCAGACATGGAATTCGGTATCGACGATGTGGCCATTGCTGCCGAGGGTCGAGCTGATGCCCTGCACCGGGCAATCGGCCATTTCGGGAACGGACAGGCCCTGATTGAGGCGAGAGTAACTCCTGATGATTGGCACGCGGCTGTCGAGTTCATACACGTATTCGACGCGGGCCGGAGTGATCATGGAACGGTCCGGCTTGCGGCCGAAAACCACGAGCTCGCCCCGGTCGACGGATTTGAGAAAGGCCTCGACCACCCGTTGCGGCTCCCTGAATTCGGCCCGCGCCCCCTCGAGGGGCAGCGGAGGCAGATGGGCAGCTTCCGTGGACGGGCACAGCATCACCGCCAACAGGCATAACGACGGCGAAAGCGGAATCCTCATGACCGGAGCCCCTGATATCGGAGATAGCGACATGATAAGCCTTTGCCACGGCCCGGCCGGACGATTCGCCTATAATGCGCGGATTTTCCTGACAGCCCCATGCGCCGCCGACTCCTCGCCGACATCTCCTCCCACGGTTACGGGCATCTCTCCCAGACCGGGCCCGTGCTGAACGAGCTTTGGTACCGGCGGCCTGACATTCGGATCACCGTGCGCTGCGCGCTGCCCCGGGAGGTGCTGGAACGTCGCATCGAAGCCCCGTTCGAGCATGTCGCCGAGGCTTTGGACTTCGGGATGGTGATGCGGAATGCGGTGGATCTCGACCTGGAGGCGAGCGCGGGCCGGTATCTCGAATTCCACCGGAACTGGGAATCGCGGGTGGCGCAGGAGGTGGAGCGCCTGGCGGCCCTGGGCGCAGATCTGCTGTTTTCCAATGTTCCCTACCTGTCGCTGGCGGCCGCGGCCCGCGCCGGTGTGCCGGCCCTGGCCATGAGTTCCCTCAACTGGGCGGACATCTTCCTGGGCACCCTCGGTCATCTTCCCAATGCCGCAGCAATTCATGACGAGATCCTCGCGGCCTACCGCGGCGCGGGCGCCTTCCTGCGTCTCACGCCCGCCATGTCCATGACCGATCTGCCGAACCTTCGCACCATTGGCCCGGTGGCGCGCGTCGCGGGCTCCCGCCGAGCATTGCTCGATCAGAAGCTCGGCATTCCGCCGACTGACCGGCTGGTGATGGTGGCGCTCGGGGGTATACCCATGCGATTGCCGCTGGAGCAATGGCCGCAACTGCCGGACATCAGGTGGCTGGTGCCTGCGTCATGGGACGCTCGGCGTCGGGACGCCCTGACCATCGAGGCAACCGGACTGGGTTTCACCGAGCTCCTCGCATCCTGTGACGCCGTGATCACCAAACCGGGTTACGGCACTTTCACCGAAGCGGCCTGCAACCGGGTCCGCGTGCTCTACGTGCGCCGCCCGGGATGGCCGGAGGAGCCGCCCCTGGTTGAATGGCTCCGGGAGAACGCCACCTGTGCCGAAGTCGATCGGGTCCGTCTGGAAGGCGGCGATTTTTCCGGAGAACTGCTCGCCCTGCTGGAGCGCGAGGGCGGGCGCATGGTCCCCGCCACCGGCGCCTCGGAGGCCGCGGTCATGCTCTCGAACCTGCTGCCGGAGCTAAGCAGGGAATAGTTCCGCCGCACTTCCCGGCAAAGGAGGAAAAGCCAACGGGCGCTGCTGCGCTGCCCGGCCCTGGGTAGGCTGCCGAACGCGCCCGCCGGGTCGAGCATCCGGAACCATGGCCGGCCGGCCATCCCTAAACGACCACGGACTATTTGATGCTGTTCACCATGGCCTCGTAGGCCTTGCGGCTCTGGGCCACCGTGGTCTTGGGACCGTAAAGGTGGAAGGTAATACTGCCCTTGGGGGTCTCGACGATGGCGGCCAGAAGGGTATAGTCGGGCAGAACCGGACCCTGGGGCCCCATTCCGGCGCCCCGGGCATAGTTACCGTTCAGCTCGACCCAGGTCACGGGAAACATGCCGGCCTTCGCCTTGCGCTGGCTCGCCTTCACCGGCTTGCCGTCGCTCGTCGTGAACTGGGATTCCCAGCGCTGCACGTTGGCCTCGACCGAACCACCGCTGCCCTGGCCAAAATAATATGCAATGACGCTGGCCGGCTCCCCTTCCTTCGCAGGCACCTGGAACTGGGCCAGGCGCATGGTGTTCGCGGGCTGCTCCGACACCCAGGTGTCAGGAACCTGGACCCCGTAACCCAGCCCGCCCAGCGCCACGTTCTTTCCCGCTGCGCCGGCAACGGCCGCCAATCCGGCCATCACCAGGCCCACCACCGCACGCGCAACTGAAATTCCCTCGATCATGGAAGCTTCCTCCTCATAGAGCGCGCCATTCTAGCATCATGCCTCGTCAAGCCTCCTGGGAGCGCTGCAGGGCCTGGTCGACGTCCCACAGGATATCGTCCAGCTCCTCGATCCCCACCGAGAGACGGATCATGTCAGGACTGACGCCGGCCTTGATCTGCTCCTCTTCGGTCATCTGGCGATGAGTGGTCGAAGCCGGATGGATCACCAGCGTCTTGGCGTCCCCGATGTTGGCAAGGTGGGACAGGAACTGCACCGACTCGATGAACCTGATGCCCGCCCGCATCCCGCCCCTGACGCCAAAGGTCAGCAGGCCGCTCGCGCCCTTCGGAAGATATTTCTGCGCCAGCCGGTAGTACTTGTTGTCGGGCAGGCCGGGGTAGTTGACCCAGCTCACCAGGGGATGATCCTTGAGGAACTTCGCCACCGCCAGGGCATTGGCGCAATGGCGCTCCATCCGCACGTGCAGTGTCTCCAGCCCCTGGAGCAGCAACCAGGCGTTGAACGGCGAGAGCGCGGAGCCCAGGGTGCGCAGGGTCTCGAACCGGCAGCGCATGGTGTAGCCGAAATCGCCGAAGGTCTCGTAGAAGCGCACCCCGTGGTAGCCCTTGGAGGGCTCCATCATTCCGGGAAAGTTCCCGTTGTCCCAGGGAAACTTTCCCGACTCCACGATCACGCCGCCCATGGTGGTGCCGTGGCCACCGATATACTTGGTCGCCGAGTGCACCACGATGTCGGCGCCCCATTCCATGGGGCGGCAGAGGTAGGGCGACGGCACGGTATTGTCGATGATGAGCGGGATGCCCGCCTCGTGGGCGATTCCGGCCACGGCCTCGATATCCACGACGTTGATCAGTGGATTGCCCAGGGTCTCGGCATAGAGCGCCCGGGTCTTGCCGGTAATGGCCTTGCGGAAGTTTTCCGGATCGTCGGGATCGACGAATTTCACCTCGATCCCGAGCTTCCTGAAGTTGAAACCAAAAAGGGTGTAGGTGCCTCCGTAGAGGGTGGATGCCGAGACGATTTCGTCGCCTGCTTCGCACAGGGTGAGCAGCGCGGCCATCTCCGCTGCCTGGCCGGTGGCCGTGGCCACCGCCGCCCTGCCCCCTTCCAGGGCCGCCACGCGCTCCTCGAACACGGCGGTGGTGGGGTTCATGATGCGGGTATAGACGTTGCCAAAGGTCTGGAGGTTGAAGAGCGACGCCGCGTGGTCCGCGCTGTCGAACACAAAAGAGGTGGTCTGGTACAGCGGCACAGCCCGCGAGCCCGTCGCCGCATCCGGGATCTGCCCCGCATGCAGGCACAAGGTGCCAAATCCGAATTTCCTATCCGCCATACCGAGCTCCCCCGTTCATGGAGCCTCCCTCGCGGTCCGGCCGGGTCAGCGCCCCGCGGCCCAGTCGCGACCTGGACGCAGGCGCGGCCGCGAGGAGGGGCTCACTCCCCGAAAATCCGGCTCCAGTTGCGCGAGCGTCTCCAGCCCCTGCGATGCAGGAAATAGCTGACCGTGGTGACCAGCACGTCCAGGCCGTATCTCCAGATGTTCACGTAGTTTTCCTCGTCCCCGTAGTGGGTCGGGATCGGCACCTCCATGATGCGCTGTTTCGTGTCCACCATGGCGATGATGATCTCGGTGTCGAAATGGTAATCCGGCGAGAAGCGCTGGAATGGAATTCGCCGCAATGCCTCCACCGCGTAAACGCGATAGCCGGAGTGAAACTCACTCAGCCCCGTCCCCAGGAGCAGGTTCTGGACGGTGGTGAGCGCCCGGTTCCCCAGATAGCGATGCAGCGGCATGCCTCCTTTGAGGGGATCTCCGGTAAAGCGGGAGCCGAACACCATGTCGGCTTCTCCCCGGATGATCGGCTCTATCAGATTCTCCATGAACTCCGGCGCATACTGCGCATCGCCATGGAGCATGACCACGCCGTCAAATTTCCTGTCGATGCAGTATTGGTAGGCAATCTTCTGGCTCCCGCCATAACCCTCGTTGCGCTCGTTGCGGATGACACGCAGGTTATGCATATCCTGCTGCTTCTTGATCTCCAGCGCGATCAGATGCGTGTTGTCCGGGCTGTTGTTGTCAACGACGAGGATTTCCTGCACTTCCCGGCGGATCTTTTCGGGAATCCTCTCCAGCACGCGGGGCAGCGTCAGCGCGGCATTGTAGGCCGGGATGTAGATCGCGAAGCGTTTCAGCTCCACGGATGGTTCCTCCCGGGCGCAGGCGCCTCGGCCAGCCCCGAAAATTCCGCTGCCCCGGCTTGCCAAAGCGCCATCAGGCGGCCCCCGGCAGCAGCACCCGCGAAAGCCCCTCGCGGAGGGAGTATCGCGGGCGCCATCCGGGGAGGCCATCCGCGAACCATTCGGGAACCATGACCTCTCGCGGGCGATAGGCACGCGCTCCCCAATTCACGGGGATGCGGGCTCCCATGATTTCTTCGCACAGCTTCACCAGCTCCCGCAGTGACACCCGTTCGCCCCCGGACACGGCAAAGTCCTGGTAGGCGGGTTCACAGCCGTCCAGAAGCATCCCACTCGCCACCAGGAACGCCTCGACCACGTCCTCCACGAAAATCAGATCCATGACCTGCTCGCCGGGAGACAGCGCCAGCGGCTCTCTGGTCCTTGCCGCCTGGATCAGCAGGCTGAGCAGCTTCCGGCGCCGGTCGTCCGGCCCATAGGTGTCAAACAGCTTGAGGGTGATGCAACGAATCCCGCAGGCATCCACGTAATAACGGATGATGTCCGTCACGGCCTGCTTGGTCGCTGCGTAGAGGTTGACCGGATCGTAATCCGGCCCATGGAAATGCTGCCAGGAGGTGCCGGCATTGACCAGGCAGGCTACCCGGGCTTGCGCCATGGCCTCGAGCAACTGGGAACCAAACAGAATATTGCTCTCCACCAATCGATCCACATCCGCCGCTTGGTGCTGAGCGATAAAAAGGGACGCGAGATGGAAGACCACGTCAGGCTTCGCTGCGGCGACCGCGTCAATGACGGACTCCACCCTGCCGTCGCAGAGATAACGGTGCACCCGGGCCATTTCATCAGATTCCGGAAGCTCGCTCGCGGCCCGGACCACGGCGTGAACGCTCCACCCATCCCGGACCAGGCGTTTGGCGAGATGCGATCCGACAAAACCCGTCGCTCCCGTCACAAGCGCGCTTCTCGGCGGCGGCTCCCCCCCCACGGCGCCCTTAATTCCCATAGGCAAACGGACTTTCGAAATCCGCCAGCCGTGCGAAGCGACGGTCACGCTCGGAAACCACGGGCTCCTCGACCGGCCACCGGACACCGATGGAATTCCACAACACGCCGTCGTCGTGCGCTGGCGAGTGCGTGGAGGTAACCATGTAGACCATCGTTGCCCGCTCGCTGAGGACCAGGAATCCGTGGGCCAGCCCCCGCGGCAGATAGACCATGCCGGCCCCGTCGGCGCTGAGATTGAATGCGGCGCATTGGCCATAGGCGGGTGAACCGCGCCTGAGATCCAGGGCGACGTCGAGGACGGCACCCTCCACGCAATACACCAGCTTGACATGATCCCGCGGCGGGCGCTGAAAATGCATCCCGCGGAGTACGTTCCTCCTCGAAACGGAGTAGTACTCCTCGACGAACCCCGTTTCGAGGCCCAGCTCGCTGAAGGCGCCTTCGTGGAATACCTTCACGAACCTGCCTCGCAAATCGTTTACCACCGCCGGTCGAATCTCGAAGCACCCCGGGACCGGAGATGAAACAAGCTCGAACATCAGAACCCGATGCCGAAAAAGTTTTCGATTCGCTCCGCCACGTATTCGAGCATGGACTCGTCAATGCCGGGATAAACGCCCAGCCAGAAGGTGCGGTTCATGACGGCATCCGTGTTGGAAAGGGTCCCTCCCACCCGGTAGTTCCGCCCCTGGAAATAGGGTTGGCGCGTGAGGTTTCCGGCGAACAACAAGCGCGTGCCAATCCGGTACTGGTCCAGGTACTTCTGCAGGTCGGCGCGGGCAACTTGAGCATCTTCGCGAATCGTCAGCGGGAATCCGAACCACGCGGGATCACTGCCCGGGGTGGCCTCGGGAAGAATCAGAACATCCTCCAGGCTCGCGAGGCGCCTTTTCAAAAACGCGAAATTCCGTTTCCGCGCCTGGACAAAGCCTTCAAGCCGATCAAGCTGGGCCAGGGCACAAGCGGCCTGCATGTCCGAAATCTTCAAATTGAATCCCAGGTGCGAGTAGATGTACTTGTGATCGTAGCCGAAGGGCAATTCACCCAGCTGCCATCCGAACCGCTTGCCGCAGGTGTTCTCCTTTCCGGGCAGGCAGTAACAGTCCCGGCCCCAGTCTCGGAACGACTCGACAATCCGCTTCAGGTCCGGGTTGTCGGTAAACACCGCCCCGCCCTCTCCCATCGTAATGTGATGCGCGGGATAAAAGCTGACGGTGCCAATGTCGCCGAAGGTGCCCGCGAATCTGCGGCCGGCGCCGGCCGCCGGGAGCGTGTAACTGGAGCCCAGCGCGTCGCAGCAGTCTTCGATCAGCCAAAGATTGTACTTGCTTGCGACCCGGGTGACGGCCTCCAGGTCGAAGGGATTGCCCAGAGTGTGGGCCAGCATGACCGCCCGCGTTTTCTCCGAGACCGCCGCCTCGATCCGGGCGGGATCGACGTTGTAGGTGGGTATGTGAATGTCCACGAACACCGGCACCATGCCGAATAGCAGGACAGGATTGACCGTGGTCGGAAATCCGGCGGCGACCGTAATTACCTCATCCCCCGGCCTCAAGGCGCGATCGCCGAGCTGGGAGAAGTCAGGGCCGCTACGGCAAGCAGGTTGGCCGAGGAGCCCGAGTTGGTTGTGAGCACATGCTTGACACCCAGAAACTGCCCGAGCCGCCGCTCGAATTGCTCATTGAAGCGTCCGGTCGTCAGCCAGCCGTCGAGCGAGGCGTCGACCATCTGGCGCAGTTCCTCGCCGCCCAAGACCTTGCCCGACGCCGGAATCGGCGTCTTGCCGGGGACGAAGTTCCGTGGAGCATACTGGAGGGCGGCATATTCCGAGACCAGCGCCAGGATCCGCTCCCGCAGTTGCGACTGTCGTTCCTGGGTCATTTCAAGCGCAAGAACCGGCGTTATCGGACCAATGCGCGGCGCGGCAAGGTAGCCATTCAGAGTGCGCCAGCATATGCCTCGATCTGCTCAAGGGCCAGTTTCCGGACATCGTCCCCGGCTTGATAGGCCTTGTACCACTCCACGGTTTTTCGCAGCGCGTGGTCAAGACCCCAACGCGGACGCCATTGCAGGCGCGCCTTGGCTTTCGAGCAATCCAGCTTGAGAAAGGCCGCCTCGTGAGGATGCACACCTTCATCCAATCGCCACTTCGCGCCCTCGCCCCACAACTCCGCAACACGCTCGACCAACGCCTGCACCGGCCATGCGTCGCATTCTTCCGGGCCGAAGTTCCAGCCCTCGGCGTACCCTGGGCCGTCGGCCCACAGCATTTCCGCCAGCCGCAGGTACCCCGACAGAGGCTCCAGCACATGCTGCCAGGGGCGAACGGCGCCGGGACGTCGTATTACCGCCGGCGCTCCCGTGGAAAACGCGCGAGCGATGTCCGGAATCAGTCGATCCTCGGCCCAATCGCCGCCGCCGATGACATTCCCCGCCCGGGCGGAGGCGAGCCCCACTCCGTGCTCCTGGTACCGGGCGGGATTGAAAAACGAGTTGCGCAGGGCAGCCGTGGCAAGCTCCGCGCAACCCTTGCTGCTCGAGTAAGGATCGAAACCGCCCATCCGGTCGTTCTCCCGATATCCCCACACCCATTCCCGGTTCTCGTAACATTTGTCGCTGGTGACGTTCACTACCGCCCGGATACCGCCCGCGTTGCGCAATGCTTCCAGCAGGGTGACGGTGCCCACCACGTTCACCGAATAGGTCTCCACGGGATCCGCATAGGAGGCCCGCACCAGGGACTGGGCGGCCATGTGGATCACGATTTCCGGACGGGCGTCCGCAAGGATTCTCCGCAGTCGCGACAAGTCACGGATGTCCCCAATGACACTGCTGATGCCCTCCGCAATGCAGGCGGCGCTGAAAAGGCTCGGACTGGTCGGTGGATCCAGCGCGTAGCCGGTCACGCTGGCCCCCATTTTCTGGAGCCACAGGCAAAGCCACCCGCCCTTGAAGCCGGTGTGCCCGGTCACCAGGACGCGCCTGTCCTTCCAGAACCCGGGTTGTGGCGTCACCAAACCTTCCATGGAGCGTTACCGTCCGCCCACAGCTCCTCGAGGTGGTTCTTATCGCGCAGCGTATCCATGGGCTGCCAGAAGCCGTGGTGGAAGTAAGCGGACATCTCCCCTTCGCGGGCGAGCCGCTCCATGGGCTCCCGCTCCCAGATAGTTGCGTCGCCATCGATGTAATCGAGAGTCTTTGGGGCGAGCACAAAGAAACCGCCGTTGATCCAGCCACCGTCCCCTTCCGGCTTCTCGATAAAGCTCGCAACCCGGTCGCCTTCCAGATGCAGTGCCCCGAACCGGCCCGGTGGCCGCGTCGCGGTAACGGTGGCCAGGCGGCGCTCCTTTTGGTGCAAGGCAATCGTTGCAGAAATGTCGACGTCTCCGACACCGTCACCATAGGTAAAGCAAAAGAGAGGCTCGTTCGCCACGTATTCGCGAACCCTCCTCAGCCGCCCCCCGGTCATGGTGTTCTCGCCCGTGTCCACCAACGTCACCCGCCACGGCTCCGCGTTGTTCTGGTGCACCTCCATCCGGTTCTGCGTCATGTCGAAGGTAACGTCCGACATGTGGAGGAAATAATTCGCAAAGTACTCCTTGATCAGGTAACCCCTGTACCCGAGGCAGACGATGAAATCGTTGATGCCGTAGTGCGAGTAAATCTTCATGACATGCCACAGTATCGGCCGTCCCCCGATCTCCACCATTGGTTTGGGGCGGGTAACCGTCTCCTCGGACAAACGTGTTCCGGCGCCGCCCGCAAGAATTACCGCCTTCATTTCGACACCAGCCTCCGTCCATTATCTTCCGGCATGGCCTTGCACCGCGCAGTCCGGGTCCGTAATCAATGGTTCAGCCAGAGAGGCCGCTTGGAAGAGACGATGCCGGTGTTGACGCCCATCCAGTTGAGCCCTCCGAACAGCCGCGCATACTCGATCTTGACGCAGCGGTCCATCACCACCTCCAGTCCCGCCTCCCGCGCGCGCTTCGCCGCCCCCTCGTTGATCACCCCGATCTGCATCCACAGCACCTTGGCGCCGATGGCGATGGCGTCATCGCAGATCGCGGGAATCTCTTCGCTCTGCCGGAAGCAGTCCACGATGTCCACCTTTTCCGGAACGTCGCGCAGGCTCGCATAGCATTTCTGTCCCAGGACCTCCTGGTACCGGGGATTCACCGGAATCACCCGGTAGCCGTGATCCATCATGTACTTGGCGGCGAAGTAACTGGGCCGGTACCAGTTGGCGGAAAGCCCCACCACGGCGATGACATGATTTTCCTTGTAGATGCGTCGGAGCGCCTGGACGTCGGGATTCAGGGCCGGATCCGCCAAGCTGCCTCCTAAGGGGAAAGACGCGATGGAGCCTGCCGTGAGCACTCTGAGCCCAAGATCCTGCCCCTGTCAGGGGACAAGCCGATCGTCACAGGACGCCGACCTTCGGGTTCTGGGTGTAAACCCCGGTCATGGTTGCCTTGTCCAGAACGTGACCCTCGATGGCCTTGAGCACGTCGGGCCCGGTGAAGGTACCCGACACCGGGCATTTGGGAATGTCCAGCGCGTAGAGCGTGAACACGTAGTGATGCAAGCGCTCGTCATTCCAAGGCGGGCAAGGCCCGTCGTACCCGAAATACTGGCCGCCCATGTCCTTGTCGCCGGCAAACCAGTTGGTGTAGTCGTTGATGCCCTGGCGCGTGCCCCGGGGGCCCTCCGGACCCGGTTTCCCGCGGGGGGTCACGCCGTTGGAGAATTCCCCTTCCGCGATGGGACCCGAGTTCCAGTCCATGTCCACCAGCACCCAGTGGTAGAAATCCACCCGCGGCAAAGAGGCGGGAACGGTGCGGCCTTCCTGGTTCACATCGTCGGGCCTGCTCGGCACGTCGGGGTCGTGGCAGATGAGCACCAGGGATCGCGTGCCCGTGGGCAGGTCGCTCCAGGTGAGCTCCGGATTCCTGTTGCCCCCCAGCGTGCACTGGCCCTTGCCGTCAGGCACGCAGAAACTGTTCTCGCCCGGAATTTTCTGGTTGTCGCCGAAGCACGTGCTGCTGAGTCTCATGCGCAAATCCTCCTCCGGAAAACCCCGGCGATTATAGCATCGCGCCCTCCGTCATCCGCGCAGCGCAGAGACCGCGACGAGCGCGAGCTTGAAACCGAAAGACGCGATGCCCGCCAATGCCAGCGCGGCGCCCAGCCGGGGATGAGCCTGGGCCAGTAACCACGAGCCAGGAAACAGCAGGGCCAGGGCGCCGTTGAACCGCCCGAGCCGCGCCCGCGCTGCGGCCCTCCAAGGCTCGTCAGGGCGCAGCCACAATGGCAGTAGATGGGTCAGGGCGCCGGCCACCAGCGGAAACAGAAAGCCCATGACAAAAAAAGTTACCGCTCCCGCCGCGTCGAGCCGCCCCGCCCCGTGCAGCGCTCCCAGAACAAGGGATATAGCGAGTCCCGCCAATCCGGCCGCCAGCAGGGGCGGCGCACCATGCCATGTGAACACCGGGCCTGGGAATCGCTCCCTCCATGACCAGAGCGCCCGGCCGACAGGGACCAGCCACAGCAGCCCGGCGATCCATCCTGCGGTGGGCCACCACCCTGCCGCCAGGGCAGCCACCAGCGTTCCCGCCAGCGCCCAGGGCCAGCCCGATCTCAGGCGGTCCGCGGCAGATTCGTCCGCGACACGCGTCGCGGTGGGCATCAGGACCTGCAGCGTGCCGAAGGCGGTCAGCCCGATGAATCCGAGAGTGTTGAGATGCAAGTGGAACCGCTTGATGGCGTAGTACTGGTCCTGCCATTGGTGAATGAGCAGTACCGCGCCCAGCGCGGTCCCGACGCAAATCAAGGCGGCCAGGTACCAAGTCAGGCAGGGGTGCGGGCCGCCGACGCAATCCGTGGCGCGCCACGACGCCCATGCCGCCACCGCAATCACCGCCAGGAGCGCCACGGCGCCGGCGGCAGTGAACAGCAGCGGGGCACCGGCGCCCCCCAGAAACGCGACCGTCGCCATGGCGCCACCGGCCAGGGCCAGCAACGGAGCAAGGGTCATGGATGCCGCCGCGGGACGTCCGCGGGTCAGCACCGGGACGAAGTAGACCATGGCGGAAAGGATGAGCGGCATCACGCCCACGGCAAGAATGAGGTGGATGCGCGCGAGCGGATGGGGAACCAGCGGCGCGGAACAGAAAAGGACCACCGTCAGGCTGCCGTGGACGGCCATCGCCCGCGCCGCGGCGCA
>Ga0210365_10656514_pt1 | contig 14146 bp, 8 predicted proteins | sample S637metaT_FD_159655 | JGI IMG/M metagenome (GOLD analysis project Ga0210365, IMG submission 159655) | Metatranscriptome of estuarine sediment microbial communities from the Columbia River estuary, Washington, United States - S.637... | ecosystem: Environmental > Aquatic > Marine > Intertidal...
ATTTACTTCCACAGCCCCGGCGGCAACCTGCAGGCGGCCCTGGAGCTGGGGCGGCTGATTCGCGCCGCGGGCCTGGATACCCATGTGGGAGGGCCTTACCTGGAAGGAAATGGAATCGGGCAGCCTCCCCGGGTTCTGGTGCCGCGCGCCGCCTGCGTTTCCGCTTGCGCCTACGCCTTTCTGGGCGGCGTTTCCCGCAGCCTCGGCGAAAACGCGCTGTTCGGCCTGCACCAGTTCTTCGCGCGGGACGGTGACATCGGCGACTCCCCGACCCAGATCATGATGGCCATGCTCGGGGCTTACCTGGACGAGATGGGCGTGGATCGCCGGTTCCTGGATTTCGCCGCCACCACGGTCCCTGACCAGATCAAGTCACTGCCCCCGCCCCTGGCCCGGGACTTCAACGTGGACAACCAGCGTCCGCCGCAAAGCCCATGGCGGCTGGAAGCGGGACCCGGCGGCGACTTGGTTGCCTCGGTCGCCCAGCGGGTTCCGGGCCGCGACGCGGAGTTCTTGCTGCGGGTCTGGAGCAGCGGCAGGCGCCTCGCCGGTGAGGCGCGCTGGCGCGCGAGGCAAGACCGGTTAAGTGAAGCGGAACTGACGGAGGAATTTACCGTGCGCGGATCTCCGAATCTGGTGTTTCGGGCACCGAGTGCCGGAGACGGCGTGACGGTGGTGAGCGAAGGCTGGCGCGGCGGCGAAGACGGCTGGTTCGTGGCGGCTTTCGATCCTGGACCGGACTTCCTGACCCTGCTCGAGAAAACTGACGAGGTCGAGTTCTCGGCCCTGGCAAACAGCGAAATCCCCGAAATTTCTCCCAAGGTGCAGTTTTCGACCCGGGGATTCGTCAACGCCCGGCGCGCCCTGGAGCGCTGATTTTCCCGCTGCGCGAACCGCATGTGCCAGCGCGGGCCCGATAGGCTGCTATAATGCGCGGCCTCGTTTTCTGAGAAAGTTTGGCAGTGCGCCCCATCCGTAACATCGCCATCATTGCCCACGTCGACCACGGCAAGACCACCCTGGTGGACAAGCTGCTGCGGCAGTCCGGGATTTTCGCCGCCCACCAGCACCTGGAGGAGCGGGTCATGGATTCCAACGACCTGGAGCGGGAGCGCGGCATCACCATCCTGGCCAAGAACACGGCGGTCGACTACCAGGGCGTGCACATCAACATCGTCGACACCCCCGGCCACCGGGATTTCGGGGGCGAGGTGGAGCGGGTGCTGTCCATGGTCGATGGGGTGCTGCTCCTGGTTGATGCGGTGGAAGGACCCATGCCCCAGACCCGCTTTGTCACCAAGAAGGCCCTGGCCCTGGGCCTGAAGCCCATCGTGGTGGTGAACAAGGTGGATCGGGACGGTGCCCGCCCGGATTGGGCAGTGAACCAGACCTTCGACCTGTTCGACAAGCTGGGCGCCAGCGACGAGCAACTGGACTTCCCCGTGGTCTACGCCTCGGCGCTGAATGGCTGGGCTTCCCTGGACTGGAAGCAGCCGGGCACCGACATGCGCCCACTGTTCGACGCGGTGCTGACGCACGTGCCCCTGCCCGCCGGGGACCCCGAAGGCCCGCTGCAGCTGCGGATCAGCGCCCTGGACTATTCTTCCTACACCGGACGCATCGGCATCGGGCGTATCGCCCGCGGGCGGTTGAGACCGGGCCAGAACGTGCTGGTGCTGGCCGCCGACGATCATCCGGAAAAGGCCAAGGTAGCCCAGGTATTCGGTTTCCGCGGCCTGGAGCGCATCCCCATGGAAGAGGCGGTGGCGGGTGACATCGTGCAGATCGTCGGCGTGGAGCAGGTGGGCATCGGGGTGACCCTCGCCGACCCCGAGCGTCCTGAGGCCCTGCCCTGGCTGCCGGTGGACGAACCCACCCTCAACATGACCTTCCACGTCAACAACTCGCCCCTGGCGGGCCAGGAGGGCAAGTATGTCACCAGCCGTCAAATCCGCGACCGGCTGCAGCGGGAACTGCACGTCAACGTGGCGCTGCGGGTGGAGGAAACGGCGGACGCCGACGTGTTCCGTGTTTCCGGCCGGGGCGAGCTGCACCTGACCATCCTGCTGGAAAACATGCGCCGGGAGGGCTACGAGCTGGCCGTGGCCCGGCCGGTGGTGATTACCCGGATCATCGATGGCGTCGAGTGCGAGCCCTTCGAGGCCCTGACCGTGGACCTGGAAGATACCCACCAGGGCGCGGTGATGGAGGCCCTAGGCATGCGCCGGGGAGAGCTCACGGACATGGTCTCCGACGGCAAGGGCCGCACCCGCCTGGACTACCGCATCCCGGCGCGGGGGCTGATCGGCTTCCAGAATGAATTCCTGAACCTCACCCGCGGCACCGGCGTCATGAGCCATGTGTTCGACGAATACGGCCCCCTGAAGCCCGATATCGCCGGCCGCCGCAGCGGCGTGCTGATTTCCGCGGAAGACGGCGAGGCCGTGGCCTACGCCCTGTGGAAACTGCAGGAGCGCGGGCGCATGTTCGTGAAACCCGGGGACCGGGTTTACGAGGGCATGGTCATCGGCATTCACAGCCGGGAGAACGACCTGACGGTCAACCCGGTCAAGACCAAGCAACTCACCAACATCCGCGCCGCCGGCAAGGACGAGGCCATCCAGCTTACCCCGCCGATTCCCCTCACCCTCGAGTACGGGGTGGAATTCATCGACGACGACGAGCTGGTGGAAATCACACCTAAGTCCATCCGCATCCGCAAGCGCCATCTCAAGGAGCACGAGCGCAAACGCGCCTCCCGCGCCAAGTCCGAGGCCGCCGCGGGCTGACCGGCCTTGACGGACCCACACCGCGGGCCGAGCATGGTCGGCATGGGGGCCAAGCCCGCAATCCTACTGTTGACCCTATTCGGGCCGGGCCTCCTGCCCGCGCTGGCCGCCGCCGACGCGAACATCGTCATCGGTTCGAAGCGCTTCACCGAGTCCTACCTCTTGGGGGAAATCGTGACCCAGAGCGCCAGCGCCGCGGGCGAGGCAAATCCCATCCATCGGCGCGGGCTCGGCAACACCGCCATCGTATTCGAGGCGCTGAAGTCGGGCGCCATCGACGTCTACCCGGAATACACCGGCACCATCTGGCGCGAACTGATCGGGCAGCAGGGTCCGCCGAACGCCGGGCTGATGCGCGGGGAACTTGCGCTACAGGGCATCGGGATGACCCAGCCCCTGGGTTTCAACAACACCTACGCCCTGGCCATGGGGGAAAGCCAGGCCGCGGCTCTCGGCGTGGCCCGAATTTCGGACCTGGCCGAACACTCCGGGCTGCGACTCGGCCTCTCTCACGAGTTCATAGGCCGTGCCGACGGCTGGAACGGGCTGCGGCAGGCGTACGGGCTGCCCTTCACCGCGCCTCGCGGGCTTGACCATGGACTCGCCTACGAGGCTCTGGTGGCCGGAGAAGTGGACGTGATCGACGCGTACACGACGGACGCCAAGCTCCAGGAATACGGGTTGCGGGTGCTCGAGGACGATCGGAGATATTTCCCCCGCTACGACGCGGTGCTGCTGTACCGGCTCGACCTCCCCGCACGGCTACCGGCGACTTTTTCCGCCCTGGAGCGGTTGGCGGGCCGGATTGACAAGGACGACATGCGAAGCATGAACGCGGCAGCGGAGGTTCAGGGCCGGGATTTTTCCGCCGTTGCCGCGGAGTTCCTGGGCTCTCCCGTCGACAACGAGAAACGGCGGCAGGGATTCCTCGTGCGGTTAGTGGCTCCCGACCTGTTGCGCCTCACCGTCGAGCACCTTCTCCTTACGTTCGTTTCCCTGGCAGCGGCGGCGGCCGTCGGGATTCCCCTGGGAATCCTCGCCGCCCGCGTCACGGAAGCGGGCCAGGCGATCCTGGTCACCGTGGGAGTGGTCCAGACCATTCCCTCCCTCGCGCTGTTCGCCTTCCTGATCCCGCTGCTGGGCACCATCGGCCTGGCGCCCGCGCTGGTCGCGTTGTTCCTCTACTCACTGCTGCCCATCGTGCGCAACACCCACGCCGGCCTGATCGGCGCGCCGGCAGGGTTGCGCCAGGCGGCCCTGGCCCTGGGGCTCAAACCGCGACAGAGCCTGCACCACGTGGAGTTGCCCATCGCCTTGCCGACCATCCTCGCGGGAATCAAGACTTCGGCGGTCATCAACGTGGGCACCGCCACCATCGCCGCGTTCATCGGCGCCGGCGGCTACGGCGAGCGCATCGCCCAAGGCCTGGCCCTCAACGACCACGCCATGCTTTTGGCCGGCGCGGTGCCGGCCGCGGCGCTGGCGCTCCTGGTGCACGGAGGGTTCGAGATCCTGGACCGCTGGGCGGTGCCCGAAGGACTTCGGGCCGCCGCGATAACGCCTAACGGCCGTGGATAAAAAGCTCGTAAAGGGTGAGCAGGATTTCGGCGAGGATCAGGATCACGATGTACCACTCGACCCGCAGGGAATGGCGCGTGTCCAGGGTATCCGTGAGGGTCTGGGCGGTGCGGGATATGAGACCCAGCTTCTGCTCCAGGGCGGCGTAGCGCTCCTCGATCTCATACTCGTCCTCCAGTCGGAGGTAGAGGCCCTCGAGCCCGGGCACGTCCCACAGGATCTCAGGTTTGTCCGTCACCGCCGCGCGCCCCACCATCAGGGTCTCGGTGTGCAGGGTCGCGCCGACATGGCGCAGCAGTTCGTGGGTGTTGCTGGCAATTCGGCCCCTGCTTTCGAGCTCCACCGCCAGGGGCTCGATGCGGTCGAAGGTGGTGGCGATGTTGGATTCGTAAAAGGCGAGCAGCACGCTCTTGGACAGCACGTCGGCGATCACCTGCAGACGTTCCACGGTGACCGCGTCCAGGACCACCGCGTTCGCCTTCATGCCTTCCTTGGCTTCCGCTTCCACCCGCACTTCCAGGTCCTCGCTCTCCGGGGAGGAGTAGGGGTTCCCGACCTGGGGACGGATGTCGGAGAGGAAAGCCTCCCGCGCGAGGGGGTCCACGTCGAAGAACACCACCGCCCCGTAACGGAACAGCACCGCCACACCGCCGCCGCGCACCAGCACCGTGGCCGGGTTCATGGCGAGGGCGTCGGCCGGCCGCCAGGCGCGCAGGCTCAGGCGCTGACCCAGCAGCAAGGCCTGGGCCCTGAAACCTGTCTTTCCGGAAAGCGGGAAATCCGGCATGGCGAGGTCGGACGCGAGTGAATATGCCTAATCTAACCAACCAAAGAAAGAAAAACGCCGCCGGTAAGCCAGCGGCGTTTCTCAGAAGGCCTGAATCAGAACGAGCGCGAGTACTGGAAGCCGAGGATGTCCACGCTGTTCTCGTAATTGCCGATGAGCGTCGGGTTCGTGGCGCTGGGCGGAGGTAACGTTCCTGGCGCCGGTGCATTGAGCGAGGAATCCTTAATGAACAGGTGCGCGTAACCCATATCCAGGACGTCCTTGGACGTCAGCTTCAACTGCACGCCCAGGGCAATCCAGGTTCGGTCGTTGTCCGGGATGCGCACCGTACGAAACGCGTCGGGCACCGGTGACTCGTCGTACGCTACACCGAACCGAAATTTCACCGTGTCGCTGTACTTATAGTTGGCTCCCACCGCGAAACGCCAGGTGTCATCCCAGTTTTCGGGAATCCTCTGGGCAATGCCTTGCGCAAACACCGGGCTCGGAGGGACCGTGACCAGCAGCTGATCGAACACGCTCCAGTCGGTCCAGGCGACATCCGCCAGCAGTTCCCACTTGTCGTTGAGCTGATGGGTCGCGCTGGCCGTAAAGATCGCCGGCAGCTTCACGTCCGCATTGGCGGGCGTACCAAACGTAACTACGGGGGCCGAGAACAGGGCAATGGTCCCCTCGATTTCGTGCTCGACCTGGGAACGATAGGAGACACCCAGCCGCGTGGAAGGGGTCACCTGGGCCAGGACACCGATGTTCCAGCCGTAGCCCCAGTCATCTCCCACGAGCTTGACCTCACTACCAGGGACCAGGGTCGCAGACGTTAACTCTGCCTCTGCCTTCTGGGCCGTAAACCCGACTCCAAGCGAGACCGTGTCCGTAATCCGATAAGCAGCGCTGGCCCCAAGCGCCATGGTTTGAAGCTCGGACTTGATGCCCTGCAGGCGCCCCACCCACGATGGCGTGTACTCGGTGCTCAGTCCGAAGGGCGCATTGACCGAAATACCGACATCCCATTTCGGGTTCACGCGGTAGGAATAATAGGCGGCCGGCACGATGGCCCAATCACCGGCGTCCCCGCCATTGTCAAAAAAGCCGCCCGGACCAAACGGAGGACTGGGGGGGTAGCTTAGAGCCGCGTTTGGATTTAAGGCGGTGAATTCTGCTGATGGCCGCACCAGATCCACGCTTAAGGCGGCCGAAGTTCCCGACAGAAAGCTCATGCCCGCAGGGTTGAAGAAAATGGTGGTCGCATCCTCCGCCGAGGCCGCGGTGCCGGAATAGGCATTGCCCAGCCCCGACGCGTTCTGCTCGAGAAGCTGGAAACCCGCCGCGCGAGCCTGATTGCCTCCAAGTGCAACCGCCCCCATGGCTCCGATCGCCGCCGCGATCGCCGTCAGCCTGACTTTCATCGTTCACTCCTCTGAGTTTGTTGTTTGGTGGAAACCGTCCCCGCCCATAGGGCTTCGGCGCGGAGTATGCACCGAATATTTTGCGTTCGCCATACCCCTGTTGCGCCGATGCATCACCCCCCCGATTCTTGCCTGACAATGGCTTCAGACCGCCTCGAACAGCCCCGCCGCTCCCATGCCAGTGCCGATGCACATGGTCACGAGGCCATAGCGCTTACCGCTCCGCTTGAGGCCGTGGACCAGGGTGGCGGTCCGGATGGCGCCGGTGGCGCCCAGGGGGTGGCCCAGGGCGATGGCCCCTCCCAGCGGGTTGACTTTTGCCGGGTCCAGGCCAAGTTCCCTGATCACCGCCAGGGACTGGGCAGCGAACGCCTCGTTGAGCTCGATCCAGTCCACGTCGTCCTGGTTGATCCGGGACTGGGCCAGGACCCGGGGAATGGCCTTGACCGGCCCGATACCCATGATTTCGGGCGGAACGCCCGCCACCGCGTAGCCAGCGAACCGGGCCAGAGGTTTCAGATTCAACTGCTTGGCCAACTTGCCACTCACCAGCACCACCGCTGCCGCCCCGTCTGACATCTGCGAGCTGTTTCCCGCCGTGACGGAGCCCTTGGCGGCAAAAGCCGGCTTCAGTTTCGCCAGAACCTCCAGGGAGGTGTCCGCCCGGGGCCCTTCGTCCACCCCCGCTTCCCGGCTCTTGACTTTCACCGTGCGGGTCTCCAGATCTGGCACCCGGTCGGCGATGCCGTAGGGTGCGATTTCCTGCTTGAATTCCCCCTTCTCGATGGCGCGGATCGCCCGCTTGTGGCTTTCCAGGGCAAACGCGTCCTGTTCCTCCCGGGTCACCTTCCACTGGGCCGCCACCTTTTCCGCGGTGATTCCCATGCCATAGGCGATAGCCAGGTTCTCATCTGTTTCAAATATCGCCGGATTGAACGCGACCTTGTTCCCGCCCATGGGCACCAGACTCATGCTCTCGGTGCCGCCGGCGATCATCACATCCGCCTCGCCGAGCCGGATGCGGTCTGCCGCCATGGCCACCGCCTGCACCCCCGACGAGCAGAAGCGGTTGATGGTCATGCCCGGCACGCTGTCCGGCAGGCCCGCCAGCAGCAGGCCGATGCGGGCGACGTTCATTCCCTGCTCCGCCTCCGGCATGGCACAACCCACGATCACGTCCTCGACCCGCTCCGGAGCGATCTCCGAAACCGCGCGCAGGGCCTCGCGAATCACGTGGGCCAGCAGGTCGTCCGGCCGGGTGTTCCGGAACATGCCGCGCGGCGCCTTGCCCACGGGCGTGCGCACCGCGGCCACGATGTATGCGTCCTGTATTTGCTTGGTCATTTCCGTCTCCAGAATCAGTTGCGCAGGGGCTTGCCGGTCTTGAGCATGTGCTCGATCCGGGCTTGGGTTTTCTCGGTGGCGATCAGTTCCATGAACGCTTCCTTCTCCAGCTCCAGCATCCACCCCTCGTCCACGATGCTTCCCGCTTCCACGTCGCCCCCGCACAGCACGGTGGCGATTTTGCTTCCGATCAGGTAGTTGTGCTCCGAGATGTAGCCGCCCTCGAGCATGTTTACCATGGCGGTCTTGAAATTGCCGATGCCGGTCCTGCCGGCGACCGGGAAGCAGGGCCGCAGCGGCGGCCGGTAGCCGGATTCAATAAGCGAGCGCATCTGGGCCTTTGCCACGTGCAGCAGCTCGAAGCGGTTCACCACCACCACGTCCGACGTCCGCAGGTAACCCATTTCCCGCGCCTGCTCGGCGCTTTTCGCCACCTGGCCCATGGCCACGTTCTGGAAATAGCTCTGCAGGAACGGCATCACGTTGCCGCCCTTGGCTTCCGTTGCCGCCCGCAGCGCCAGCTCCTTGCAGCCGCCGCCGGCCGGCAGCAGCCCGACGCCCACTTCCACCAGCCCCACGTAGCTCTCGAGGGTGGCGACGATGCGGGAGGTATGCATGGACAGTTCGCAGCCACCGCCCAGGGCGAGACCATCCATGGCTGCGATGGTGGGCACCGACGAATAGCGCAGCGCCTGGGTCATGGCCTGGAACTGATCCACCGCGGCCTCGATCTCCTTGAGCTTGCCCGCCATCAGGGAGTTCGCCACGTTGAGCTTGCGCGCCGCCTTGAGCACCAGGGACTGGGCCTCCCGCTTGAACTTCTTGAGGAACTTGCTCACCGGCGAGGGCTGCTGGGAGGACGGTTTCCCGCCCACCTTGGAAAGATTGGCGCCCGCTGAAAACGGCGCCTCGGGCTGCCAGACGATGAGGCCCTGGAAATTGCGCTCGGCCTCGTCCACCGCCTGCAGAAGGCCTTCCATGACTTCGGGGCTGATGGTGTGGAGCTTGGTCTTGAAGCTCACGATGCCGATGCCGTCGCCCTGGGTCCACATGCGCACGCCGTCGTTTTCGAACACCGTGTCCCCATACCGGGCCGGCTCGCCCAGCAACCGGTCTGGGAATAGCTGCCGGCAGTAGACCGCCAGCGAGGAGCGCGGGCGATCCGCCCGCGCCTGGGGCGAATAGGAACCGTCGGGCCCGTGCACCCTCGTCCGCCCGGACTCGCTCACCCACGCCGGGAGCGGCGTGGAAACCATGGTGTTGCCGGCCGCGATGTCCTCAGCGATCCAGCCCGCCACCTGCTGCCAGCCGGCCGCCTGCCAGATCTCAAACGGGCCTGTGTCCCAGCCGAAGCCCCAGCGGATGGCGAAATCCAGGTCCCGGGCATTGTCCGCAATGGATTCCAGGTGCACCGCACAGTAGTGGAACACGTCCCGGTAGATGGCCCAGAGAAACTGGGCCTGGCGGTGTTCGCCTGTCCGCAGCGCCGCGAAGCGCGCCGCCGCGTCCCGGTTCTTGAGCGCTTCCGTCACCTTCTCTTCGGCCTCGCCGGCGGAGGTTCGGTAATCCGCGCTGGCCAGGTCCAGCACTTGGATTTCCTTGCCCACCTTGCGGTAGATGCCGGCCTTGGTCTTTTGTCCCAACGCGCCCTTGTCGATGAGGGCCTGCAGCCAGCCCGGCGTCTGGTAGTACTGGTGCCAGGGATCGTCGGGCAGCGCATCCCGCATGGTGTTCACCACGTGGGCGAAGGTGTCCAGGCCCACCACGTCTGCGGTGCGGAAGGTCGCGCTCTTCGGGCGCCCAATGAGGGTGCCGGTGATGGCGTCCACCTCGTCGAAGCCCAGCCCCAGGCGCTGCGCGTGGTGGATGGTGGCGAGCATGGAGAATACGCCCACCCGGTTGGCGATGAAGTTGGGGGTGTCCTTGGCGCGCACCACGCCCTTGCCCAAAGTGGTGACCAGGAAAGTCTCCAATTGATCGAGAATTACTGGATCGGTCTCCCGCGCCGGGATCAATTCCACCAAGTGCATATAGCGCGGGGGATTGAAAAAGTGCACTCCGCAAAAACGCGAGCGCAACTCCGCCGGCAGCGCCTCCGCCAGCCGGTTGATGGAAAGGCCGGAGGTGTTGGACGCGAACACCGCGTCGGACCGGATATGGGGCGCCACCTTTTTGTAGAGGTCCTCCTTCCAGTCCATGCGCTCGGAAATAGCCTCGATCACGAGGTCGCACTCCGAGAGCAGCGCCAGGTGCTGGTCGTAATTCGCGGGTTGGATGGAATCCCCCCGGGACGCCGTCGCCAAGGGGCTCGGCTCCATCTTCCTCAGGTTGCCAATGGCCTTGAGCACGTTGCCATTCGGATCACCCTCCTTGGCGGCGAGCTCGAACAGCAGCGGCTCCACGCTGGCGTTGGCGAGGTGGGCGGCGATTTGGGCCCCCATGACCCCAGCCCCCAGCACGGCCACTTTTCGGACTGCAAAATTACTGTTGCCCAATGGACTCTCCCATCAAGAAATAAGAACCGAAAAAACCCCTTAACGCAAAGAACGCAAAGAAAAGTCGCCTTGCGAGGTTCTGGCTTTGCGCCCGCTGCGTCGAATGAGTCTGCCGGTCGTCAGCGGGTTCACTCCGGTGGCACTGGACGCGGGCGGCGCTGCTCGTCGGTGGCGACGTAGGTCAACGTGGCCTCGGTCACCTTGATCACGTCCCCGAATCCGGTAACCACGGGGTTCCGCTCCGCGTACACGGTGACATCGACGGTGATGGAGGTGCGACCTACCTTGGCGATGTCGGCGTAGAAGCTCACCAGGTCCCCCACGAATACCGGCTGCTTGAACAGGAACTGGTTGACCGCCACGGTGGCCACTCGCCCCCTTGCCCGCCGCACCGCCGGAATGCTCCCGGCAATGTCCACCTGGGCCATGATCCAGCCGCCGAAGATATCGCCCACGTAATTGGCGTCGGCGGGCTCCGGCACCACCCGCAACACCGGCTCCTTGCCGGCCGGCAGTTTCACTTCTGATTCGCTGGTGCCCATTCCCTATGCCCCGCTCAATGCCCCGCGTACGGCCTTTCCACTTGGCTCGGGTAGCGCGCAAGGACGCCCGCGCCTGACCCTGACGGTCCGCGTCAGCATGGCGCTCTCGACGCTCCGGGGTTCCGGCGTCACCCGGGTGCGCGAACTCCCGGAGCAGCCCGTCGAGGGTGCCCGTTCCCTGGAAAAAATGACGTCGACCATCCCCGACTCCGCCCCGGGCTTCAGTCCAGGAAGAAGTCCGCCTGCAAGGGATGGCCCGGGCTCACCGAATAACGGCCGAATTCGTGGACGCCTTCTTCCCGCAGGACATCCTCGTCAACATAGAAGTTGCCGGTCGCCTTGCGGCTGTCGCGGGAAAGGATCGTGTAAGCGGCATCCGCCATGATTTCCGCCGTGCGGCTGGCCTTGATCAGTTCGGGCGGAAAATGCACCTCGATGGCGGCAGTGGCGATGGTAGTGCGGGGCCACAGGGAGTTCACCGCAATGCCGAGGGAAGCAAGCTCCGCCGACATCCCCAGGGTACACATGCTCATACCGTACTTGGACATGGTATAGGCCACATGGTCCTTGAACCAGCGGGTGCTCATGTTAAGGGGCGGCGCCAAATTGAGAATGTGGGGATTGATTCCGCTCCTGAGATAAGGCAGACAGGCTCGGGAGGCACAGTAGGTGCCGCGGACGTTGACGCCAAACATGAGGTCGAAGCGCCGCATGGGGGTATCAAGAGTCCCGGTCAGGCTGATGGCGCTGGCGTTGTTCACCAGCACGTCAATGCCGCCAAAGGTCTCCACGGTCTTTGCGACCGCCGCTTCCACGGTGGCATCGTCGCGCACGTCCATCTGTAGGGGCAAGGCCCGGCCGCCGGCGGCCTCCACCTCCTTGGCCACGCTGTGGATGGTGCCCTTGAGCTTGGGATGAGGCTCCGTGGTCTTGCCGGTGATGACGACGTTGGCACCGTCGCGGGCGCAGCGCACGGCGATCGCCGCTCCAATGCCGCGGCTCGCGCCGGTGATGAAAACCGTCCTACCCTTGAGTGCTGACATCATTCGTTCTCCGCCAGTTTTAGATCCGACCCAGAGTCACCAAGACAATGGGAAGATCAGATTCATTAAACGCAAACACCGCAAAGTGCGCAAAAGGCGGGATTCAAACGGCCCTTCTTTGAATTACTCTGCGTCCTCTGCGCTTGATCGCTTCTTGCTGTCCGCCGAAAGTTGTCCTTTACCTTCCCACGAAATTCGGTTGGCGCTTCTCAATGAAGGCGGTCACGCCTTCGGCGAAATCCGAGGTGCGGGTGCAGCGGGCAAAGCTGCGCAGTTCCTCGTCCATCTGGCCCTCCACCCCCGCCTCGAAGCCGCGATTCACCAGGGCCTTGGCCTCGGCGAAGGCGAGTGTCGGACCGTCCGCCAGGCGCCGCGCCAGCTTCCGTGTCTCGGCATCGAGTTGGCCGGGCGCCACCGCCCAGTTGACAATGCCCAGATCCCGGGCTGTGGCGGCGTCGAATACATCCGAGAGCAGCGTGAGCTCCATGGCTTTCTTGTAGCCCACGAGGCGCGGGAGCCAGTGACTGACCCCGCCGTCGGGACTAGTGCCGATGCGCGTGTAAGCAACAAAGAACCGGGTATCCTCGGCAGCAATCGCCAGGTCGCATGCCGCCAGGAGCCCCATGCCGGCGCCGGCGCAGGCGCCGTGCACGCTGGCAATTACCGGCTTCGGCATGCGGCGCAGGGTCGTGAACGCGAGGTGCATATCGCGGCCGATCCGCACCACCATCTCCGGCATTTCTGCCAGATGGTTTTTCATCATGGCCACGTCACCTCCGGCCACAAAGGCCGGGCCCGCGCCGCGAACCACCACCGCGCGCACCGCGCCATCCTCCTGCACCCCCTCCGCCACGTCCCGCAGGCGCGCCATCATGGCACCGTCCATGGCGTTCATGACCTGGGGGCGATTGAGGGTGACGGTCGCGACGCCTTCCGCGACGTCCACCAGCACCGAGTCCGTCATGCGGTCTTCCTGGCCGGAAGCGTTGGAGAGGCTTCCGCCGTGGAGCGGGTCGCGAGTCCGAAGTCAGGCTCGAAATCGTCCACCATGACCACTTTGTTCCGCAGGACATTGTGACGGACAAGGGTGTCGGCCTCCTCCTTACTGATGACTCCGGCGCGCAGCCCCGCCTTCAACAGTTCGTCGGCACCGCCGCCCGCGATCCGGCCGTGCTTGGCGGCTGTGCGGAGCCTGCCCTCGATTCCCTCGCATCGGATGGCGCTCGCAAGCGCCGCCTCCAGAGCGCCCACCGGGTCGGACTCGTCTTTGGGAATAAAGATGCCGGCAGTCAGCCGATCCCGGGCCTCGCCGGGCTCCAGCAACAATTCCGCGACCCGATGCCCCAATTCGTCGCTGGGCGGGGCAAAGGGCCGGCCCAGGGGAAAGGCGATGAAACGCACCAATACCGCCAACGCGCGGCTGGGAAAGTTCCCCAGCACCCCGTTCATGGCCTGCTGGCTCTTGTACAACGCGTCCTCCACCGACCAGCGCAGCAGCGGGAGGTCCGCGGCCGGGCGGCCATCGGCCTCAAAGCGCTTGAGAGCCGCGCTGGCCAGATACATCTGCGACAGCACGTCGCCGAGCCGCGCAGACAGTTTCTCCTTGCGTTTGATCTCCCCGCCGAGCAACAACAGCGCGGCGTCCGCCGTTACGGCGAACCCCGCAGATAGTTGGGACAACCGCTGGTAGTAGCGGCGAGTCTCGTCGCCACCCTGCACGCTCTTGCCATGTCCTGCGGTCAAACCGAGCCACAGGGAGCGCAATGCGTTGCCGACCATGTATCCCAGGTGGCCGAAAAGGGCCCGGTCGAATTCCGCAAGCCCGCGCTCGCGGTCAGTCTCGCCGGCGGCTTGCACGTATTGCAGCAGGTAGGGATGGCAGCGCAGCGCTCCCTGGCCGAAGATCATCAGGCTGCGGGTCAGGATGTTGGCCCCCTCCACGGTGATGCCGATGGGCATCTGCTGATAGCCGCGTCCCAGGTAGTTATTGGGCCCGAGGCAGATGCCCTTGCCGCCATGCACGTCCATGGCGTCGTTCACGATGACCCGGGCGCGCTCCGTGAGATGGTACTTGACGATGGCCGACGCCACCGAGGGCTTCTCGCCAAGATCCACGGCGCCGGCGGTCATGGTGCGCGCCGCATCCATGATGTAGGTGTTGC
>Ga0210365_10206266_pt1 | contig 14142 bp, 11 predicted proteins | sample S637metaT_FD_159655 | JGI IMG/M metagenome (GOLD analysis project Ga0210365, IMG submission 159655) | Metatranscriptome of estuarine sediment microbial communities from the Columbia River estuary, Washington, United States - S.637... | ecosystem: Environmental > Aquatic > Marine > Intertidal...
CACAGGGTGCAGATCCAGGGCCAACGGGATTCCAATATCGCATCCTCGAGCCCCAGAGAGATCATGCGGATCAGTTTTCGCGGATCAAATCCGTCGATACCCGACGCCGGACACGAGCTGGCGCACATACCACAGGTAATGCAATAATCCTGTGAGTACGGCCAGTTTTTGAACTTCTCATGATCCAAGCAGTTTAAATTAATAACCTCAGATGAATCGGGCATATTTTTTCCCTCCCTATTAATTACCAGCCTTCAACCTGATCGGCCCCATTTCGAGAAGTTGTTTTTCAAATTCAATCAGGGTCCCGGCAAATTCAAGCCCCATGTTGGACGCCAGGGTCTTTTTGACCAGTCGGCCGCCTTCCAGACCGATGGATCTAAAATGCTCCGAGATCTGCTCCACCCGTTGCTGTGCATGCCTGGGTCCCACCTCGGAGTGACAGTTGCCCTCATGACAGGTTAAAATCATAACACCGTCGGCATTGCTGTTAAAGGCTTTTAAAATATGGCTCAAAGAAACGCTGCCGCCGCACGGCACTTCAACAATCCGAAACCCGGGCGGCATTTTTTTCCCCATACAAGCTGCCAGCTGGGCGGCGCTGGCGGCCGAACGCCTGCAGCAAAATGCCGTGATCGATGGAATAATAGATTCTCCGGCCGGCCGTTTGACTTCAGCGGCAGGCACCCCGGAACCGGCTGTCTTTTTTTGATCCAGGAAGCTGATTGCGCCCCGTGGACACTCCGCCAAACAGATGCCACATCCTTCACATGCTGCCGGCGCAATCGACACGCGTGTATTGACCTGGATCGCTCTGTAAGGACAGAGGCGATAGCAGGTCAGGCAGCGTGCGCACTTTCCATTGTCGATCTGGGCCTTGTCCGTAGTCTGATCGGCAGGATGCCTTTCGATTTTGCGAAGCGACAGCGCGGCATTGTCGGCATCGGTGAATTGATCGGGGAGCGATTTCACGCTTCTGGTCGGACCGGCAACCAGTATCCCCTTGCGATTTGTAAAAACCGTCAGTCGGTGAACATTGTCACCCTGGGCAAATCCGTTCAGATCTTCCTCGAGTTCAAAGATGCGGGCCAGATCGGTCGCGTAATCAGAAGGTACAATCGTTTCATCAACGATCGTCAAATCCGCTGCCAGTCTTAATAATATGCCGGTAACCTCATCGGTGAATTCGATACGGACTCTGCCGTCCGCCACCTGAACAATATCCGGCCGGGCATGGGTAAATTTGATGTATAAAACCCCGGCGGCCTTTGTATCTTGGTACATTTTTTCCAGACCGGTTGCAGCCACTTTCAGGTTTTCAGTCAAAATGTAAATCTTGCGCTTATGTTCCGCCTGCAGCTTTAGACAGGACTGCATGATCTCTTCAAGGATAACGGGATTGCTTTCCGCATCTATCCCCACGAGAAAAACAACTGTTTTTATCCCGGAAAATAGGTCGCCGTGTTCGGAGTTATCATGAAGCAGTTTTTCAAGCTGGGAAAGCGCCATGACCTTAGCCGTCTGGGTTAAGCCATAGTAGGAGAAGCCCGGAATGCGCTTTTCATCTTCGGCAATAATAATCTGATCCACCGCGGCGGTTTTTTTTTCGCCGTTGCGCTCAAGGACCACTTTAAAATCGCCCACCGCACCCCGGCAGGAATGTACTTTTGTCTTCGTATATACCATGGCCCATTCCTCCGCCATGTCTATTGAAACAGGCGTCTTCGGCAAACCAAAAACTTCCCCTGTCGACGCGATGATCAGATCCGACTCCTGAGTCAGAATATCTTCAGCAATGCGATGCGCACACGCCCCGCTTCCGATGAGCAACGTTTTTCCAGTCAAGGGTGCCACCTATAGTTAAATCTCAAGATATTTCAGTATTTTCAGTGATGTCTCACCGGCGCTGGCAATGCTTTCAGCAATACTCATCGGGCCGCCAACCGCACCGGCACTAAAGACTCCGCTGTTAGACGCCTCACCGTCGATTTCAAAGGGCGCAACAAAACCGCTGTCGCCCACTTTTAAATTCAGCTGCCTGACAACTTCCAAATTTTCTTTGCAGGGATGCAAACCGACGGAAAGCACGACGCAGTCGAAGATCTCTTCAATGGTTTCGTGGGTCTCACCGGCAATATAGGTAACCCGTAACTGCCCTTCCGGGGTCTCCAAGATATCTCCGGGTATGGTCCTTATCATCCGCACTTCTTCTTGCACTCGCCGGTAAAAAGGAACAAAATCCCTGCCGAAGGTTTGCACGTCGATATAGAAAAAAGAAATTTCAGATTCCGGTTGTCTGGCCTTAATCAGCGCTGCCATGCGCAAGGCTGATCCACAGCAAATCTTAGAGCACCACAAATGATTCAGTTTGGCATCCCTGCTGCCCACACACTGGATAAAGGCCATCTTTTGAGCGGGTTGACCGTCCGATGGTCTTACAACCCGCCCTTCCCTGCGCAAGATGTCTTCCAGTTCCAAATTCGTCACAACATTTTTGAAGACCCCATATCCGTAAGGTTTATTTTGGGGATTAAACGGCGCAAACCCTGTGGCCAAAACAATAGCATCGGCCTCGCAGGCTATCTGACGGGCACGGGCATCGAGGGTAATGGCCTTTTCCGGACAGATCTCCTGGCATCGACTGCAGGATTGATCCGCCAGATACAGGCATTCTTTTTCATTAAGGGCGAAGAAAGGGGAATGGTTGCGGGAGACACCCTGGATGATGGCGCCGTCTTGGGAACACTGCTGCAGACAGACCCCGCAGGCGCTGCATGTTTTGGCATTGATATATTTGGGCTTCTGATGCAGGCTGATGGCATACCGTTCGGTTTTAGAAATACTTTCGATCCGGCTGCCGGTTAAGATTCTGATTCTGGGATTCCGCACCGCCTGATCCAGTTTTTCTTCCACAATACAGGCACCACACTTTACACATTGGTCTGTGGCCTTGCACGCAAACCGGATGGCATGTCCGCCGGCAAAATCAGATTTTTCAACAATCTCGACAGAAATATCCAATTGCGCCAACTCCAAGGCGGCCGAAAGGCCGGCCACGCCACTGCCGATAACGACCACGGTCTTTTCCGTCATGTTGTCTGTAAATCTCCTTCGTGCTTCGATTCGCATTTACAGCGACATACAAATTTCGTGCTTTAGCCCATATTGCTGAATATTTCAATCCCGAAGTGCGCTGTTTTGGCTGGAAACTGAACCCATCGAAAAAAACACATAAATTTCGGAAAGCAATAAAAAATTTACCCTCAGCGTCCTTCGCGTCTCTGCCGTGAACAGTCACCACCGCGAGAGTTCATGCACCTGCCTCTCAGCCGATGTCAGCAGCCAGATCGATATCATATTTTTTAATCCGCTTCCAAATGGTAACCCGGCTTACGCCTAAGGCTCGGGCAGTTTCAGACTGATTGCCCCTGAACCGGCGCAAAGTTTGCATCAGCTTTTCACGTTCTTCCTGCCATGAAACGGTGCTTGATCTGGGATGGGGGGACGGCCTGTCGCTGTGCATGGTGATTTTGGGCGGCAGGTGTTCTTTTCGGATCCAGCCTCCGGGACACAGAACGGAAGCATATTCGATGGTATTGCGAAGTTCACGAACATTTCCGGGCCAGGAATAGGTTAAGAGCGCCTCCATGGCTTCCGGGGTGAGGCCTGATATTTCCTTACCCCCCTTACTTGGATTCATTTTTATAAAATTTTGAACGATAACCGGAATATCCTCGAGCCGCCGCACCAGCGAAGGGCAGGTTAATGGAAAGACATTGATTCTGAAGAAGAGGTCTTCTCGAAAAAGCCCCTGCCCGATCAGTGTTTCGAGATCCTTATGGGTGGCGGAAATAATCCTGACATCAACTGAAATGGGTTTGTGATCACCGACGCGCTCGATCTCTTTTTCTTCAAGCACCCGCAAAAGCTTTACCTGGGTCGAAAGGGGAATGTCACCAATTTCATCTAAAAAGATGGTTCCCTCATGGGCCGCCTCAAAACGCCCGATGCGCGTGCGATCGGCACCGGTATAGGCTCCTTTTTCATGACCGAAAAGCTCACTTTCCAGAAGATTTTCGTTCAAGGCGGCGCAATTGACTTTGATGAAGGATTTGGCGTTGCGGGGACTCTCTTCGTGTATCGCTCTGGCAACCAGTTCTTTGCCGGTCCCGCTTTGTCCCTGAATTAATACCGGCGCATCTGTCTGAGCGACATTTTCGATCAGTTCAAAAAGGTCCTGCATCGGCTGTGATTCGCCCAAAAGCCCGTGGTGCCCCTCCTCCAATCGACAACTTTTGCGCAGAGAATCGATTTCCTCTTTCTGGCGCACCATTTCAGAGATATCCGTAAAGGTTTCCACCGCACCAAGCAGATGGCCTTCCGAATCTCTCAACACGGATGCATTCTTAACAACATGCACCGCGCGTCGATTTTTGTCTGAAATCAGACACTTCTTGGCCCGGACCTCTCCACTGACAAACAGACTGCACCATTGTTTACCCTCACCGCGGCCGTAAATATCACATCCGGTGCAGTTCAAGGTTCGGCAATTGTTTCCGATCAGTTCAGCCGCTGAGTATCCGGTAAGCCGCTCAGCCGCCGGATTCACCGCCAGAATATTCCCCACAGGATCAAGCACCATCAAACCATCCTGCATGGTGTCGACAATGGTTTTCCAATATTTGGCTATTTCCATCAGCTTGCACTCCTGTTTAGGATTTGTTCGCTGTTAACATCTTTCAAAATCATATGCCCCTTTCGCCGGCCAAATAATTGATTTTTCAAATCCGCATGTCGGACCTGATGAAACGGAAGCGTTAAGTGCTAACCTAGTCCGTGTTAACTTAACATTAACTGTTAACCAAAGCAAGGGAGAAAGGGGTAAGATATGGGCAGTTTGCCATCCTAATTGTGGCAAAAATATTTCCGGATGAAATTATATAATCTGGTAACTTATTAATATTTATTCAATTTATAGCATAATGTATTTTTTTTAAATTTTCAGGATTTTTGAGGGGTATAAGGCGGACAACCATCATGGTATTGGTACAGTCATTGCATTTGTGCATGAGATGATGCATCAGATGATGCACCACGTGAAGCCGCAAAGTGAACCCGCGGCAATCTGCAGTAACAATTTAAATTGAAATTTGGATGGAAATATTACAGGCACCGATTAAGTCAATATTTAAACAGAGGAGGAACCATGATCAAAAAAGTAATTTTAACGTTAATCGCATTTGTTTTTGTGTTTGGCACTGTGAGTGCGGGCCTTGCCCTGGATAAGGGCAACAAACGCAAGGGAAAATACACCTACCGCAAAGTATACAATGCCTGTTACGAGCGGGGGGCCATTGAATCCAAAACACCGCCCTTGAGTCCGGCCGACAAGACCCAGGCCGAGTGGAACGCCGTCTTTGAATCAAAAGATTTCGAGCAATTCAAATGTCAGGAAGAATGGGGGCAGCTGTCAGATAACGATGTGGCCGACATTTACACCTATATGCATGACCACGCATTTGATTCACCCTCGCCGGCCAAATGTAAATAAGGTTAGATTTACCAGGGAATCGGTTGAGGCAGTGAGTACTATCAAAATATATCTACAATTTGCTCCAAGTTTGAATCAACGCTGAACATTGATTCGACGCCTCGGGTAATGCGAGTGTTCAATGTTCAGGGTTCAGGAGGGATGATCCGCCCTGTGCTAAACCCCTCAACACTGAACACTTAAAACACCGATCGGTTGCAAGACCCAATCGAAATTGTTTGACACATTTAGTCAAACAATCGACATGCAAGTAGTTGTATTTCCTAAAACCCACATATTGATAAAGGAGAAAGTTATTATGCCCCTGAAAAGATATTCGGTATTATCCCTAGTGCTGGGCCTTATACTGGCGATGGCCTTTGGATGTACCGCTACCCAGAAAGCCGCTGAACCGGCAAAAACCGACTGGCTGTTTCACGACATTGCAGATGTTACCCTCGTGCAGCAATACGCTAAAGTGCCTCAACCGGAAGGGGCGATGATCATAGATTCGCGGCCGTACCAGCCGAAATATGTCAATGGACACATCCCCACAGCGGTAAGCATTCCGGACAGCCAGTTTGATAAAATGACGGACAAACTGCCCCAGGATAAAAATACGTTGTTGATTTTCTACTGCGGCGGGCCCACCTGAAAGCTCAGCCACAATTCCGCCAGGAAGGCGGAAAAACTCGGATATACGAATGTCAAAGTCTTCGCCGACGGTTTCCCCGGCTACATGAAAGCCGAGGGCAGCTATGCAGCGGTATCCGTCGAGTATGTGTCCAGCCAGCTATTAACAAATGAAGTGATTCTGGTAGACGCCCGACCGAAAAAGGCGAAATACGACAAAGGGCATATCCCCTCGGCCATCAGCATTCCCGACAGTGAGTTCGACAAGCTGCAGGGCAAGCTGCCGGCCGATAAAAATATGCTGGTGATCTTTTACTGCGAGGGCTACACCTGAAAGCTGAGCCATCAGTCCGCCAGGAAGGCGGGCCAGCTTGGATATACCAATGTAAAGGTCTTTGATGCCGGTTATCCGGCCTGGACAAAGGCTTACGGTGCAGCGCCGGCTGCAGTCGCCGTCAAGGCCGGAACAGAGGAAGGATCGATTGACCTTGAGACCTTCGGAAAAATCCTGAAAGAAAGCCCACAGAGCATTTATCTGGTCGATGTGAGGGACCCGGACGAATTTGCCGCCGGCCATTTCCAGACGGCGGTCAATATTCCCGTCGGTGAACTCGAGGAAAAGGTTGATACCCTTCCAGCCGAAAAGCCGATTGTCTTCGTTTGTTCGACGGGGGCCCGAAGCGGTGAATCCTATTATATGCTCCAGGACATAAGACCGGAAATAAAAAAGGTCTATTACCTGGAAGCCGAAGTCGAATACAATAAGGACGGATCATACAAAATCAAAAAATCCCCGTAAGGGATTTTAACGGGTAATAAAACGCGCGGCCTGCCGGAGACCAAATCTCATCGGCAGGCCGACAAGAAAAGAGGGGCAGCAGGCTAAAACCGGTTCCCCTTTTTTTATTTCGCAAAATCGTCTGAAAGCCCGCCGTAAAGCAACAATTTGACCTTATGCATAAATTGTTGTAGTTTCCCCTCCAAAATGAAATTATCAATTTTCGCGACCTCAGTACACGACTGACAAATCAGCGGAGGAAAAAATGAATTTAATTGATCAAGCGCTTAAAGCAGGACGAACCACACTTTCTGAATATGAATCCAAACAGGTTCTGGCGTCTTACGGTATACCGGTGACACCGGAGGAGCTCATCCGCAATCCGGAGGATCTTTCTCAGGCTATCCACAAAATCGGCTATCCACTGGTCATGAAAGGCTGCGCCGCAAAAATCGCTCACAAAACCGAAAGAGGCCTGATCCGGATGGATGTCAGAAATGAGGATGAAGCCCGTATTGCCTTTAAAGAAATAACGGCTGCCATGGATGGCGCAGAGAAGGCCGTACTGGTTCAGCAGATGATCAAAGGTCAGCGCGAACTGGTGGCAGGGCTGATACGTGATCCCCAGTTTGGTCCCTGCGTGATGTTCGGGCTGGGTGGAATATTTACCGAGATTTTAGAAGACACCTCTTTTCGGGTCGCTCCGATAGGAAAACGGGATGCCCTGGAAATGATTTTAGAAATCAAGGCCCACAAGATCCTGGAGGCCATCCGCGGTATGGAACCGGTGGATAAGGATATGCTGGCGGACATTCTGATAGCGATCGGGCGGCTCGGAATTGAGAATGAGGCGGTCAAGGAGATCGACATCAACCCGGTGATTATTTCCCGGGGCAAACCGGTGGCGGTGGATGCACTGATGGTATTGGCATAAACTCCGGCTCTCCATTTAGGCACTTAGCTGTTATGTTTGGTTTGTGCCCTCCATATGCGGATCTACGACATTTTGTGGAAATTAGCCGAGTATGGAATATTTTCGCTATTTTCAATTGAAGGAGCTGATTTCAAGAATGGCAAAGAGGGATGCTTTACTTGATTTGGAAATTTTTCTGAACCCCCAATCGGTGGCGGTTATCGGTGCCTCGGAGAGGCCGGGCTCTTGGGGGTCATTTATTATGAGGGGGCTTCTTTCCGCGAATTTCGCCGGTCGCATCTATCCGATAAATTCCCGCGCCGGTCGGGTTTTTGGTATCCCCGCATTCAAGGATATCGCGGAGATCAACTTTCCCATCGATTTGGCCGTTTGCGCCATTCCGGAAAAATTCGTGAAAGAAACCATTGAAGGCTGTGGTCGCAAGGGCGTCAAGGGAATCACCGTTATCACGGCCGGCTTTGCAGAGACTTCCGACCAGGGCAGGCAGCAACAGGCATCCCTTGCCGAGCTGGCGCGATCTCAGGGTATCCGGCTCATCGGTCCGAACGTCAGTGGCACTTACAACCTGCATGCCGGCTTCAATGCATCATCGATTCCCGCCGATAATCTTCTGGTCACGCCCATCGCCGCCGTCTGTCAGGGAGGCTATGCTTTTTATGACATTCTCTCTTCCGGTTGGACCAGAGGAATGGGAGTCGGCAAGTTTATTCACACCGGCAATGAGAGTGACCTTACCGTCACGGATTTTCTGCAGACCTTTGGCAAGGATCCCGAGGTGAAAGCCATCGTTATGTATATCGAAGCCCTTCGCGACGGAAAGCGCTTCATGGAGATTGCCGGAGAGGTAACCGGAACAAAGCCGGTGGTGGTTTACAAAGCCGGCCGGACCGTCGACAGCGCCCGGGCGGCCCACAGCCACACCGGAGCTCTTGCCGGACAGTGGCAGGTATACAAAGGCCTGCTGCGCCAGGTAGGTGCGGTTATTTCACCTGCCATGGAGCTCCTGCTGCCCATTGGCCACGCTTTGATAGAACGACCGCCGATGAAAGGCAAGCGGGTGGCGATCATTACCATGGGGGGATCCTGGGGGGTGGCCCTTACCGATTGTCTAACGGAAGCGGGTTTATCGGTTGCGGAATTTAGTCCGGATCTGCAGGAGGAACTGCGATCTCTGGGGATGCCGGATCGCGCCTCGGTTAAAAATCCGCTTGATTTCGGTGCTTCCGGGCAATTTCTGACGGCTGATTTCCCGACATCTCTTGCCCGAACAATTCTGGCTTCAAAAGAAGTGGACGCCTTGGTCCTGCATGGCATCGGCAGGCCTGGGATGCATTCGGCAGAAACCTCCGAAGAGTGGAAAATATTTTTGGCAATTGAAAAGCAGCAAGTCAGCGAGATCTGCGCATTGGAAGAAGAAATGGGCATACCGGTCTTAATCAGCAGCCACTACAACCCCTGGGAAAGCCAGGCAATCAGCGATTTCAACAAACAGGGGATACGGATCTACAACCGGCTTCATGAAATCGCCTGGCTTTTGTCGGCAATGTGCGAACACGGACAAAACTTTTGATCTCAGCTCTGTTCCAACTTGTAAAAGGTGCCAGGTTTCAGGTGTCAGGGCGGAGGCGTCAAGGAGTTGAATCCTGACACCTCGCATGAAACATTATGTATTACAAAAATGTAGTTTTTTTCTGATTAAACTGGCCGCTTTTTTGGCCAGCGGCGCCGCTCGTATGAAACTCCCACTGCCCGGAACAGTGATCAGATTGAACGTCAAACATCGAACGCCCAACATCGAACTTTGAATATTGATGACGCTGCGCTTTATCGAGTTTAAAACAAGAGAACCGCAGAATTTCGAATAATGAATATCAAATTCTCCAGAGGCGAACAAGTGTCGAAGGAATGCATTCTGTCTAATTTTTAAAAAAGAATAAGCAAAGCGATTCCTTCATTCGTCATTCATCATTCGTCACTCGTCATTCAAATACGTGCAATACCTCAACACGTCCCTTTCGCCAAACCGTCCCCAAACGGGCCGATCATATTGATGAGTTCGTCCGTTTCAAACTCAAGATACTCGCGAAGTTCTTTAAAGGAATAATTCAGCAGCCGCTTGCAGCACCTTAAGGATCTGGCAGGTTTGCGGGCAAAGTCTTCGGCAACCTTAAAGGCGGCATCTCGCAGATCATTGAAAGCGACGATTTCGTCTACCAGACCAAGTTTCAACGCCTCGCCGGCCGTGATATCTTCTTCAGACAGCATTATTCTATAGGCCCCGCCGGCTCCTATAATCTTCGATAGAAAAAAAGCGCTGCCGCCTTTGGGCACCAGCCCGTATTCAAGACAGGGATTTTGAAAAATCGTGTTGTCCGCCACAATCCTGTAGTCACAAGCCAGACTGATATTTAAAAACAACGGCAGTACGTTGCCACTGTCGGCATGAATGACGATTTGATTAATTTCTTTGATTTTTAAGATGAGATCATCAACGGCATGAAAAAGTTTATGGACGGCATTGATATTCAATGCCGATTGAATGACCTGGTTATAGAATTGGCAATATTCTTCCCTGCCGGCTTTTTTTGGAGAGCTCACGACCAGCAGGACCTTGATTGCATCGGTGCGAGACAACTGATCCAGATAATCTAAAATCGTACTCTTCGCCTCCAGACTGGTTGCCCTGAGCATGAAATTATCTTTGAAACTGAGCACCAATACCGCACCGATGATTTCACCTTTAAAAAAATCGAAGTCACTTTCCAGATCGATTTTTCTTTTCATTCAATCACCTCCTTTCTGAATTGCAGCCTATTTTAGAAGAGCGGGATGATTAAATCAATAAAATCCTTTTTCAAAGGCTTTACAAGGTCAGCCCCTTCGGTGCCGCAACCGAATACCCAGGACAGCCCCGGATCCGCCGGCCAATCCTCGATGACAATATTCCATCCATATGGACAATTATTGAACGAAGCGAAAAAAAATCGTCGGCCATGGTTGTAATCTGAATAAAACTGCTTAGAGTCTTCCCAACCATCACGGCCGGAAAAGGCTGGATTGTTTCAAAACTTGCGAACCATATTGCGCATCCAAAATGACGGTACGATAAAAACAGGGGGAGAAAATAAAATGACAGATCGTTCTCATATTACATTTTACAGCGGTGGACACAAAGGAGCTGAATCCGAATTCGGAAAGCTTGCCGAGCGTTGGGGAATTCAGGAAGTTAACTTTTCGTTCGAAGGGCACAATACCGAGAGAACCAAAGGAGTGACGGTATTAAATCCGGAGGAACTGGACAGGGGCAATGTCAGCATGGAGATAGTATCCGCCCGCATGGGCCGGAAATATTCCAAAGCTGAAAAAATCCGCAAAGTCATTCAGACCATTTTCCACATGGTCAATAAAGGCTACCAGGTAATAGCGGTCGGATGGATACAGCCGGACGACACCGTCAAAGGGGGAACCGGTTGGGGTGTCGAGCTGGCAAAGCTTTTCAACCGCCCGGTCAGTGTGTATGATCAGGAGCGTAAGGGGTGGTTCTCATGGAAGGATAACAGGTGGGTTGCCGATACGCCGGTAATCTCGGATAAGACCTTTGCCGGAACCGGAACCAGAAATCTCACCGACGACGGGCGCAGAGCAATTCGCAATCTTTTTGAGAGTTCCTTCGGACCCGCAGAGAAAGATTGATCCATCATCGTCCCTGATACTTAAGAGATGCGTGTACTTAATATTTTAGAAAGACAGAGCGCAGCGATACCACAAATCGTCACTCGTCATTCGTCAATCATCAATTTGGTTTTGGTTTATCCGGGTTCGGTATCAATAAGGTCCATCTTTCGTAAGTCTTGTGCGAGCTCAGGCAACCCGATTTTTTCAAGGGTTTCAATTTTCTGTAAGCCCGACTCAGCATCCCAGCCCCGCAGTTCATAGAATTCTTTGCGCATGGTCTCGAAGACATTTCGATCTAAGGTTTGACCTTTTCGACTGATCACTTCCTCACCCACGCCGGGTATGATCACCTCAGGATTCATGAAGACCGATTCGACGGGATCCGTAAAATTGAATTCTGCGGGGCAATCATCTTTTGGGGGACGTCGGCCTTCGCGTAAAAGAATCCCTCTTTGAAGATTAAACATTCTTTCACCAAATCGGTTAAGACGTGTTTCATCCATCTCAATTCCGGTTACTGCAGTGAATATACGACTTTCCAATCCCGGATCGCCAACGTGGTCCGGTGTATTCCAGGAAACCATCAGCGGCCAACCCGAATCGCATAACAGCAGACTATCTTTGACAAAGGTTCGATCCATTATTTTGACTGCTGCCTGGGCCTTGCCTTCATGGGTCGTCAAATCCCAGGCCTGCTCATTTCCCCAAAATTTTGCGGCAGCGGCCCGAAAGACGTCGGAAGATACCGGCGATGATTTAGGATCGGCCTGATGCATGACCCAAAATCCGGTCAATCGACTTATTTCATGGAGCATTGCAATCGGCTGTCTGGGTTCCAGTGCATACAACAATCCGTTCGTAAGGTATTCGCGGGCAGAATAAGTCGCACCGTCACCGACACCGGACACTTCATTTGCAAAATGAGCCCGGGCCTCTTCACCGAGTCTTTCCCCGGCTCGCAGCAGACCTTCGGCCAGAATATCGCCGAATCCTTCCCGATAGGCAATCAGATTGGAAAGGTTTTCAAAAAACTCGAGCGTGCCGAGCTTTGATATATCGAGCCCGGTATCTTTATCGCTGAGGTATCCCGCCTGATAGCAGGTGACCAGCCACTGAATGATATTGTACATTTCCATGGTGCAGATCGACAGATCGTTGCATATCCCGGTTGCAGCAACAGCCGTTTCGGCAGACTCACCCGGTCTTCCCATCACCCAGGGAAAATAAACGAACATGGCTTGACATTTTCTCACATAATCTTTCCCGGATGCGGTCCGTAATGTATTTCGCATGATGCAATCCAGGCCGCATTGATAGCAGGATGCCTTTCCGGTGCGACGAACCTGTTCTTGAGGGAAAGGAATAAACAGCGGGTCGCGTTTGTTAAGATGGATGACCCCTTGGTTGAGCGCTTTCAACTCCCCGGGATCCGCCACCCGTGGGTTTCCGCTACCCAATACCGCGATGGCCTTGAGATTTTTGGAGCCCATCACCGCTCCGAACCCGCCGGTGGCACTACCCTCGTTGTCTGTCATCAGGTTGGCACTGCGGCACATATTTTCACCGGCCACACCGGTCGTTATATATCGAACGTTTTTCCCGTGGGTTCGCTTTAAAATATCCTCAACGGCATAAACACCATTGCGCCAGATCATGGACGCATTTAAGATTTCGACTTTTCCATCATTAATCCAGATATAAACCGGCTTCTGAGATCGTCCTGAAATGACAACCCCGTCGTAACCGGCCCTTTTCAGAGAGGGCCCGAAAAATCCACCGAGGTTCCCGTAACAGAACCCCTCCGGCAACAGCATCGGCGACTTTCCGGCCACAACGAACCGGGAAGCTCCCTGGGCACCGGTAGCCCCCAGAGGACCGCTCATAATGATCAGGCAATTCTCGGGATCAAATGCCTCTAGATGAGGGTTGACTTCATCCCAATAAATTTTAGTGGCAATCCCACGCCCGCCCAGAAAACGGTCCGCATAGTCCATGGTTTTCAGTTCGGTAATTCTTGAATCCGAGAGATCGACTTTGAGTATCTTTCCACACCACCCGTAAATATTCGCTGTCATGCCAGGCTCCTTTCCGGGGTTGACGGCCGTATTTGGCCGACTCTGTAACATGTAACCACCTTATATAATCAAGTTGGTTCGCTTCGCTCACAATTGGCCTCCGGCCCGCAAGGTAGCGCCTACGCCCCGGAGGGAATGATGAAACAATGGAATAGATGAAGTTTACCATATCAGAATCGTAGTCAGTTTTCAAAGCATCATACCGGTATGGACTCATCAAAATAAATTGATTCGTTCAGTAAACCCAAAATATCATGGTTCAATTTTTAAAAAATATTTTCCAATCATGGGTTCCCCTATCAAAGGATTTGACGCAAAGTAATACAATGTGGTAAACATAAAGTGTTTATATTTCCTTTTGCGGCGGAGCTGTAAAATATTGTCATTCTGGAGAATCATTAACATTCTTTCATATCCGGAAAGGTCGATCATGAGAAACTTATTTGAAGAAATTATCAAGAGTAATATCTTCAAAAATGGGTTATTGAGAAACATTTTAATCATATCCATAATGCTG
>Ga0210365_10529528_pt1 | contig 13906 bp, 11 predicted proteins | sample S637metaT_FD_159655 | JGI IMG/M metagenome (GOLD analysis project Ga0210365, IMG submission 159655) | Metatranscriptome of estuarine sediment microbial communities from the Columbia River estuary, Washington, United States - S.637... | ecosystem: Environmental > Aquatic > Marine > Intertidal...
CCACGGAAACGGGGTAACGGGTATGCCAATTCTCGGTTTGCCTGGTCCCGCACCACAGTGAAAAACGCGGAAACCGGGGCAGGAAAGCCATACTCTCACGCATGGGGAAATGGTTGACAAAAATGAGGGAAACATCGGGGGGTACGTTTTCCAGGCGATCTTCGGTATACCGGCATCGCCGCTCGCACCAATCCACGGGAGATTCGTAGGGATAAGGGTGAAGCAGGTCTTCGTCGGTGCATACGACGCCGGATTCAGCGGCCCAGTCAACGGCTTTTTCCAGGGGTATATGATCGGGGCGGAAACTGTAATCGTAGAGTAAAAACAACGGCACGATCAGATAATCGCGGTTTTCGTGTTCATCATGCCAGGATGCGTAAGGGTCTTCGGGAGTCAATACGCCGTAATCGCGGCAAATGGACACATGCTGCATATACCTGGCCTCTCCCCGCAGCCGGCTGGGATGGGCGGGTAAGCTCCACAGGTCATGGTTGCCGGGAACCCACACCACCTGTTTAAAACGGCGGGTCAATATGAATAACGCGAATTTAAGGTGTTCGTCAAGTTCACCGACATCCCCGGCAAGTATCAACCAATCTCCCGGGTGGGGAGGCAGCGCCTCGAGGGCCTGGGCATTGACCCTGTTGGCAAGGTGTAAATCACTGATCGCGTAAAGTTTCATCACGCCAGACACTCGAAGGGTGAGGTCGAGGAGAGTTCAACCGGTTTCTCCTTAACCTTCCCCCGGATCAAATCCTGTGTCTAAAAGATTGAAACACCAAAGGGACGGTGAATTAAAGTTCGAAATCTTTATTGAACTCAACCCGCCATACCAGTTGAGACAATTTTTTCTCTTCGTTCAACCTGTAGATCAAACGCGGATGTTTATCCAATTCTGTCCAAATGTCATCCAATTTCGAATCATCCGTAGGAGTAAGAAAAAAGATGGCCGCGGTCAGCCGGGTTAAAATGTTCTCATAAGGCAGTTCCCACTCTGCAACCAGACCTTTTTCCTTGAGTTCATCGAGATGTTCCTTCACTGCGATAATTTCAGGTACATGCATTATTATCCTCCTTGTTGAAAGTTATAATTTTATATCCTCATTTACACTGTTCCAAAGGACTATTTTAATCTATTTTTCAGGAAAAATCAAGATGCTTTCCAATGAAAAATCCGAAACTGCCGTGATTGACGATGGAAAGTGTGGATATATTGCCCCGCCCGGGTCTGGAAAGAAATTTCGGTTTTTTTACAATTGACAGAAACGGGGAAAAGGTTTAAACTCACACTCTCAGGGTGCTTTCGTGTAGAACGCACCCGTTCATTGTTTCTTAGTGAGGTAAAACAGCAATGGAGCAAGAGCATACAGCGGACCCCTGGGCGCCGGGCAATATACTGATACGGTTGAGAAATAGTGAAACGGTCCATATCGAACCGTACAATCTCTATTTGCACCAGGCCATCCATCTAACGGACCTCTTGTACACCCGGCCGGAACTGGAAAACGCCTTTCCCCATATTTTTGAAGAACCGTCGCTGCCCATCCTGTTGGAAATCGGGTGTTACATGGGGGAAACGGTGGCGGAAGCCGGTAAAAGGAACCCGGAATTCAATATCCTGGGGGTGGATATTAAATACAAACGGGTGGTGAAAAGCTGCAATCGAATCAAACGGGAGAAATTAACGAATGCGAAAATCGCGGTGGGTGACGCCAGGGAACTGCTCGCCATTCTCCCGGACCACTCGTTGTTCGGCATCCTGGCGTTTTTCCCCGACCCGTGGCAAAAGCGCAGGCATGAAAAACACCGGTTCCTGGACGATCTTTTTTTTGAAACGGCGTCCAGGAAATTATCGGGAAACGGGTTTATCTGGATTAAGACGGACAACCGCGCGTATTTTGAAGAGGTAATAGAACGGGTCCGTAAGTTCGATTTCACCATCACGGACAAACTCCCCCTGCCCCGCCCCCTGGTGGGAGAAAAGTATCGCACCTTTTTCGAGCAATTGTTCCAGCGGAAGAATAAACCCATCCATCAACTTTTTATCCGGAAATCTATTTGAAAGGGCGATAAAGATTTGAAATAAGTGTCATGATCTTCATCCGCTGGAGATGACCCGGTTGCGTCCACTATTCTTTGCGGCGATCATCCGTTTATCCGCGATATCTAAAAGAGATTCTATGTCTTCGACATCGTCGCCCGGGAGAGACGCGGCGCCGAGGCTGAGGGTGACCTTTATCACTTCACCCTGGTAAATAAACCGTTTGGCCTCGATCTTTCGTCTTATTTTTTCAGCGAACATCTCGGTGTTGGCTTTTGACGTGAAAGGTACGATGAGGACAAATTCCTCCCCGCCGTAGCGAAACAATTCATCCTCCGACCGTATGACGGATTTGATTTCGCTGCAGAGTTCTTTCAAGATAAAATCGCCGGTCAGGTGACCATGGGTATCGTTAATCTCTTTAAAATAGTCTATATCGAAAAAGATCAGGGAAATCGGCATCCGGTACCGCAGGTACACATTAAAATGCGTTTTTAAACGGTCAAAAAGATGCCTCCTGTTAAAGGTATCGGTCAAAAAGTCAAGGATCACTTTTTTTCGCAGTTCATCCTGGTTTTTCTTAATCCGGATATGCACCTTGAGCCTGGCGGACAATTCTTTATCGCAAAAGGGTTTTACCACGTAATCCGAGGCCCCGATCTCCAGTCCCCTGACTTTATCGTCGATCGACTCGTTGGTGGAAATAATGACAACCGGGATGTCCCTGAACTCGATGATCTCCATCAATTTCACGAGGACTTCAAAGCCCGAGATTTTACCCATAAGAATATCCAGCAGGATAAGGTCCGGGAGATCATAGTCCCGGGTCCCGACAAATTCGAGGAACTCTTCCCCGGAATAAAAGGATCGGATATTATAAACGGGCAACATCAGCCTGATCGCCCTGTGAATGATCTCGACATCATCCACCAACCAGATGGTATCTTTCACTTCATTTGTCATGCATTTATTATAATCGATAATCCCTATTATTTCAACTTTTGCGGTACTTCATCCAGAACTTATTTTTTAAGAAGATCAGCTTGTCATTCTCCAATTTTTTAAAGAGTTTCTTTATTTCATTGACTTTCCGTTCCTCTTTTCGTCCCAGCAGCAAGCCGGCCAGTGCTTCCAACTCTTCGGTGCTGTCCTCGACATTGGACGACCCCACCAACCTGTAAATGGACATGGCCAGCACCACATCCTCCAGTTGATCGAGTTCATAGGAGCACAGGTGCATGGGGATATTCAGGGAGGAGACGGGGACGTTGTCCGGCGATAAAAACGCCCGGCCTATTTTCAAGACATTGATAATGCCGATGAAATCGGACTTCGGAACGGCGGTGTCGCTGTCGTCGATGATAGACTTTCTCAGCTCGTTTATGGTTAAATCTTTTTTTTCAGTGTCCCAGTTCTTCGCCAGGGTAATGATCTTGCTGATGACGATCTTCCGTATTTCGGGTTTGTGGTAGAGTTTGAGTTGTTTCAGCGTCAATTTAAACCGGACATCGGGTTCGATATCGATATTTGAGCCGTTTATTTTCAAGTGGCCCAAATCTTTGTACTGTTTAACCATTTCCCTGATATTTTTAGCGCCGTAAAACCGTAAAGACATATCCGGGTGCATGCCGAAGAGCATCTTTTCATATTTTTGAAACGAGACCGGCCGTCCCCATCGCCGGAGGACTTCGTTGTAAACTTTGATCAAAAGCGTTTCCGGGAACTGGGGCAACTGGTCTTCTTTAGAGTCGGTGACTTCCACCCTGGGTGCGGCTTTCCTGCCGAAAATCCCTTCCAGGTCGATAAACATCTGTGCCTTTTCCAGGTACTGGGTAAAGGACGAGCAGTCTTCATAATCTTTCTCGTCGAAGGAGGGGTTCAATTGGAGGAGGTGCTGTTTTAACAGGGATTTGACATCGCTGGAATCGCGGTTATCCAGGCCTTTTAGTTTTATTTGTTCATGGGCTTTTTTCAGTAGAGTCAGGGATTCTTCGAAGGTCAGTTGTCCGGTGGAAACGGTTTCGATCTGGTCCAGGCGGTGGGCGGGGATAAATTCGTCGCAGGCCTGTTGGAGCAGTTCGGCGGCGGAACTCCCGGACGACACCACCACGGTTTCCCTTCCCATGGTGCGCAGTTTATTGATGAGCGGTACGAAGTCCACGTCCCCGGTGACGAATACATAGGTTTCGATATCGTCGTATTCATAGCTGATGCTGAGGCAGTCGACGGCGAGCCGGATATCGGCGGCGTTTTTATGGGTAGCTGTCACCTTGGGGCAGTCGATGAGTTCGAAGCCGGCCTGTACGACGGCTTTTCGGTAGGATTGTTTGGTCACCCAATCGGCGTATGCCCTCCGGATGACGACGCGTCCGCGTTCACGTAGTAGTTCGATGAGAGCAAATACATCGAGTTGTTGATTATCGTAATCAACGAAAACGGCTATTTTTTTTGCCATTAAAGTCTCCTTATTTAATATTGCCTACTATAGCCCTATTCTCCCAATTTGTCAACCATTTTAAAAATTAAGCGGCGGATGAACGAATCGCCCGGATGTTTTCATTTACGGCCTCAATGGCTGCTTCGTCTTGAATACCCTCCAGGATCGTCCTGGCCTTCAAATAATATTCCAGTGCTTTGTCCCACTGTCCTTTCCGATTATAGACTCCGCCGATATTGTTAAAGAAATATGCCGTAATGCCCTGGAAACCGCCGTGTTTATCTACTTCCATACCCCTGGAAAAAAGGTCGAAGGCCTTTTGCAGTTGACCTGTTTTCATGTAAATCAACCCGATATTATTGATTATAGGTCCCAGCCTGGCGAAATCGCGGCTTTGTTCATAATATTCCCGGATTTTATCGTAAAACTCGAGCGCACTTTCCCACCGGGCATTCTTGTAGTATAAATACGCGGTAATTTCAATGGTCTTGATGTTATTTTTTAAATCGAACCAGGGTCTATATTTTTCAAACAACTCATTGGCTTTATCGATAAGAGAAGCATGTAAGTATAAATGAATTAAATCCGGGGCAATCTCGTTAGCAATCCGCCCCGGTTTATATTTTCTCCTTTCGCCCTCGTTTAACTGTTTTTCCAATAACTCGATCTTCAGGTTTATATTTTTAATATCCAATGGGAGGTATTCGACGGCGTGAAATTCTTTTGGTTTTTCTATGATCGCACCAACGGGAACTTCCGGTAAATAGATTACGCTTTTACCGCGCCTGGAAAAAATATCCTGCGCCATATTTGTAAATTTTGACATGTTTTCACGGGTGACACAGAAAAGGAAGGGGATATTTAACTCAAGAAGTCTATCCCGTGCGAGGTTGAAATTATTTATTATCCGATCCTTTGTGAGTACGATCAATTCATCCAGGTTGGAGAAAATAATGCCGTCGGGTTTAGTCTCCGCGGCTTCCCTGATTTTTTTCATCAAAAAGTCTACATCCTCAAAAGATAAATTCAATTTTTTTAAATCCAGGTTTTTCAACCGGGACCGCTCGATGATGACGTTAATCAATCCCGGTATGACAGCGGTGGGATCGCAGGCACAAAAAAGAAAACCACCCCTCGCGGCATGGACAAAATAGTTGACCACCCGGTTGATCTCAGTTTGGAAATCGGGACCCGGTGTGGGTTGAACCATCAAATGACCCCCCTCTCTTTCAAGATATCCAATTCCTCCCGTACGGAAAAGTTCAAGATAATAAAATCCCGCTGTAGTTCCTTTTGCAGCCGGATTAATTCAGTACTTTTCCCGCACCCTTTATAACCGGCAAAGAGAAACTTATAACTGCCGTCGGGGTTCTTTTCAAACAATCGCTTCATCTTTTTAAGCGGCGTCAACCCCCTACCGTCATCCACGTCCACATAGTATTCTTCAAGGTCCTCAATTTTTATGGGGCTACTGTAAAAGCAATCGTAGACATCGTCCAATTTTAACGCTATCATTCTAAAAACCTCCTGCTTCTATTCTCATCTTTCTGCTCACCAAAGGACACTATAAAAGAATTCCGGTAAAAAGTCAATGGCCCCCGCAAAAACTTTTGTTCAGGGAATTACCCGGGGATTTATCATGTTTTCCGGGGATAATAATTCATCCAACTCCTCCCTGGATAATAATTTTTTGTCCAATACCAGTTGATATACACTGTCATTGGTCTCCAACGCCTCTTTGGCCAACCGGGTACATACGTCGTAACCCAATACCGGGTTCAACGCGGTCACCAACCCGATACTGTTCTCCACCATGGAACGGCAATGCGCCTCATTGGCGGTTATCCCCTCGATACACCGGAACGCCAACGTGGTCATCCCATTCTTCAACATCTCCACGGACTCGAATAAACTCTGAACGATCACCGGCTCGAACACATTCAATTCCAACTGCCCCGCCTCCGCCGACAATGTGACGGTCAAATCGTTACCGATCACCTTAAAGGCAATTTGATTCACCACCTCCGGTATCACGGGGTTGACCTTCCCCGGCATGATCGACGAACCCGGCTGCATCGGCGGTAAATTGATCTCGTTGAATCCCGCCCGCGGACCGGAGGATAAAAGCCGGAGATCGTTGCAAATCTTCGATAACTTTACCGCCAACCGCTTCACCGCCGACGAATACATTACAAACGCACCGGTATCCTGCGTGGCCTCCACGAGATTGGGCGCCAGTTTCAAATCCAGTTGAGATATTTCACGCAAACGGGCCACCACGATCTCGCTGTACCCGGCGGGCGCGTTAATACCGGTGCCGATGGCCGTGGCACCCATGTTGATCTCGAGAAAAAGCCGGACATTCTGCTCCAACCGCGCAATCTCTTCTTCCAACGTCACGGCCCAGGCCTCGAACGTCTGACCCAATGTCATGGGCACGGCATCCTGCAACTGCGTCCGCCCCATCTTGATCACATGGGCAAACTCCTTTGCCTTGACCCGAAGCGCACCGATCAAATACCCCAGTACATCGACCAACCGCTTGTTGCCGTTGTAAAGGGCGATCTTTACGGCGGTGGGATACGCATCGTTGGTAGACTGCGAAAGATTCACGTGGTTGTTGGGATGGCAATGGGCGTAATCACCCATCTCGTATCCCATGATCTCCAGGGCACGGTTGGCAATCACCTCGTTGGCATTCATATTGGTGGACGTACCCGCCCCGCCCTGGATCATGTCCACTACGAAATAATAATGATACCTGCCGTTCATGATTTCCCGGCACGCCTGGATAACGGCACCGGCCACTTTCTTATCCAAAAGCCCCAACTCGAAATTGGCCCTGGCCGCGGCCATCTTCACTATTGCCAACGCATCCACCAGGAGAGGATATAAATTCAACGGTACCCCGGTAATATTAAAATTCTCCAGCGCCCGAAGCGTCTGGATACCGTAGTAATACTCGTGAGGCACGTCCCGGTCCCCCAACAGGTCGTGCTCCTTACGCGTTCTCCCGGATTCGTACTGGGCGGCGGTATTGACGGCCCGCGCCGCGGAATAACGCAGCCGGCGCGAAATCACTTTCGCCACGTGAGAAAGCACTTTTACGGCAATCGCCCCGTATCGAATAAAAAAACCGGTCTCGATCATTAATACGACGGTCTCTTTCACCGTGCGGGCGGAAGTGGAATGCGGGGAATCCTCCATCAGGGAACCCTCACCCAAAAAATCATACCGGCCCAGGATTGCAAGGTGTTTCTCTTTGCCGGACGGCGTCTTCTTGAACAACTCCACCTCACCGTCGTATATCATAAATATCCCCTTCCTGCGCGTATTCTCACTAAACAAGAGTTCCCCGGGGGAAAGGGTTTTCACCTCGATGTTCTTAATGATGATGTCGAACTCATCCGGGCTGACGCCGTTAAACAATTCGATCTTCTTTAGAAACTCATATATCTCTTTTTCATCCATGACGGTCTCCTTTAATTGCTGTAATTTATCCTAAAGGAGACTATTTGTCAAGAATTTTATTCTTCTTTTAGAATTTCCACCATTTCTTTAACCGTGGGCGCTTCCGGTGATTTGGGGTCCAGTTCCAGGAACTTGTTAAAAAATTCCAGGGCCTTTTCGGTGAGTCCCAGGTTGAAGTAAGCATATCCCATTTTGAGGTAAGGGGCGCTCCAACCGGGCTTTTGCCGGGATGCCAGGTAAAAACACCGGACGGCGTTTTCCAATTCGTCGTTTAAAAGAAATTGTTCCCCCAGTTCAAACAGCTTTTTCGGATTCTTCAATATCTTTTTCGTTTCCTCGTCCAGGTCCTCTTCCAGTTGCAGCGTACCGGCGGCGGCGGCGGAGGGGATCGCCGGCTGCGGGACTTTCTTAAACAACTGGAGCGTTAACGGGCGGCTGCGCATACCACCCTGGAGAATGACGATCTCTAACCCGGGTTCCAACTCGCCGTATGTGGCGGTCAATTCCCACTGCCCATAACCCAGGCCGATAAATCGAAACTTTCCCTTGTTATCGGTCTTGGTCTCTAATTTTACATCGGAATGGGCAGTAGAAGTCGGGATAAATTCGACTTTCCGGGTCTTCATATCCAATTTGTAATGGCCTTTGAACAAAATCACCACAACGGCCCCCTCGATGGGTTTATTCTCTTCGTCCACCACCACGCCTTTCAACTGCTCTTTACCCCGCCCCACCTGTGAATGCAGTGACAAAAGGGCAATTCCGAATACCAGGACCGATACGGCGGTAAACCGTATCACTCTACTTACATGCACCTTCATCTATAAACTCCTTATAATTGATTGCTCTTTATACTATAATACTGTAATACCGCAATACTGTATATAGTATATACGTAAGAAATAAAAAAATACGGACAAAGAAAAAGTGAATCCACGTTGTCATTGACATCGATATCGCCGTATTAGAAAAGTGGGGCAAAAAGGAAAAAATAAAAAAAATCATTGATCCCTCTTGAAAAATTTTTTCGTTTGTTTGAAAATAGTATGATGAAAAAAAGATGCGGAAGTCTTTTAATATCACCACGTTGGTGGAAGATGGAGTCTAATTTTTTAAAACAAAAGGAGCAAAAATGAAAAAACAATTTTTCCTATCAGGGGTAGTCGTATTTGTTTTAGTATTTATGGCAGCCGCGGCGGAGCAAGCGGTGAAAGTCGGCGACGATGCACTTGGGACCCGCAAGTACAAGGATTTCGATAAACCCACGCTTTGCGGTGCGTCATGCCACCTGGATATTTACCGGCAGTGGACCCAGGCTATGATGTCCCGGGCCTATACGCACCACTGGGACGAGATCGAGTATTTTAAACTTGCGGTCCCCCACGCCGAGAAAGACCCGGTGGTGGCGGGTGTGAAAGCGGGGTGCAACGGGTGTCATACCCCTATTGCCTTCATGGCCGGGGATGTGCCGCCGCCGAAACCGGGGGAAAACAGCCGGGCCAACGAATCGGTCTCCTGCGATGTCTGCCATACGATCACGGGTTTTAAAGGAGATGTCCCCCATAATTTCAATTATGTGTCGGAACCGGGGAAAACCAAGCACGGTCCGCGCGAGGGTAAAAAATCGCCGGAACACATCACGAAGAAAAGCAGTTTCCTGGCCGAGGCTGATTTTTGCGGCACCTGCCACAATGAAAAAAGCCCTTACGGCGTATGGGTAAAGTCCACGCACCTGGAATGGAAAGCGGGACCCTATGCCGAAGAGGGCGTTAAATGTCATGACTGTCACATGACTTACGCGGAAGGGCGTAGTGCATTGATGAGTGAAAAATACCCGGATGTCCGCCAGCACCTGTTCCACGGCGCCCATGACCCGGGAAAAGTGAGGGGTACGATAGAGCTGCGAATCCACCCGGACATCACCGAAGCGGAACCGGGGGACACGGTGAAATTCACGGTGGCGTTATTCAACCAGAAAACAGGTCACAAGTTCCCCACGGGCTCGGTGGAGGACCGTATCGTGTGGCTGCACGTGGAAGCGGTGGATGCCAAAGGAAAAACCTACCATTTAAAGGTGGATAAAAAGGGATTCGAGGGCGAAGAGTATACCATTGCCGCGGATACGTTGGCGTACCAGGACATGGGTATTGCGTTGAACGACCCGTCTTTCCCCGGTGTGCAGCGGGACGGTGTGCCGGTGGGTAACCGGATTTTCCGGATGCCTTATTTCGACCCCCAGGGACGGATGACCATCCAACAGTGGAATACGAAATCCCAGGGCGTGGATTACCGCATCGGTCCCCGGGAGACGAAACTGGAAACCTTTACGTTCCAACTCCCGGATGTGGTCGAACCGGGACCGATGAAGGTGACGGCCACGCTTAATTACCAGAAGCTGGTGAAACCGGTGGCGGATTTCCTTAAGGTCCCGGAGGATGAAGCGGAGATTATCAAGGTAAACGACCATTTCACAACCATCGAAATTTTGGATTGATATGAAAAAACTAGCCACGAAGGCACAAAGGCACAAAGCCTCCCGGTGGGGGGAACCTATAAATTTTAACCTTCGTGTCTTCGTGTCTTTGTGGCAAAAAAATGGAGGAAAAAGATGAAACGAACGATAATTAGAATTAGCATTATTTTAATAGTGGTTGCTTTTTGTGTTGAGAGTTTGTCGGCGATACCGGCGTTTGCGCGGAAATATAAAATGTCCTGTAAGACCTGCCATTCGCCGTACCCGCGGTTGAAACCGTACGGGGAGGAATTTGCGGCCAACGGTTTTACCGTTAAAGACCAGGATGCGCCCCGGTATTTCGTGGATACGGGGGATGACAAACTTTCGCTCATCCGGGATTTCCCCTTTGCCATCCGGATGGACGGTTTTCTTCAAGTGAACAATTCGTATACGAAGACCGCGGACCTGTCCACGCCTTACAATATAAAGCTGCTTTCGGGCGGGACGTTGGCGAAGAATATCTCTTACTATTTTTACTTTTTCTTTTCGGAGAGGGGAAAAATCGTCGGGCTTGAAGATGCGTTCATTACGTTCAACGATCTATTCGGGTCGGGAGTGGCTGTCAGCCTGGGTCAGTTCCAGATTTCCGATCCCTTGTTTAAACGGGAGCTTCGGTTGACATTCGAGGATTACCATATTTACAAGGCCAAAGCCGGGGCATCGGTGATGGATCTCACTTATGACCGCGGGCTCATGTTTCTTTATACGATTCCCAAAGGGCCGGACCTGGTGCTTGAAGTACTGAACGGTACGGGTATCGAGGAAGCCAATGTGTTTAAGAATTTCGACAACGATAAGTACAAGAATGTTTTCGGGAGGATATCGCAGGATATCGGTGAGCATTTCCGGGTTGGGGCCTTCGGTTTCCTGGGAAAGGAAGCGCCGGACGGCATTGCAAATGACGTGTGGATGGCCGGGGGAGATGCGACGATTACGTTTTCCGACGAGATCGAGATCAACGTTCAATACATGGAGCGGAAAGACGACAACCCGTTTTTTCGTGTCTTGAGACCTCTGGAGGTGCGGACCCGTGGGGGTTTCGCCGAATTGGTGATCACGCCCGGGGGTGGTGACGGTTTGGTATATGGAGTCGGTCTTTTCAACTGGGTGGATTCGGACCAGGATGCATTGGATTATCAATCGGCGGCGGCGCACATCGGTTTTCTTTTGAGGCGTAATATCCGTTTGATGGGCGAATTCAATTATATTTTCAAGGGACCTTTTGATAAGCATGCACGGGTAATATTAGGCTTGATCGCGGCATTTTAACCGGCATGCTGCCGGACCCGCCTTGCACGGCCCCGGGGACAGATTAAGATCGAACGGTTTCCCAAATCCCGGGTTCTACAGATGGGCCCTCTTTGCACGGCCCGGGGGCAAACATAATTTGCAGCGATTACGTATGATTACAGTTAGCGTAAACAACAATCATAAGGAGAAGATCATGCAAAGATTTGGAAAAATGTTTTTGTCATTTGCGGTCCTGATGTTTTTTCTTTTCATGCATTCTTTTTGTACCCCGGAAACGGGCGGGAACCCGGGGGAGCTTACCGAAAAAGACCGGCAGGAAGTAATCAATAAAATCATCATCCTGCTGAAGGACAATTATGTATTCCCCGATAAAGCTGTAAAAATCGGGAATCACTTGAAAGCTAAAATCAAGAAAGGTGCGTTTAAATCCTTCAAGGATCCCGAAGCCTTTGCAAAGGCACTTACCATTGAAATGCGGTCAATATTCGAAGACAGGCATTTATGGGTAAAGATCTTACCGCCGGAAAAGGCACGGCGGCAGAAGACCGATCCTTTGCTGGACGGGTACCTTCAGTATTTACAGTCAAAGGAAGATAATTTCGGTTTCAAAACCGTGCAGGTTCTTGAAGGCAATGTGGGATACCTGGATTTCAGATACTTCAGTCTTGGTGATGAATGTAAGAAAACAGTGGCATCAGCCATGGCTTTCCTGGAGAATACCGATGCCGTTATTATCGATATGCGTAAAAACAGCGGCGGCTCACCGAACACGGTGCAGTTAGTATGCAGTTATTTTTTCGATAAGAGAGTTCATTTGAATTCCCTTTATACACGTAGGGGTAAGTTTACCCGGGAATTCTGGACCCTCGATAATATCGATGGAAAGAAGCGGCCGGATGTGCCTTTATTTGTTTTAACCGGTAAGGGGACGTTTTCAGGGGCCGAGGAGTTTTCCTATAATATGTTGACCCGGGAGCGGGCCACATTAATCGGCGAAGTTACCGGCGGCGGTGCCAATCCCGGCGGCTCGACTATCATTAACGATACGTTTGTGATATTTATTCCATCCGGGCGGGCGATCAATCCCGTAACCGGGACCAACTGGGAAGGCACCGGTGTAAAACCGCATATTGTTATGGATGCCGAAAAAGCCTTTGACCGGGCTTATGAAGATGCCAAAAAAGCGGCTGAAATGTTCCGTAAACAAAGAATGGCTAAGGTAATGGCTAAAGTCAAAAAATTCAAAGAAGACCTGGGTGGTGCCGAGGTTATGTTTAAAGAGGGAAAGGTAAAAGAGGGTGAAAACATTGTGCATAAAGCCCTGAAACGGGGGCAGGATGAAAAATTGTTAAATGAAAGCCTGATCGATCGCCTGGGTTACCTGTACCTCGAGAAGAAGCAGTTTGCCTTTGCCATTGCCGTCTTAAAGTACAATGTGAACGCCTTTCCCGGGTCCGGCAATGTTTATAACAGTCTTGGGGAAGCCTACAAGGAGAAAGGTGATATTGAACTGGCTTTAAAGAATTACGAAAAGGCCGTAGAGATAAATCCCGCTACCAATAATGCAGTCGTAATGGTGAAGGAGTTGAAAGAGAAATTAGCAAAGAAGAAAAAAAACTAAGACCCGGTAGGGAGAAAAAAAGGAGACAAGCACGTTTGAGTTCCAACCCCCTTGACAAATCGGGGAGTTTGAAATAAGATTACAAAATGACAGCCAAAGAAACAGGAAAAGAGAAAAAAAAGTTCCGCGAACCGAAACGGATTTTTGAATCCTCAGGTTTCGTAAACCCGGAAGGCGCCTACCATGTCGCGCTGGACAATGTAACCAATACCTATAAACAGGACATCAAAACCATGATCGACCGGGGCCGGTATTTCTCAATGTTTGCCCCCAGGCAGAGCGGTAAAACAACTTTCCTTGACGGAATTCGCAAAGCATTGCATAACGACCGGACTTACGTGGTAATCATACTGAGTTTCGAGACGTACAAAGACCTGGACAAAACCCAATTCTATGAATTGATCGAAGAGGAACTCTACAGCCAATTAATGAATAGACTAAAAGAGATAGACTGCGAAAAGATCGAAAAGGTCAAACAATTTCTAAACAGTCATCATTTAACCGGGCATATCTCATTCGGTAAGCTCTTTGCGGAATTGAACCGGATCATCGTGTTGAAAAAAATAGTGG
>Ga0210365_11303450_pt1 | contig 13892 bp, 10 predicted proteins | sample S637metaT_FD_159655 | JGI IMG/M metagenome (GOLD analysis project Ga0210365, IMG submission 159655) | Metatranscriptome of estuarine sediment microbial communities from the Columbia River estuary, Washington, United States - S.637... | ecosystem: Environmental > Aquatic > Marine > Intertidal...
GGCTTGGGTGAAACGTTCTGGGGCCAGGGGCCGACGGTCCGCTCGGTTATCCGCAGCTGCGGGGTGGAGGAAATGCTGCTCAAGGGCAAAGATATGATCGATTGGGATCAGCGCATCAAGCCCGACATGAAATCCGGCCGTTACCGGCGCGGCGTCGGCGTAGCCAGAGGGTTTCACACCTCCGGTACGGGCGCGCCCACCCCGGGGGAAGTCATCGATTACTCCACCGCCATGGTAAAGGTGAATGAAGACGGATCGGTTGATTTTTCTACGGCGCTCATGTGTCATGGGGGCGGTACCCTGGAGGCCGGCGCCAAAATTGTCGCGGAAGAATTGGGTGTACCGGTCGATAAAGTCGGGATCTCGCCGGCAGATACCCAATCTACCGGCTATGATGTCTGTACCCATGCAACCAGAGGCGTTTATTGCGGCGGCGCCAGTATCCAGCGCGCAGCAAAAATAGCAAAAGCAAAATTACTGGAATTCGCTTCCCGTTTGACCGATGTAAATCCCGAGGCCTTAAAAATCTACCCTGAAGAAGGTTCCGGCCAGGGAATCATCTATCTCCCCGGCACGCTGGCCAAAAATATTTCGGTGGGTGAGGTCGCCAAAATGGCCCAGTTAAAGGGCTGGGGGACGGCCATCGGTGTGGCCAGCCACCGTCAGGTGAACTGTCCGCCCTGTTTTGTCACCAATTTTATTGAAGTCGAGGTTGACACCTATACCGGTGAGATCAAAATGACCCGAGCGGTCGCGGCGGTGGACTGCGGCACCCCCATCAACCCGGATCTGGCCGCCGGCCAATTGGAAGGCGGTCTGTGCCGCGGCATCGGATTGGCGTTGCTGGAAGATACGGACTATGACCGCGAATCCGGTCGACTCACCTGTGGCGGGACGTTTATCGATTACAAATTTTATACCGCGGTGGACATGCCGCCGGTTGACCAGGTCAAGACCTTTTTTGCCGACACCTATGAACCGTCCGGACCGTTCGGGGCCAAAGGGGTGGGTGAAGCCGCCAATAACGCCACCGCTGCGGCCGTTGCCAATGCCATCTATAATGCCGTCGGTATCCGCTTTTACCATGCGCCGATAACCCCCGAAGTCGTCATGGAAGCGTTACAAGACCAAAAGGACAGAGAGAGAAATACGCCATGAATACAAGGCTGATCGCACACGAGTTTGAGTATCATGTGCCGCAAACCCTGCAAAAGGCTCTGGAGCTGTTATCCCAGTATGGGACGCAAGCCAAAATACTCGCAGGTGGAACGGACCTGGTGGGCCACTTAAAATTCGGCAAACAAACCCCGGCCCATGTGATCGACATTAAAAAGCTGGCTGAATTGAAATCTATCTCAAAAGGGACAGTCATAAAAATCGGGGCCGGCAACAACTTTAAAACCGTTCAGGATTGTTTCGCCGGCAGTATCGTTTATGCCGGGCTTTATGAATCGATCTACTCCATCGGCAAAACCCAGGTGCTGAACATGGGAACCGTCGGCGGCAACCTGGCCAACGGGTCTCCCAAGGCGGATACCGCCCCCCCGCTGCTGACCTATGATGCCCGTGTCAAACTGGTCAGTCTGAAGGGTGAAAGGACCCTGGCTCTGAAAGAGTTTCATACCGGTCCCAATACCACCGTTATCGGGGACAATGAAATCCTGACTGAAATTGAATTCGATGCGCTTCCCTCACACACTTCCAGTGCATTCGAAAAAACCGCCCGGGTAGGGGCGGACATTTCCAAGATTACCTGTGCCGTGACCGTGGTCCGGGATGGCAGTGTTTGCAAGTCCTGCCGCATTGCCTGCGGGGCGGCCGCCCCGGTGCCCATGCGGACACCCCGGGCCGAGGCGCTGATCAACGGCAAACCGGTTGAAAAGCAGCTGATCGAAATTGTCGCCCTTCAGGTCGGCAAAGAGATTGAGCCGCCCGCCTGGGGCCGAAGCAGCCAGGAGTATCGGCGCCATATGGTTGCGGTGATGTTCAGAGATGGGTTTTGGCGGGCATGGGAAAAGGCTGGAGGAGAAAAATAATGGAAAAGCATACCATAGATCTAACCATCAACGGGGAAAAATACGAACTGCGGGTGGCCCCCAACGAATTGCTGGTCAATGTGATTCGGGAGACCGTCGGGTTGACGGGCACGAAATACGCGTGCGGGACCGGTCAGTGCGGCGCCTGCACGGTGGTGGTCGACGGCGAGCCGATCCTGGGCTGTTTGACCCTGGCCGTTGCCGTGGATGGCAGCGAGATTACCACCATCGAGGGCGTGGCCAATCCGGACGGCACCCTAGATCCCCTGCAGAAGGCGTTTCTGGACACCAACGCAATCCAGTGCGGTTTCTGCACACCGGGCATGGTGCTGGTGGGAAGGGATTTGTTGCAGAAGATGCCCAACCCCAGCGAGGACCAGATCCGCCACCATATCAAAGGCAATATCTGTCGCTGTACCGGTTATAACGGTATTATCAGGGCGATTAAAAAGACGACCGTCGAAAATAAGCTGCAGCATAATCAGTAACTCCCGATTGGTTTTTAACTCAATTGGGGTTCGAAATATAATTTAAGATAGAAATCCTAAATTCAGGGAGGTGCATCATGTCAAGTTTCATGGATGAGTATGTAAAAAGAACGCCTACTTCCGGTGTGGAAGCCAGACGCGCCCAGGCCATCATTCCCGGCGGTGTCGGCAGTGCTATCCAATTTTGGCCACCGTATCCCATTTTTGTAAAAGACAGTCAAGGCGCCTATGTCTGGGATCTGGACGGCAATAAGTACATCGACTACAGCATGTGCTACGCCGCCATGATTGCCGGTCACGCTGATCCGGTTATATCCGAAGCCATAAATGAGCAAACGAAAAAGGGTATTTTGTACGGACTCCCGGCAACCACGGCCACGGATCTGGCCGAAGAAATTCAACGCCGTTATCCGGTGATGGAAATGCTGCGCTATACCCAGTCCGGCGTTGAGGCCACCATGTATGCGGTTCGCCTGGCAAGAGCGGCGACCCGAAAAATGGGTGTGCTCAAATGTGAAGGTATGTACCACGGCGCCAACGATGTCCTCATGGTCAGCTGCGCCGTACCGGACAACACGCCGGCAGGACCGGATTGGATGCCGTCATCCATTGTGGAAAGTGCCGGAATTCCGCCGGGGGCCACGGACCACACCTATGTGGTCCAGTTCAATCATTTGGAAAGCCTGGAATATCAGTTAAAAAAGCATGAAGGCGAAATCGCCTGTTTCATCATTGAGCCCTGCATGACCAACGGCGGCGTGATCCCCCCGGATCCGGGATATTTGGAAGCCGTGCGTGAATTGACGCGCAAACACAACGTCCTTTTAATTTTCGACGAAGTCAAGGTGGGCTGTCGTCTCGCCATGGGCGGTGCCTGCGAGCGATACAATATCGAACCGGATCTGGTTTGTCTAGCCAAAGCCATCGGGGGCGGCACGCCCCTGGGCGCTTTCGGCGGTCGGCGGGATTTGATGGGGCTCATCACGCCCTTGGGCCCGGCGGTCCATTTCGGCACCTACAATGCCAATCCCCTGACCACCGCTGCCGGGCTGGCCTGCCTGACAAAAGTAATGACCAAAGAGGCCACCGATCGTATCAATCAACTGGGAGACAAATATGCCGCCGGCCTAAAGGACATCATCAGTCGCCTGGGTTTGCCGGCCTGCGTGACCCATGAGGGCCCGCTGGGCGGAATCCAATTCGTTCCGGAAGTCCCGCATACCTACCGTCAGGCCAACCGGTGCAACAAAGCCATGTGGACGGAATACTGGTACGGCATGCTCAGCAAAGGCGTCATTCCCATGGGCAGCGGCTGGTTCGAGGAGTACTCCATCTCTGTCGCGCATACCGCAGAGGATATTGACAAGACCCTTAATATCACCGAAGATGTTCTTACGACGATAAAAGAAGATATGTAAAGGACCCAATGGAAAACACCGAATATCTGAAGCCCAGTGATATCAAAGAACTTCTTCTTCTCATGGCGGAAAATAAAGATCGTGCCACGGTCATCGCCGGCGGCACGAACCTTATTCCCGAAATGCGGAACGGCGTGAGAAGGCCGCAGGTCCTGGTGGACGTCAGCGATCTGCAGGAATTGACGGGCATCCGGCTGGATAAAGACCGCCTTACCATCGGCGCTGCCACCACCATCGCCGCTATCGCCGCAAGCCCGGTTATTCGCGAACACGTTCCCATCCTGTCTAAGGCCACCGGAGAGCTTGGCAATCCGCTGACCCGCAACCGCGCAACCATCGGCGGCAATCTGGCCAATGCCTCGCCCTGCGCAGATACGGCCCCACCGCTGCTGGCTTTGGAGGCCACCGTTCATATTGCCGATGCCGGCGGCAAAGAGCGGACCGTGCCCATGGACAAGTTTTTTATGGGCTATAAACTGACCCGGCTTGGCAGGGGCGATGTGATGACCCGGATCACGCTGTCCCTGCCCTACCGGAAGGTCAAAGGCGGCCACACCAAGTTGGGACTGCGCAAAGCCGCCAGCATCTGCGTGGCCAGTGTGGCCCTCATGCTGTTAAAAGAAAATGGCCACATCGCCAAGGTTCGCATTGCCTTTGGTTCCGTCGCACCTCAACCCATCCGCGCCTACGCCCTGGAAGCGCTGCTTGAAGGCAAGACCATCAGCGACGCACTTCTATCCGAATGTAATGCGTTGCTCAAAAGAGAAATAGCCCCCATCAGCGATATCCGCGGTACCGAAAGCTACCGTCAAGCTGCGGCAGGGGCAATCTTAAGACGTAATCTGCTTCAAGCATGGTCATAGGAGATCATCGGTATGAACAAATATTCCATTCGCGTCAAGGTCAACAAGGAGTGGCGCACTGCAGAAGTGACGGCCACGGAAACCCTCCTCGATACCCTGCGCAATAAATGGCGGGCGGTGGAAGTCAAAAACGGCTGCGCCCAAGGCGATTGCGGGGCCTGTTCAGTGCTGCTCCAGGGCCGGCCCGTCAATGCCTGTCTGGTGTTGAGTGTGCAGGCCAATGAAAAGGAAGTCACCACCGTCAAAGGTATCGGAACCAGAGAAAATCCGCATCCGCTTCAAACCGCCTTTGTGGAACAGGGTGCCGTTCAATGCGGTTATTGCACCCCCGGCATGATCGTGTCCAGCGCTGCCCTGCTCGCTCAAAATCCCAATCCCAGCCAGGCAGAAATCAGTGAGGCCATATCCGGCAACCTCTGCCGCTGTACCGGTTATGCCAAAATCTTTCGCGCCGTCGCGGATGCCGCCCGTAAAACAAAACCCGCGGACAGGAGGCAGTAACCATGGCTGATGTTATCTATTCCCAAGCAGAAACCCATACAACACCGGATACGGCGTCCAAAGGCGGGTACAATCATATCGGAAAACCGAGGCCTCGCCACGACGCCTGGTCAAAGGTACTCGGCAACACCGTTTACGCCGCCGATTACATCGTCCCCGGCATGCTTTACGCCAAAGTGCTCAGAAGCGAACACGCCGCGGCGCAAATTCGTTCGATTGACACCAGCGCAGCAGGGGAAATGCCCGGTGTGGTCGCTGTCATGACCGCCAAAGATGTGCCCAATAACGAAACGGTGACCAAATTCGGCCAGACCCATACGGTCGGCGGGTTCGAAGGCCTCTACCGGGTCCTGGCCGACAAAAAGGTGCGCTTTAAGGGTGAAGCCGTCGCCATCGTGGCTGCCGAAACCCTGGAACTCGCCACCGCAGCGTTGCAGGCGATCAAGGTGGATTACGAGCCGCTGGAGGGCGTTTTTGACCCGGTGGCAGCGATGAAGCCGGGGGCCTATCCTGTGGGAGAAGAAGAAAGCAACCTTATTTGCAGCTATAAGGTTCGCAAAGGCGATGTCGAAAAAGGCTTTGCCGCAGCGGATGTCATTGTGGAGAATACCTACCGGGTCCAGTCGGTGGATCACGCCTATATCGAGCCGGAGGCCGGCGTGGCCTGGCTGGATGATGAGGGGGTGATCACCATCCGTGCGGCAACCCAGGTCATCGAACACTTCCGCGGCATCGCCGATGTGCTGGGGCTGCCGCAAAACAAGGTGCGTGTTATCGCCCCCATGCTGGGGGGCGGATTCGGCGGTAAGGAGGATATCACCGTTGAGACCTATTTGGCGCTCCTGGTGCAAAAAACCGGGCGGCCGGTTTCCCTGACATTTACCCGCGAGGAATCGATCCTGGCTCACAGCAAACGCCATCCCTACCTGATGCACTATAAAACCGGGGCTACCAGAGACGGTAAGCTGGTGGCCATGGAGGCTGAGCTGATCTCCGATGCCGGTGCCTACGTCTACCTGAGCCCCTGGGTGCTGCTTTACTCCACCGTCAATGCGACCGGTCCTTACGACATCACCCATGTCAAGGTGGACACCCATACGGTGTTGACCAACAACATTTTCACCAGCGCAAACCGTGGCTTCGGTGCGAATCAGCCCTGTTTTGCCTACGAGTGCCAGCTGGATGAACTGGCGCAGAAACTGGGCCTGTCTCCGCTGGCGATCCGCAAGAAAAATTACCTGCATACAGGCGATAGCCTGGCAACCGGGCGTGTATTGGAAAATGCGGTGGAGACTGAGGCCACCGCCGAGAAGGTGGTGGCTGCGCTGGGAGAACCCGCCCCACCGCGCCATGCCGGTGAGAAGATCGGCCAAGGTATTGCCTCGTGTATGTCACCCTATGGCCGCATGTGCTTTTTGCACGATACCTCACGCTCTTACGTCAGTGTGGATCTCGATGGCAGCGTATCGGTTCGTTGTGGTGTACAGGATCTCGGGGGGGGCCAGGCATCCTCACTGGCCCAGATCGCCGCTGAGGCGCTGGGCGTGTATATGGAGGATGTCACCGTTTTTCACGGTGACTCGGCGCTGACTCCCTTGGCAGGCACCACCACCGCCACCCGTCAGCTGTACATGTCAGGTAACGCGACCTTGAAGGCGGCCGCCACGGTGCGACGAAATCTTCTCGAAAAAGCAGGCCGGATGTTGGGTATGAACCCGGCATTTCTGGATATCAGAGACCGCAAGGTGTTCATTCAACCCGAGCGCAAACCGTGGATGGTGGTCGAGAAGGAGAACCGGGAATGCACGATCAGTTATGGCGGCGACCGGGGTGATATCATTGTCTCAGAGATTTGCGGCAACAACGATCCGGATACGGTTATCCCATTAACGGACGTGGTCAAGGCAGCTGCTGCAGATGGAATTGAGTTGTATTGCGTGGCGCAGTTCAACGCCCCGGCCCGGGAATTGTTGGATTTTAAAACCGGTCAGGGGCAGGTCTGGCCCGATTTGACCTTCGGCACCATTGGCATGGAAGTGGCGGTGGATACCGAAACCGGTATGATCGACGTGCTTAAAATCATCTCCTGCTTCGACGTGGGGCAGGCCATCAACCCCCTGAGTGCCGAAGGGCAGATGGAGGGCGGCGCGATCTATGGGCTCGGATACGGCCTCTGCGAGGATGTGGTGATAAATAAAGGTGTTACCATGACCCCTTCACTGGCAGAGTATCTGATACCCACGGCAAAGGATGTGCCGGAGGTGCAAAGTATCATGATTGAATCCGGCGGCGGTATCGGTCCCTTTGGCGCCAAGGGGATCGGTGAGCCGGCGACGGTACCGGCCGCTCCGGCCCTGGCCAATGCGGTCACCGCTGCCATCGGAGTGCGGGTGCACGCCTTGCCGCTGACCCCCGACAGGATTCTCAAAGCCCTTGGTAAAATATGACCTGGGTTGAGCGGCATTCAATCAGGTGGTACTGGGTATTAGGTATTCGGTACTGGTAGTTGTCGGAAATTAGCATAAATTTTATATATCTTCTTCTAGTGAAATATACATACAATAGATAGAGCGCAGTGATCCAATCCTTCGAAATTCGTTATTCGATATTCTGTGAGTCTGCGGTTCGCTTTTCAAAATAAACGCGGCTATCAAAGCCGAAGATTTGAGCCAAATGTAGAGATTGACCCACGGAGTCTCATCCGAGGGTTAGAAAAAACCCAGACAGCTCGTATCAAAAGGATCCTGTCTTCATGAAGAAAACTATCGGAACGGCACGGAGGTGATTGTTGCCAAAGAAAAGTTGTTGCCGCGCCTGAACGAGGTGGTGACGGCCCTGGACGACAAGGGTGTGGATACGATACTGTGCGCTTTGCAACAACTCGGTCATTGCGTCCAGTACCATTGTAGCCTGGATCCTGGGTGAACTGCTGGAGGGGTAGTAATGGATTCTCGGAAAATCGATATTGCCATCGTCAATGGCAGAGTTGTCGACAGTCATTCTATAACCGCCGCCGATGTCCTGATCAGCGATGGTTGCATTGCCGCCATTGCGCCCCCGGGAGCTCAATGGAGCGCAGAGCGGATTATCGATGCGGCCGGCAACTATGTTCTGCCCGGCATCATCGATGCCCACCTGCATCCGGTCTATGCCGACCGCATCGATACGCTCTCCCGCGCCGCCGTCTGCGAAGGGGTGACGACCCTGATCCCGTACATCGGCGCCGTCAAAGCCTGGGGCCAGAGCGGCGGGTTGATCGGGGCCGTCGAAAGTTTCATCGCCGAAGGCGAGTCTACCTCCCTGGTGGATTTCAGCCTGCACTGCACACTGATGCAAGACGACATGGCGGATATCGAGAAGACCATCCCGCAGATGATCGAGCGCGGGATCATCTCCTTTAAAGCCTTTATGGCCTATGCCAAACGCGGCATGAAACTGAAGGATGATGAACTGCTGCGCCTGATGAGTGTGGTAGCCCGGCACGGCGGCCTCATGGCCGCCCATGCCGAGAACGGCGACATCATCGACTTTATGGAAGAAAAACTGATCGGGCAGGGACAGCAAGCCCCGGAATTTTATCCGCGCTCCCATCCCAATCTTTCGGAGGCCGAGGCGGTTTTTCGCTTGTTGACCCTGGCCCAGACGGCAGCGTGTCCCATCTACGTGCCCCACATCAGCACCGCCGAAACGTTGGCGGTATTGGCCCTGTTCGAAAAATGGCAGGCCGTAGAATTTTATGTGGAGACCTGCCCCCACTACCTCACCCTGACTGAAGCGGTAATGGCCCAACGAGGAACTCTTGCCAAAATGGCGCCGCCGCTGCGACGGCAGCCCGACATTGATGCGCTGTGGCAGGCAGTGGCAGACGGACGTATACAGGTGATCGGTTCGGATGCCGCCGGTAGTGACACTGCTGCCAACGAACCCCTGCGAGACAAGGTATTCAGCGCACCCAACGGGATCCCCGGAATGGAGACTTTACTGAAGGTGGTGTACCAGGCGGGGGTGAATGCGGGCCGCATCACGCTGCCCCAACTGGTGGCGCAGCTGAGCGAAAATCCGGCTAAAATATTCGGGCTCTACCCACGCAAGGGGATCCTCCAGCCCGGGGCGGATGCCGATCTGGTTATTTTTGACCCCAGCCTTGAATACATCATCGGTGACACTCACCTGGAATTAAAGGTCGATTTTAGCCTGTATGCCGGCAGGCAGGGACAAGGGGCTCCGATTTTGACCATGCAAAGGGGCACAATCCTGTTTGAAGACAAGCGGATCAAGGCCCCGGCCGGTCAGGGCGAATACCTGCCGGCCACCCGCGACAGCGCCGAATTATAGTAGCAGTCCGTATAATTGGTTTCAGGTGTCAGGTTCCAGGTGTCAGCCCAAAAAAGACCGGTCTGATCGAAAAAGAGACTCTAAAAAAGCGAATATCGAATAATGAATCATGAACATCGAATGTCGAAGGAAGGGAAACTAGCATGCGCACGAAATATGACATTCTGCTGAGAGGCGGCATCGTCGTCGATCCGGTCAACCGCAGCACGGGGGTGGCTGATGTGGCTATCGCCGATGGCAAAATCATGGAGATCGGGGAAAATCTGGACCCCGGCCAGGCGGATGAAAGCATTGCCGTCTCCGGCAAACACGTCTTGCCCGGCATTATCGACCTGCACGTGCACGTCTCTTCGTGGCTGGGGGGACGCTATGGCCATCGCATGATGGCTGCTGCCGGCGTAACCACCGCCCTGGATATGTCGGGACCGGTGGACAGCGTGGTCGAACTGGCCAGAGATTACGGCGCCGGACTGAGCCTTGCAACGCTGCAATATGTTCGGCCGGGTCATACGGTCGGCGATACCAACCCGGGCACCGGCGAACTGGAAGATCTGCTGCAAAAGTCCCTTCAACAGGGGGCTTACGGATTAAAAATTCTGGGCGGCCATTATCCCCTGTCGCCCGAAGCCACGGCCAGGACCATCTCCGTAGCCCGCGCCCGCAACGCCTATCTGGCCTTTCATGCCGGCAGCCTCAACAGTAAATCGAATATCGAGGGGTTTCATGAAGCCGTGGAGCTGATCGGAGATCACGCCGTCACGCTGGCCCACATCAACAGCTATTGCCGCGGACGGGTCAAGCCGGAACTGGATGAGACCGAAGAGGCCATCGCCGCCCTTCAAGCGCATCCCAGGATCTGCTCTGAATCCTATCTGTCGCCTTTCAACGGGACCAGTGCCAAATGCTCCAACGGATTACCGGAAAGTCAAGTAACGGCCATGTGTCTGACAGCAAAGAATTTTGCTGCCACCGAGCAGGGCCTTGAGGATGCCATCATGTCCGGCTGGGCCAATATCAACCGGGAATCCGGCGGCCAGGTGGTGCTTTCCGTCGGCGAGAAGGCCGTCGCGTATTGGCGCAGCCGCAAAACCGACGTCACGGTGAGTTTTCCTGTCAACCCTGAAATGCCGAGGCTGCGGCTTGCCACCGCCAAGCGCCGCAGCGATGAATTCGTGGTCGATTGCCTCATCACAGACGGCGGCGGCATCCCGCGCAACGTCACCGTTGCATCCGGACTCTGCCTGGTCAAATTGTCCGCCCTGACCATCGAGGAATTCGTGCGTAAAACCAGTTGTAATCCCGCCCGGATACTCGGCTTGGTCGCTAAGGGCCACCTGGGTATCGGCGCCGATGCGGATGTCAGCGTGGTTGACCTGGACCGGCAGCAGCCGGTCATGAGTATTGCAAACGGCAAGGTGATTATGTTCAAAGGTCTGGTGTGCGGCACCGGCACACGGATGATCACCACGCCGGCCGGTGAGCGCTATATTCGCGAAAACGGCCTCGATGCCATGGTGGTTGACCCGGCCGTCTCGCCGTTGCATGGCCGAGGCGAAAACACGTAACCCATAAATTTTATCCCACTTGACACATAGGAATTGACATACAAAGCAGGTTTTTCTATATCTCTAAGAATAATGAAGTGCTGCTTGACAATGGTGTCAAACGCGAATCAATAACCCATCAAATATAAGGGGGTATCGGCATGAAACGATTATTAAGCTCAACGATGACGCGGCGAAAATTCCTAAAAGGAGCCACAGCATTTGGGGTTGGTATGACATTTGCGCCACAGCTCGTATGGGGTGCGGAAGAAAAAAAACTCAATCTCTATAACTGGGACACTTATATCGGCGAAAATACGGTTTCCAATTTTGAAAAAAAATTCGGCATGAAGGTGCAATACGACCTGTTTGCAAACAATGAGGAACTGTTCGCAAAGCTGAAAGAAGGCAATCCCGGCTACGATGTGATCTGGCCCACTGATTATACGGTGGAGAGCCTTACTATACTAAAAAAACTGATGCCCCTAGATCACAGCAAACTCCCCAATATGAAAAATATTGACCCGGACCCCAACTTTTCCAACCCGCCTTTTAACCCGGGGCTGAAATATGGGGTTCCCTACATGTGGGGCACCATAGGGGTGGGTTATCGCAAGTCCAAAGTGAATAAACCGCCCACCAGTTGGAAGGTCCTTTTTGACAGCGATGAGTATAGCGGCCGTATTGCCCTCCTGGCCGACATGCGCTCTGTTATCGGCATTACACTGAAATATTTGGGATACAAGATGAATTCTGTGGTCCCGGAAGAGATCGCCCAAGCGCGCGATTTGCTCATCAAACAAAAAAAGCACATCAAATCTTTTGCAGAGGACAACGGGCAGGACCTGCTGCTTTCCGGTGAATGCGATCTCGTCATGGAGTGGAATGGTGATATTCATCAGGTAATGGCAGAAGATAAAGATTTGGCCTATATCGTTCCCAATGAAGGAACCCAGGTCTGGATGGATAACGTTTGTATTCCGGTCGGTGCGCCCCATCCCGATAATGCGCATACCTTCATCAATTATATTCTGGATGCCAAGGTGAATGCGGATATTGCCAATTTCATCCATTATGGAACGGCCAATATCGCAGCCAAGAAATACATCGTAAAAGAAGACCTCGCAAACCCGGCCATATATCCGCCTGCAGATATCGTCGCCAAATCCGAGTCGTTGGTGGATGTGGGCAATAATGCACGGCTTTACGATGAGGCCTGGGTGGCTATTCAGGCAGGCTGATCGGATTGGCATTGGAATTGTGTGACTATGGATCGATGAATGTCCCCTGCCATCAGTTGAAAAAAGGAACTGCAGCATGAGTATCCAGAACGTGCGTGAAAACAAGCTGGTGGCCGCCATACTGCTCGTGCCGGCCGCGGGCTGGCTGGTGATATTTTTTACGCTGCCCCTGGCGATTGTATGGATATACAGCTTTGGTGAGCGGGGACCTCAGGGTCAGACCCTTCTGGCCCTGAGCCTGGATAATTACAAGCGTGCGGTGGAATGGATCCATTTGGGCATTTTTTTGAAGTCGCTATGGATTGCAGCCGTGTCAACGGCGATTTGTTTTTTAATGGGATTTCCCCTGGCAATGGGGATTGCCTTTGCGCCGGCACGATATAAAAATATCCTGATGCTGCTGGTGATTCTTCCCTTTTGGACCAACCTCCTAATTCGAACCTATGCCTGGATAGCGGTGCTTCGAACGCGGGGATTTCTCAACTTCGGCCTGGAATGGGTCCACGCAAAACTAGATGCTGTTTTCAGCTTCATCGGGTTACCTGGTGTGATGGGTACTTTTAAACCGCTGGCCTTGCTGTATAACATTCCCGCCGTCATCATCGGCCTGGTTTATGTGGCGCTGCCGTTTCTGGTGCTGCCGATATATGCCACGCTGGAAAAACTGGACAGATCTTACCTGGAAGCGAGTTTGGATCTCGGCGCCGGACAGTGGCGCACCCTGTTTTCAATCACCATGCCATTGGCATTTCCGGGGATTGTTTCCGGCCTGCTGCTGGTGTTCATTCTTTCGCTGGGAACATACCTGACCCCGATACTACTGGGTGGAACCGACAGTATGATGATCGGCAATCTAATCGCCCAGGAATTTAGTTCCGCCAGAGACTGGCCGTTCGGTTCAGCCATTTCTTTTTTGCTGCTATACGTTACATTTATTGTACTTTGGCTGAGAGCCGTTGTGGCTTCACGATCAAAAGGGGTCGGATATTGATATGGCAAAACAGTTATCCCCACGAATATCAAATCCACCCGCTATAAAAGGCCGGCGCCGCAAGAAGCGGCACACACCGCTGGAGTACACCAAAAAGAGGTGGTTTCAGTTGCTGATACTCGCCAATTTTGTGTTTCTCTACTTTCCGATCATTGCCTTAATGGCCTTTAGTTTTAATAACAGTCGTCGCAATATCACCTGGAAGGGATTTACATTTAAATATTACATCAAAGCCTATTACAACGAATCGCTATTTGAAGCGTTTATCAACAGCCTGATCGTGGCTGGCATTTCAACGGTGGTTTCCACCCTTCTGGGCGCCATGCTGGGCCTGGCGCTCTGCCGGTTCCGGTTTCCCGCTAAAAACGCCTTTGACGGATGGATCCACCTGCCCATCATCATCCCTGAAATCTGCATGGGCGTGGCCATGATGGCCTTTTTTTCACGCCTCAATATTTCTCTGGGGCTTTTTACC